>Ga0182021_10000510_pt1 | contig 41676 bp, 44 predicted proteins | sample 612E3MmetaG_FD_120493 | JGI IMG/M metagenome (GOLD analysis project Ga0182021, IMG submission 120493) | Permafrost microbial communities from Stordalen Mire, Sweden - 612E3M metaG (Illumina Assembly) | ecosystem: Environmental > Terrestrial > Soil > Wetlands > Permafrost | place: Sweden...
CCTCGTCTTCGGGTCGAACTCCCAGCTCCGTGCACTTGCGGAGGTCTACGCCAGCGACGACGCGCAGGAGAAGTTCCTCGCCGACTTCGTCGCCGCGTGGAACAAGGTCATGAATCTCGATCGGTTCGACCTGCCCTGATACCGATGTCCAGGTCGGACTCCGTCAGCCGACCTGGACATCTCCCTCTGGTGATCGGTTTCCATTCCATCCAGTCACCGAACGAACCTGCGGGGCACTTGCGAGCTCTTGTCGATCCGGGTTGATGGGTGGCCACCACCGGGTGTCCCCTGAGCTCACTTTCGTCCTCAGCCGCCACTGGCAACGCCTCAGACTCACCCTGAACCTTGACGACTTCACCGACATCCAAGCCGCTGCTGCTGTCGTATCCCGCGTGGTGACCGGATGCATGCCGAAGGACGGGTTTCCCGGGACTTCGTCGATATGCTCGCCACCGGTGTCAGCGCCCCGGATGCGGACGTGCTCGAAAGACTCGGACCATGGTCGACCACCGCGGCGACCGGCTATCGGCCGGAGTACCTCGCCGGCTTCGACTCACCTCGCTACGACATCGACGCCAACGCTGGCTTCGCCTCGGCCAGGCAGGACATGGCCGCAGTGATCCAGGACGACTGTCGCGCCGACATCGGTGGCGACGAGCAACGGGTTGACGAGCTGAGCACCGCTGACCAGGACGTCCTGTTCCGGCTACTCCTCCTACCGTTGTGGATCGCGACATACCTGACCGGCGGCAAGACCTTCCACGTCTTCGTGAACGCCAACACCGGGGAGGTTATCGGCGAGCGGCCGTACAGCGCGGCCAAGATCGCCGCAGCGGCGGTTGCGGCCCTCGCGGCGGTCACGGCGGCCTATCTCCTCTACAGGACCAACGCCAGATAGCCCACCAGCGCGACCTTCGGAAACGGTCTCTATAGAGCAGTCTCAAGAATGCGATGGGTGTCCTTATCGCGGACCCCGATCTACACGACTGGGCCTCTGGCAGATGGAACGCACCTACGCCTTGGACGAGCCGAGAATCAACTCATAGCGCATTGTTATCTAATTTGTAACTCTGCGTTATGCTCTGGCGGCACGTACGGCACTCCCGACTCGAAGGGACCTCACGGTCATGCGCAAAAAGTTCTCCCTCCTCGCCCTCGCTGTGGTCATCGCCACAACCCTCGCAGCCTGTGGCGGGAACAGTGCCGCGAGCTCATCAGAGCTCCAGCAGGTCAAGGATGCCGGCGTGCTGCGGGTCGGTACCGAAGGCACCTACTCCCCCTTCTCTTTCCATGACCCGAAGACGAACAAACTCGTCGGCTACGACGTCGAGGTCATCGCGGCCGTCGCTCACAAACTCGGCGTCAAGGTCGAATATGTCGAGACTCCCTGGGACGCGATCTTCGCGGGGTTGACTGCGAAGCGCTTCGATGTGGTCGCGAACCAGGTGACCAAGACCCAGCAACGCGCCGGGCTGTACGGCCTGAGCAACACGTACACCTTCTCCGAGGGTGTCATAGCCACTCGCGCGGACGACGGCTCGATCTCCTCACTGGCCGACCTCAAGGGCAAGAAATCTGCACAGAGCCTGACCAGCAACTGGGCCGCCGTGGCCCAAGGCGCCGGCGCCAAGGTCGAATCCGTCGAAGGCTTCACCCAGGCCGTCACCTTGCTCAAGCAGGGGCGGGTCGATGCGACCGTCAATGACAGCCTCGCCGTCCTCGACTACCAAAAGTCCACCAAGGACAAATCGATCAAGATCGCGGGGACCACTGGCGATAAGTCCGATCAGGTCATCGCCACCCGCAAGGACTCCAACCTGATCGCCGCGATCAACACGGCCCTGTCTAACCTGGGCAAAGACGGCACCCTGAAGAAGATCTCCTTGAAGTACTTCGACACCGACGTCTCGGTGGCGAAGTAAGACGTGCGCAACTCGAACAGCCGCGATGAGGTCCGGTGAACGGGCAGAACCTCATCCTCGACTCGTTGTGGCCGCTACTGCAGGCGACTCTTACCTTGACAATCCCACTGACGCTGATCAGCTTTGTCCTCGGACTGGCCGTAGCCCTGGCAGTGGCTCTGATGCGGCTCTCCAGCGTCCCTCTGGTCTCGGGGGTCGCCCGGTCCTTCGTCTCGATCATCCGCGGGACTCCGCTGCTACTGCAGCTCTTCATCATCTACTACGGTCTCCCGGCGCTCGGGCTGACCTTCGACCCGTTCCCAGCGGCCATTCTGGCATTCACGCTCAACGTCGGCGGATACGGAGCAGAGGTCATCCGCTCCTCGATCCTGTCCGTGCCCAAAGGGCAATGGGAGGCCGCATCGACGGTCGGCATGCCCTACGTGACGACTTTGCGCCGAGTGGTCCTACCGCAGGCCACCCGCACGGCGATTCCACCGCTGTCCAACACGCTCATCTCCCTGGTCAAAGACACCTCGCTTGCCTCCACGATTCAGGTGACCGAACTGCTTCGGGTTGCCCAGGAAGCGGCTGCCCCGACATATCAGTTCTTCGCGCTCTACGGCGTTGCCGCGGCGTACTACTGGGTGGTATGCCTCGTCCTCTCCTTTGGGCAAACGCGCCTTGAAGAACGACAGAACAGGTACGTGGCGATATGACCCAAACACCCGGAACGTCGACGACGACCTCAGCACCCTCGCTGAGCCAAGCAGAAGATGCCACCCCCGGGCGACCACTCGTGTCTGTACGGGGGCTGACCAAGACCTTCGGTGACCACCGAGTGCTCAAGTCCATTGACTTCGAGGTCCCTGTCGGCACAGTGACCGTCCTCATAGGCCCGTCGGGCTCAGGCAAGACGACCGTCCTGCGCTCACTGAACGTCCTGGAGACACCCGACACGGGCGTCATCCGGATCGGAGACGTCGAGGCTGACTTCTCGACCGCCGTGACCAAACGACAAAAGAAGGCCCTCCGGGCCCAGAGCGGCATGGTCTTCCAGGCGCACAACCTATTCCCGCACATGAAAGTCCTGCAGAACGTCACCGCCGGACCGATCCTCGTCCAGCACCGCAAGCAGGCCGACGCCAACAGCGACGCTATGCAGTTGCTGCGAATCGTCGGGCTCGCCGAGAAAGCCGACCAGTACCCCTACCAACTCTCCGGCGGCCAGCAGCAACGTGTCGGGATCGCCCGAGCTCTGGCGATCAAACCGCATCTCATCCTCTTCGACGAGCCCACATCGTCCCTTGACCCCGAACTCGTCGGCGAAGTCCTCGAAGCGATGAAAGGCCTAGCCGCGCAGGGCTGGACGATGGTCGTGGTGACGCATGAGATCCGCTTCGCCCAACAGGTCGCCGACCAGGTGCTCTTCATGGACGACGGCATCATCGTCGAGCGAGGTACCCCGGCACAGGTGCTCACGGCTCCCTCCAGCCAGCGAGCCCGCCAGTTCCTGCGCCGTCTCCTGGACCCCCTCTGAACCGGACCTGGCCCCGGCCCAGAACTTCACTTGACGGAAGGTGCCGGCTGATCCCTGTCCGATGCCACCAGAGCAGGCGCCGCACAGTTAACGTGTCGGGCTGGGGCTGCGGCGACGATGCAGCGCCGGCCTGCAATCCCCCGGAACATCGGCGCGGATCGTGGACGAGTCCGGTAACGACGTCGGACCGGAAATCAGACAGCCCCTCGTTTCTTAGCCAGACAGACACCGGCAGACATATGACTTCAGTCCGGAGACCAGGTCGGTCTCGCTCGGCAAAGAGTTGGCGATGCCTCGGACGGCTACACCGAGGGCTCGGATACATGGTGCCCGCCCAAATATGTCCGAAATAGCCCAATTCTGAATTGAACCGATGGCTCATTTTCATTGCGAGTAGAGTCCAGGCGTGTCCGGCACCGAGAGCCAGCAATCGGTAAAGGCAGGACCACGGGGATGAAGAGTTGCACAAACCTCTGCAACGCCCTGCACCTTCAAAGACTTTAGGAGTTCACAGTGGCAACACCGAGCACCAACCCAGCGGCCAAGAGCGAGACCGAAGCTGCGACCGAAGCTGCAACCAAGAGCGCGGCCAAGCCCGCAACCGTCGCCGCCGCCAAGCGCGAGACCCTCAATGCGGCCTTCATAGCGGCCAAGCCCGCGACCAAGCCCGCGACCAAGCCCGCGACCAAGCGCGCGACCAAGCCCGCAACCGTCGCCGCGGCCCAGCCCCCGACCCTCAATGCGGCCTTCATGCCGGCCACGCCCCCGATCGTCACTGCGACCACGCCCCCGACCGTCACTGCTACCGCCGTCACTGCGACCACGCCCCCGACCGTCACTGCGACCACGCCCCCGACCGTCATTGCGGCCAAGCCCCCGACCGTCACTGCGACGACCGTCACTGCGGCCAAACCCTCGACCGTCACTGCGACCAAGCCCCCGACACTCACTGCTACCAAGCCCGCAACCGAGATACCTGCCCTGTCGCAGAAGTCTCGGGAGCAGTTGGTCTCCGGCCTTCAGCAGGGTCAGCAACTGTGCATTGACGCTGCCCAGACCTGGGTCAACGCTTTCTCTGCGTTTCCCGTGATCGACCTTCACAAGATTCCTGGCGTCCCCGACATCAGTGACGTGCAAGCGGCGACCAGGTTCACCTTGGATATTGCCACTGACCTACTCAGCGCTCAGCGTGAATTCGCTTTGCAACTGACGAACGCTCTCTTGCCTGCGAAGACGGCCTGACTCGAATCAGGGCTTCAAGCCCACGCGCCATCACATCACCCATTGCCAAGTGCTTCGCTACTAGGTGCACGAAGGATTACCAGTGGTCAGGTGCCCTTGCCATATCTCACCCCGACACAGCACAGGTTCGGGAGTTCAGCGAGAAGTTTCCAACATCTTCGGGCAAGACCTTTCGAACTGAGGGAAACTCGACTCCTGACCCTTTGATTGATGACACCGGCCATAAAGGTCGTCGCGGCCGGTGTCGTCAACGGGGTAGGCCCAAACCGCGCCCCACGGGTTTCTCGATCCAGAAAGGCTTGCCCGCCTTGGCTGCGGCGAGCGCCATCTCCTTCTGTAGAAGGTTCGGCACGCAGATCGAGACGACGTCGGGTCGGGGTGGTTGAGCACGTCGTTGTAGTCGAGCGTGGAGCTCTCGTAACCGAGCACCTCTGCGGCGCAGTGATACATCGCCGGACCAAGCGCGATCTTGACCATTCATATCTGCGCTTCAATCGGGGCACCCAGATGAAACAGAGTCGGCGAGCGAAGGTCTCCCCGGGCCCGCCCACCCGGGGTTGCAACGCACCCTCAGCCGACGACGACCGAGGCGTCGTTCGAGTAGAACGCGGGCCTGTCGATCATCTCGATCGCGACGGTTCCGCCATCCCCCATGAGTGCCTTGACGCCGGCGTCGCACACGACGGCGGCGGCGTACCCATCCCAGCTGGACGGGCCCGAGGCCTCGCCGATCTCCACTGATCTGATCCAGGACTGAAGCTCGGTGGTGAACGCGCCGTCAAACCGGTCGATGTGGCTGGTCGCCACCTCGTTGTGATGTCCGTGACTGTCCCGGCGCTCGATCTTGTTCTGGTCGGCCAGCGAGACGGTCCCGGTTTCGGCCACGGCCTCGCAGCGAATGTCATAGCCGTACTGGATGTTGACGAATATCTCGTCGTCCACCCGGACCCCAGACTCGGACTCCAGGATCAGAATGAGCGGGTCCTGCAAATGCGGGAACCTATTCCGGGTCTTCTTGGGCCGGTCCACACGCGCCGTGACGAACTCTTCGTCCAGCAGCCACCGCATGGTGTCGACCTCGTGAATCGCCGTGTCGTTGATTGACATGTCAGCGGTGTAGGTCTGTGCCACGGTGGGGTTGCGGTGAACGCAGTGGACCATCAGCGGCTCGCCGATTTCTCCGCTGTCCAGAACGGCCTTCATCTGGCGGTAGCTCTGGTCGTAACGGCGCATGAAACCGACCTGCACCAACCGGCGTCCGGCCTTCTCCTCGGCCGCCATGATGCGAAGACACGCTGCTGCCGTCGGGGCCAGAGGCTTCTCACAGAACACCGGCTTGCCCGCCTCGATCGCCGCAAGGACCGACTCCTCGTGAGCCGGACCGAAGCTCGTCACCATGATGGCGTCAACTTCCTCGGCACCGATCAGGGTCGCTCCCTCGGAGTAAACCGTCGCCCCGAGGGGTTCAGCCACCGCTTTGGCTCGCGTCAGGTCGAGGTCGCAGACCGCGACGACCTTACCGCCGAACAGAACGTTCGTGATGCGCGCGATATGGGCCTGGCCCATCCCGCCCGGACCGATGAGGCCAATCCTGACCGTCATGTCAGCGCCTCGCCGCGGTTGCCGCTGCCCGAGCACCCAGGTTGCACTCGGCCAGGTATTGACGCGTAGCGATGGCGTTGGGAAGCGGGAAGTCGAACTCGACGGGGTACAGATCTTGCTCGACGACGACGATGATCTCCCGGTCCAGACCCGCCAGCGCGTCGACCAAGGCCTTCATCTCGGGCTGGCCCGCTGGCGGCGTGACGCTTGCACCCCGGGCGATGGCTTCACCGAAGGGCCAGTCCTTCTCGTGCGCCTCCCTGACCAGGGCGGGGTCCATCGCCTTGATGTGCACGAACCCGATGCGCTGCGGGTAGTCGCGCACGATGTTGATGGGGTCTTCCCCGCCGTACACGATGTGGCCGGTGTCCAGACAGAAGGACACGTATTCCGGGTCGGTGTCGGCGAAGAACCGGTCGATGTCCGTCCGGGTCTCAATGTGGGAGTCACCGTGAGGGTGCACCACCATCGTGACGCCATACTCATCCTTAAGGATCTTGCCCAGCTTGTTGGCGTTGCTTGTGTAGAGCCGCCACTGTTCCTCCGACAGCACCCGCTCGTCGGTGAACTCCCAAGTTTTGTCCGAGCGAAACATCGGCGGCAGGTAGACCAGGAACGTGGCACCGACAGCTTTCAAGACCGCAGCGTTGCGACGCATCTCGAACTCGGTGTTAGCCCACTCCTGCTCCTTGTGAAGGATGCCGAACTGGGTGCCGGCCACGACCGTCAGAGCACGCTTGGACATCTCCGCCTGAAGTCTGGCCGGGTCGGTGGGGAAGTATCCGAACGGGCCGGTCTCGATGTACTTGTAGCCTGCCGCCGCCATCTGGTCCAGGGTGGTCTCCCAGTCGATCTGTTTCTCATCCGAGGGGAACCACACGCCCCAGGAATCGGGTGCGGTCCCGACAACGAGCGTCTTGTACCGTGGATCAGGATTCCGGGACAGGTCCTGAGCCTGAACAGATGTCTGCGTCATTGCATCGATCTCTCTATGTGATGTCGTGTGCGGTCCAGTTCAGTTGGTACCAGGAAAGTTCACACTTGGGCCGGGCAGAGTCTCCTCGTGGGGCCACCGGGTCGTGACGACCATCGCTCGGGAGTATAGAGCGCAAGCCCTCGGGACCGTGGGCGTGGTGGTCGGCGAATAGTGAGTCCGTCCAGCCACCGAACGAGAAGCGCCCATGGGTACCGGGATCGGCACGTTGATGCCGACCATCCCGGCCTCGACTTCAAAGCGGCGGGCGACCCCACCTGAGCGTGTGAAGATCGAGAAGCCGTTGCCCAACGGGGAGGAGTTGACGAGTGCGAGGGCCTCATCGCAGCCTCGACCCGCATGATCATCAGTTTGGGGGCCGAATACCTCATCGTCACAAGCCGCCATGTCGGTGGAGACGTTGTCCAGGATTGTCGGGCCAAGGAAGAAGCCGTTCTCGTCACCCGTGACCGTCACGTCGCGACCATCGACTATCGCCGCCGCCCCGGCCCCGATGACGCTGGTGGTGAACTCGAGGACGCGCTGTCGGGCAGCCGGTGTGATGACCGGGCCTATGTCGGTGTCCTGGGCGCTCCCAGGGCCGACCTTGAGGTTCTCGGCCTCCATCTTCAATTCGGCGATCAACGGCTCGCTCCGGCCGGTGGTGCCCTCGGTCTGCACCCCGTCGATCCAGTGCTTGACCGTCGGGGTCGTCACCGGATCGACTGCGGTGTGGTTCGTCGCTTGAACAATCGTCATCCTCGTTCTTGCCTTCTTAGGTCTCAATGTCACAGGAGTGGCGTCACAGGTGGTGGCGCTGGTCCAACTTGCGCTGTTCGTACTCGACGTAGGCCTGCCGGGTGCTTTCCAGGCGGGCGGTCTGGGAGACTGGGACGTCCCACCAGGCCGAGGCCGGCGGGTTGGGCCCGTAGAGGTCGGTCTCGATATAGATCAGCGTCGTGCGGGTGGATGCCGCGGCCGTGCGGTAAGCGTCGCGGAACTGCTCGATGGTGTTGGCCACAAGGACGTCGGCACCGAAGCTGGCTGCGTTGGCGACCAGGTCCAGGGGTACGTTCTCTCCCTCCAGACGATCCGAGTCGCCGTCGCGCATGCGGTAGCTCGTACCGAACCGCTGAGAGCCGCGGGACTCGGACAAACCCCCGATGGACGCGAAACCGTGGTTCTGGAGCAGCACGATGATGACTTTGAGGTTCTCGGACACGATCGTTGCGATCTCCTGAGGCAACATCTGGTACGTGCCGTCACCGACGATGGCGACAACCTCGCTGTCCGGTGCGGCCAGCTTCGCGCCCATCGCGGCCGGGATCTCGTACCCCATACACGAATAGCCGTACTCGAGGTGGTACTGCCTCGGGCTGCGCGCGCGCCACAGCGCCTGCAGGTCGCCGGGCATCGACCCAGCAGCATTGATGACGATGTCGTCGTCGGCCATGAGTTCGTTGAGCGCCCCGAAGACCTCGGTCTGGGCGGGCAGCGGCTGGTTGTTGCGATGAAAGCACTCGTCGGTCACCCTTGCCCAGTCCGCGACAAGGCCGACAACCCGGTGGCTGTAGGACTCCGCGACCCGGTAACCCTCCAGCGCCGCCGTCAGCGCCATCAGTCCGGCCCGTGCATCGGTGACGACCATCTCGGCGGAGTTCTTCGCGGCGTCGAAGGCCAGCACGTTGAGGTTGACGAAGCGAACCTGCGGGTTGCGGAAGGCGGTGTGGCTCGCGGTCGTGAAATCGGAGTAGCGGGTGCCGACCCCGATGATCACATCCGCGTCTGCAGCGAGGGCGTTGGCCGCGTCATTTCCTGTGGAGCCAAGGCCTCCCACCGAGGCGGGGTGCTCGAAGCTGATCGCACCTTTGCCGGCCTGGGTGTCGGCGACCGGGATGCCGGTGGCGTCGGCGAAGGCTGCGAGCGCGGTGGAGCCCTCGGAATAGATGACGCCACCACCGGCCACCAGTAGCGGCTTCTTCGCAGAGGCGATGATCGCGACGGCGCGGGCCAGGGCGGCGGGCTCGGGTACCGGGCGTGCCACGTGCCAGATGCGCTTGCGGAAGAACTCCCGGGGCCAGTCGTAGGCCTCGGCCTGCACATCTTGAGGCAGGCAGATGGTGACGGCGCCGGTCTCGGCCGGCTCCGTCAGCACCCGCATGGCGGCCAATGCGCTGGGGATGAGCTGCTCGGGCCGGTTGATACGGTCCCAGAACCGACAGACGGGTTTGAAGGCGTCGTTGACGGAGATGTCCAGGCTCCGGGGGTCCTCGAGCTGCTGGAGCACCGGGTCGGGGAACCGGGTCGCGAAGATATCCGAGGGCAGGATCAGCACGGGCACGCGGTCGATCGTGGCCAGCGCCGCACCGGTGATCATGTTGGTCGAACCGGGGCCGATGGAGGCCGTGCAGGCAAAGGCCTGCATACGGTTCTTCGTACGGGCGTACGAGACTGCTGCGTGCACCATGGCCTGCTCGTTGCGGGCAAGGTAGTACTTAAGGCGGTCCTCACCCTCGTCGGGCTCGACCTCGTTCTGCAGGAGTGCCTGGCCCAGGCCGGCCACATTCCCGTGGCCGAAGATCCCGAATGCGCCGGCGATGAACTTGTGCTCCGCCCCATCCCGCTCGCTGTACTGGTTGGCGAGGAAGCGGACCAGTGCCTGGCCTACGGTCAGGCGGACCTTGAGCCCGGCTGCGGTCGTGGCGTCGTTGTTCACTGGACATCCTGGGTGGTGTTGACGGAGCGGGTCATCGGAAGCCGGGGGTCGACGTCCTGGGAGTCCCAGGTGCCGCGGACCCAGTGGTGGGCGGGGTCATCGGTCATCAGCCAGGTCCCGTCCGCGGCGGGTCCAGCCATCACGTTCAGGTCGTAGCCCGGTGCGGCGATGCAGGGCCCGTGGAAACCGTGGTGGGTCAGGACCACATCACCGGCGCGCACCTCCTCGCAGATCTCAATCGGGCGCACAGGCTTGCCGCAGGTGCGATGCAGGGCGCAGCCCGGCCCGTCCGGTCCGCGGCGAATGTCGAAGTAGCAAATCTCCTCGAGCTCGCGCTCGACCTCCGAGTGCTCGTCGTGCTTGTGCGGCGGGCAGGAGGACCAGTTGCCGCCGGATGTGGGCACCTCGCACACCAGCAGGTGGTCGGTGTCAAGCTCGTTACCCAAGGGGTAGTTGTTGACCTGACGGGAGCAGCTACCGGCGCCGCGCAGCCCAACCAGTACGTAGCATGCCGGGCGGTAAGAGACCTCCAGGGCGCGGGTGGCTCGTCCGGTCGCGACGGCGAAGCCACCGCCCCGGGCGGAGGTGATAGTCGCCGTCCCCTCGCGCGGAAGGTAGAGGTAGTCAGTGACCGCCGTGAACACCTCGGGGCGTCGCGCGAAGTCGTAGGTTGCTCCTGCGACGTTGACCGAGCAGCTCCCGCCCAGCTGCAGGACAAGAGCCTTGTCCTGCCCAGTGCGCAACTCCTGGCTGGCCCCGGCAGCCAGCTGGACGATCCTGATCCCGGCGAAGTGCCAGCCGGCCCGCTGGGGTGTGATGTCCAGCGCCCACTGGTCGTGGGCGGTCTCCCCCGCCCTGACCAGGAGGTCGTTCCTCTGGCTCATCAGTTCGCTCCTTGGGTGCAGATTCGGTCGTTTCGGGCCGCCAGGAAGACCTTGCGGGCCTCGGTGCAGGGCTGCAGGTTCAGCTCTGGGCGGCGATGACCAAACCTGTTGTGCTTCTTCAGTTCTAGGACCGGCAATGAACCGCGCCAGAACCTCGCGCGGCCGCGCGTGCAGACCTGGCAGTCTCGGCCCTGCCGGGCAAGGGCGAACCTGAACATGTTGCCTCCGGGTAGCAGCTGGAATCCTGGTCACTTCATGGCCGGGAGGACGTCAAAGGGCCCTACCGCGTTATCCACGGCGCCCGCTACGTCGTCGCCCGGCGGATACAGCAGAGATCGGCCGATCACCAGGCCTGTGACCGTAGGCAGGACAAGAGCCTTCGCCCGGCCCGCCAGGGCGGCGTAGGGGTCGCCGGAGACCTCGCCGCCAAGGATCAGGGCCGGGATGCTTGCGGCCGCCATAACCCGTTCCATCTCAGGCACGCACGGCAGTTTGAGCCTGGTGTAGGCCGACGTGCGACCCAGGCCGGAGGCGATTTCGATCGAGCGGATGAGGGAGTCGGGGGGTCAGGACGCTGCGAACATTGCCGTCGACCCGACGAGGGACGAACGGTTCCACGATGGCCATGCAGTGCTGGCTCGCGAGCTCATCAACTGCACGCGAGCAGGCCTCGATGGTCCGGATCGTGCCTGGATCGTCAAGATCGATGTGCATGAGCATCTTGCCGCCGTCCGGGCCTGCGTCGGCCACCCCACGTGGGTCGTAGCTGGTGAAACGATCGTCCGTCTCGAAGCTGGCCCCCGTCCAGGCCCCCGCAGTTCGTCGAGCCATAGACGAGCGCGCCGTCGAGGCCACCAAGCAGAGCCAGCTCCTCAACAATGTCGGGGTTGCCGAGAAACCTGCGCACGCCGGGGCGCGAGAGCGCTTCGACGCACCAACCGAGCAGGTCAGAGCGGTTGGACATCGCCATCGGATCGGCACCCGCCGCGGAGGCCCCACGGGCCGGGTGATCGGCGGCAATGATCATGACCTTGTCATCAACCCGCCTGGGCATCGCACCACCAGGACGGTCGCCTAGAACCCGAGCCATACGCTCGGGTTCGTGCGCACCTACCGCGCCGAGCTTGTCAATGGTGATCATCTGCCAACTCCTTGCGCTGTGCGTTGTTGAGCTCTGCGACGGGCGTGCCGGCCAGGACCGCCTCGACCTCGTCCACGCTGGGCATTGCCGTCGAACACTCGAGTCTTGAGGCAACGATTGCCCCTGCCGCACTGGCCCCGGCCACGATGCGCTCGAGCGACCAACCGCTGAGCAGCCCGTGACACAAAGACCCTCCGAAGGCATCGCCGGCACCCAGCCCGTTGACGACATCGATCAAGATCGGGGGCACAACGACACGTTGGTCGCGGCTCTTGGCCAACGTCCCCATGGGGCCCTGCTTGACGATGGCGATCTCGACGCCGGCATCAAGCAGTGCATCGGCCGCTCGGTCGGGCGCCGTCTCGCCGACGGCAATTTCGCACTCCTCGGCGTTGCCGACGGCGACGGTGAACTGCCCGAGGACCTTGCGGATCTGCTCGGTCGCCTCCCTGGCACTGGACCAGAACATCGGACGGTAGTCGAGGTCCAGGACGGTATGTCGGGCCCGGTCCCGCGCGGCAAGCGCGGCGTAGTGGGCCGAGCGGCTCGGCTCAGCGGAGAGCCCGGTCACTGAAACCCAGAAGAGCTTGGCTGCCTCGATGACATCCAGGGGCATGTCAGAGGTGCGAAGCTGCATGTCGGGGGCGCTGGGCTGGCGGTAGAAGTAGAGCGGGAAGTGGTCCGGCGGAAAAATCTCACAAAAGGTGACCGGCGTGGCGAAGTCAGTACTGGTGATCACGAAGTCGTCCGTGACGCCGAGGCGAACCATCTCGCGCCGGACGAATCGGCCGAAGGGGTCGGAGCCGACGCCGGTGAGTACTGCTGCCGAGTGGCCCAGTCGCGCGGCGGCGACTGCCACGTTCGTCGGGCTGCCGCCCAGGAACTTTCCGAAGGTCTGGACGTCCTCCAGGCCGACACCTATCTGCAGTGGGTAGATGTCCACCCCCGACCGGCCGATGGTCAGGACCGCCACATCTGTGGGCACGGTTCCTCCTGGTTGTCCACGTGATTGCGTATCACCCCATGGGGCGAACACGACGATGAGGGTCGATGGTGATCTGCTCGATCGCCATCGACTGCCGCCTAGAAGGACTCTGCACCCAGCGACCAATCAAAGTCAAAGCCTTTGTCCGAACATTCGGACATTACCCTCCAAATCTCTAGGGTTCGCTGATCCTGTTGAACTGCTAGTGCTGACTGTGCTCTCAATGAAGGTCCGTGTCGCGCCGCGCCGACCGACGGTGGTGGGGGCTGGTCGCATTCGTCATAATGTCTTTACAGAACGATCACAGCGCAGATTGTTAGGTCAACAAGAGGAGTCTGAGGGGACGTGTCTGACAACCAAACAACAATGCTGCGCATTAGCCTCGATCACTCAAGCCCGGTGCCCCTGTACCACCAGATGGCCAAAGCCATCGAGGAGGACATCAAGACAGGCGTGCTGACACCCGGGGAGCGCCTGGAGAACGAGATCACCCTAGCCAGCCGACTGCGGGTCTCACGGCCCACTGCGCGACGGGCCCTGCAGGAGCTGGTGGACCTCGGAATGCTCGTGCGAAAGCGCGGCGTGGGTACGCAGGTCGCGCCCGTGCGGGTTCACCGGACAGTAGACCTCACCAGCCTTTTCGATGACCTGGCTGGCAGCGGTCGGAACCCGACCACCAAGGTGCTGGGATACACCGTTGGACCTGGAACGCCCGGGATCTCCAGCGTGCTCGAAATCCCGCTGGGCGCAGAGGTGGTGACCGTCACGCGTTTGCGCTACGCCGACGGTGAGCCTCTGGCGCTGATGAACAACCACCTGGCGCTGGAGATCGCCCCCACGTATGAGGAACTCAACGATCTCGGTCTCTACGAAGCGCTGCGCGGGCGCGGGATCGAGATCCACATGGCGCAGCAGAGCATCGGCGCCCGCACTGCTACCTCCACCGAGGCCCGCATTCTGGACGAGAAGCCCAAGGCGGTCCTTCTGAGGATGGAGCGCACAGCGTACGACGCTGCAGGCCGCGCCATCGAGCACGGTCTGCATATCTACCGAGCGTCTCGCTACAGCTTCTCCACCACTCTCTTCGCCCAGTAGGGCAATCCCGTCCGACAAGGTATCTGCCGAGCAGCCGCAGCTGCCGGCAGGAGCGCGATCACCCTCGACCCGGCTGCCTCGAGTGTGCCGTGGTAGCCGCCCTCAAACGCGGTGACCACATCTTCCAGGAACGCGGCTTCCGAAGCCGCATCCTCACGAAACTGGCCCACCTGATCAATTACGTCGAGAATCGCCTCTGACGGGTGGCTGGGATTGTCCACTTGAGAGACCTCGATACCGACTCCCGCAGCCTCGAGATCGGCAGCGAGCAGCGGGAGGGACGAGGTGGGTGGGTACACCGCGCTGAAGCTCGGCTCCCCCCATGGAACTGACCACGAGGAGATCCTCCGAGCGCAGTCTCCTGCTCGCCAGGACGGCCTCGCGCTCAGGGGTTGGAACGTACCCGACAACGATCGTCATGACTGCCTCACAGTTGGTGATGGATGGGCAGACGCGGCCGGTCGGCTGCGAGGAGTCTGCGGGGCCCACCGCGGCGGACGGGCCAGGGCATGAGTTCGTTCCCGGCCGCATCGAGCAGCCACGCGCCCTTGAATGCTGGTGCGAGCAATGTATGGGTGGTGGCGTAAACGGTATGGGTGGTGGCGCAAACGCTCACTGCTCCACTGGAGGGTTCAACCGGCCAGAGCGACGTTGTTCGACACTGACCACCCAAGAGGTGGGTGGGACGCCTGTGCCAGCGATCTGGGGGCATTTGCTAGTCGCATCTACTCAGCAGGGGTGCCACACAAGCGCACGTCTGACCAACGACCTACGGGTGGCCCGTCTACGACAAGCTCGGGCGACCTTCGAGGCCGCCAAGGGTCTCCCCATGGCAACGGCTTTCCGCTCTCGCACGTGCCCGTCCATTCAAGAGTCTTCAGCCGTTTTCGGTTCGCCATTCCACATGTGGCGGCCAAGGTCGGCGGCCGCGGCTAGCTCCTGATCTGCGGTGCGCGCGATTTTGGATGGCCTTTGCTCTTCCGGACAAGGTGCCCAAACGTGCATGCTTGAGGCTGGACTCTCGGGGAGGGTGGGTATGAACGCGGTGGCAGCTGGTCGGCTTCACGTACACGGCCGGGTTGTTGCTGCGTCCGACCAGACGTCGGAGATCATTGAGATTCGGGGACAGGGCGGAGCGCCTCGGTACGTGGTACGCCGCAATGATGGGCATGAAGCCCTCATGTTGCCCGGAACGGATGAGCCCGGGCAACACCCACACAACCACGAGTCCACCTGAGGGTGATCGGCTCACCTCGTTCGGGTTTACCGGCTGGGGTGTCGGCCCTCAGCCGAGCATCGGCGCAACACCGGATCACCGGATCACGGCAGCCAGGCTGCCACCGAACCGAAGGAGACGTCCATGTCGCCCAGGAACGCAGGCAAGCCCACCGACGCCGCCACTCTTGCAAGCCCGCCCGCACACTGCTCTCCCACAACACCGGGTACAGAGCACGCGCTGCTGCAGGACGGCAATGCCAGCGGACGCCCCCCGGCCACAAACCTCCACGGACTTCGCCCGGCCAGTCCCCCACGACTGGGGCTATCGCGAACCACTGACCCTCCCCCGTTCGACGACCCCTGTAACTACCTTGGATAAGGACGGCCGCCGACTCCAACGGGCACAAAGGCCAGATACCACGCGAACAGCGACAACTTGCAGCAGTCGTCTGCAATGAGCGCGACTCTGTTCTCCGAAACGGAAGGCAGAGTTCCCATCGAACTTCGTCCGGACCGTCTTGAACGAGAGCAGGTAGACCGTCCAAGATCGGGCAGCTGAGTTGCACGACGATCGCAGCTCGACAGCCTCTGGAGAACCTTTTCCAGGCTGGCTCATCGCGGCTGAACCAGGGTAACGACTGCCCGGGATGGGATTGGACAAAACAGCACGACCCTGGCCGGCGGGCAAACCCCGATCCGGCCTTACCGATTCACCTAACCGAAGGGGAACCGATCGTGAGGAACATTCACCAGACAGGAGAACACCGGGAGCACCATCGAGATCTCCAGCGTGGTGGCGATGGAGTCGGCTTGGCCAGACCCACGCCACCCAAACCAACAGCAAGAGTCACACTGCGACAGATCCGCGAGCAGGCAGGAGTCCCCCTCGGAGACCTTGCAGCACAAGCTGGGGTCTCCGTCTCCACGCTGCGCAAGTTCGAGACAGGCATCCCCGATCTCGCTCCAGCCACCTACGCCCACACGATCGCCGCACTCCAAACCCTAAAGTCAAGGTCAGCGCTATGAGCGACCTATCGGCTGCCATTGCAAGCAGAGCCTCAGCAGATCAGGCACACACTCGGGAGATCGACAAGATGACGGCGGCGAGTTCATGACCACCTGCTTGAGCGCCCATGTTCTGTGGGATGCTGACAACGCCAAGATGTTCGGCGCTCTGTGTCGGCGGAGCCTGCAGCTCTGTGAAGATGGCCAGCCGTGCCCGCTTATCCCGGATACAGGGCGGATCTTGCTTGTCTCCAGCCAGCGAGGTCTGACCTCTACGGCGTACGACACCGCCCCCGCTTCTCTGATCTCGCCGGAAGCCTCCTCCAGAAGGCACCCTCGCCGAAATGGTGAGACGGGACCGTGAGCACGAACGTGTCGTCGTTGGGCACGACACGATCTTCTCGGATCTACTCGCGACGGCGTTGGAGGGCGAACCCGGGTTCACGTGTGTCGGCAGGGCCCGGCAGCCAGGCCCGGGCTGTCACTGTGGCTGACACGTCAGGGCGGCCCCGGTCCTTTGGGGATGTTTATGTTGGCGACGGTGGCGGGGGGACCGCCAGCCAGGAGCTAGCCCGCCTATTCCGCAAGCTTCGTGTGTTCGAGTTGAACGCTCAGCTCCACATGGCGCTCGCGCAGCAGGCCGAGGACACGGTCGCATAATGCTGATGCAGTGGTACGACATAGCCGCAGTCATTGGGACGATACTCGTCGGCTTTGTTGCCATACTCGCTCTGGTCTCCCACCTCGAGCAATGGCTCGACCGACCTGAGTCGCCCAATCCGGTCGCACCCGTGGAACAGGAACTCGACGAACACGACGACCGCGGGCTTGAGCCGCCTGGCTCTGCACCTATCGGGTGAAGCGGGCGACTCCGATCTGCGGCGCATTGATGGGTGCGTTGCCATGGCCGAAGCCGAAGTGATGCAGAAACGCTCCGAGCGCCGACCAGGTCATCCTCATGCCGCACTCGCCCGGGTACAACGGGGCTTAAGCGGTCTGCCCGATACTCGGACCGGCTGGAGGGGCCATCGGGTCCCCGGGTGTATGGGTGTGTGCAGTCCTTAGGTCGAAGAGCCTAGGTCCGCCGGTCGGCACAGGCGGAGTCGAACTCTTCAGCCGAGATGAACACGACCTTCGGGTGCAGCAGCTGCGGCGCGGAGCCCAAGGGATAGCACCTCTTGGACAGTTGACCCACAGCGTTCAGGTCTTCCGGGCTAAGGCGGAGGTGGCCATCGTGTTGTGCTGAAAGGACTTTGGACCCTGTGAGGAACCACTGCGGGCACACACACTGGACGTGTCGGCGGTGTGAGGCACGTGTGCACAATGTCGACGCAAATGGAGGGTTCATGATCTTCACCGCCGCCACCTGGATCACAGCAAAGAGCCCCGCTACCACTGGGGGCCTGCGCACCTGCACGGCTCGGTATAGGTTCGCCCCCCTGCTCGCGGCCGGTGGCATCGCTGGCGTGGGCCAGGCCAAGCGGTTCGCTCGAAGCACGGCCCCACTTGCAGTCGCCCTGATGGTCCCCGACCTCGGAACGAACTCCATGCGTGCAGCAGGTGTCCTGGACGCTGCACTATGCAACCTCGCGGTGGAGGCTGCTCGCCCGAGGGTGCAGGTCGTCGCCATGGCCGCCATTTCCAGGCGCCCCTATCGCGGCCACCAAGGTTGGCGGCCGTGGTGTCGAAATGTTGGATGCAACGCGTCCGAGCGGCCATCGGCCGCTCGCGCCCTGGCGTCTCAGACCCGATGGGGACTTCGTCGTGGCCACGACACCACAGACCGGATCCTTCCTCACCTATGCGGAGCAACAGTGCTACCGGTCTTTGGGTGTCGGATCGGGCACCACCACGGCGGCCGTGCGTCTTCTCTGGTGCCCTGCTCGGCGCCGGATACTGGCGCCGACTGCCGCCCCGCCGGGTGCCAGCACGTGAATGGGGTAGCAGAACGAGTTCAGTGGGAAGGAATGTCATGAAGACCAAGACCATCCAAGACAAGGCCATACAAGCCAAGACCGATCGCGTGCGGTCCACGGCTCGAGCGCTCGCAGGTTACGACAAGGAGTATCTGCTCACACTAGCCAACCTGTACCACATCGAGATCTGGGACGAAAAGATCGCCAAGGAAGCATTGGTTGCCATCATTGCGCAGGCCGCATGGAATTGAGGTGACGTCTGTTCCGTCTTGCTGGATCCACCGATCACGGTCATCTACTGAGAAGGGCATGATGCTGCCTCGCCGCCAGAAGGGTCGGCGGTCGCTGCTCGCCTCACAGCCAGCTGTACCAGCCCCATCGAACCGTTGTGCCGAGAATCAGTTCTGCCCCTTCCCTGTCCGCCGGAAGACAAATGCCGCTGAACCTTTGCCCAATCTGCTGGCGTTACGGGGTCGTGGCCGCTTTGGCGATGAGGGTGACGTTCACGTTACGGGGCTGACCGTTTCGCACGACCGTGAGAGCCACTGTGTCACCCACAGTGAACTCATGTATCTGGGCGACCAGCGACAGGGACCCGTCAATAGGGTTACCGTCTACTGCGACAACGGCGTCGCCGGCCTTCAGCCCTGCCTGGTCGGCCGGAGTCCCGCTGACCACAGTGGCGAGCACCGCTGCCGCGCGCTTTGCGGATCCGTCAGTCACAACGCCGTCTTTGGCGCTGACCCCCAGGTAGGGGTGGGTGGCTGTACCGGAGGTGATCAGCTGGCTGGCGATCAACCTGGCCTCGTTGACCGGGATCGCGAAACCGATCCCGATGCTGCCGCTCTGAGAGGACGAACCACCAGAGGACCCAAGTGAGGCGATGGCCGAGTTGATCCCGATCAGCTGGCCACTGGCATTGACCAGCGCGCCGCCACTGTTGCCTGGGTTGATCGCGGCACTGGTCTGGATCGCGTTGGTCACCACCGGATCTGCGGACTGCGGGACGTCGGATGCATCTGAGGTAGTAACAGGCCGGTTGAGCGCACTGACGATGCCAGTAGTTACCGTGCCGGCCAGACCCAGCGGGTTCCCAACAGCCATGACCGGGTCGCCAACCTTAATGAGGTTGGCGTCCCCCAACGCAATGGGCTTGAGGTCACGCGGCGCGTTGGTCAGATTGATGACCGCCAGGTCTGTGGACGGGTCGGTGCCCACAACGGTCGCGCCGTAGGTCCGGTCATCGTTCAGAGTCACCGTGAGCTGGGAGCCCGTCCCGCCACCGGTCACAACGTGGTTGTTGGTCAGGATGTGACCCTTGGCGTCGTAGACGACACCCGAGCCCTGTCCGCTGCCCGAGCTGCCGGTCACCGAGATGGACACGACGCTGGGTGACACCACACCAGCGGTGACCGCCCAGTTGGGGGCGGCGGGGTTGGCCTGCCGTACTGGCGCAGGGGAAGTTGCCATAGAGAGCGGGGTCGGCGCCGCAGCGGAGGATGCGTTGTCGTTGCGGGCGAGGCCATACGTACTAGCGCCGGCCAGGGCTGCGGCGACCACAGCGACCGCTGCGAGCTCGGCCAACCTGCGGGTCCTGGCCGACCGAGACGATTCTGCTTCGGGCAGCGTCTGCGCGGCCGGGCGCGACTCTGCCGGAGCCTGGGGGAAGGCCGGGGAGTATCCCGGGTACTGCGCCTGCTCCTGCCAGAGCGGCACTGTGTGCGACGCTACATCCTCGGGTGGCTGTGGCGACTGGGACGGCGGCTGCTGGGTCATCGGGATCTCCATGGACGTCGATAGGTCAAGTCAATTCCACGAACCTCATAGCAGACTGGGTTCTACCTGGGAGTCTGCTGTGGGCAGATCAACCTCATGGCATCAGGACGTGCGCTGCGGGCACGCTGACCAACCATCGAGTGTCTGTGCTCGATGTGTGGGGTTGGGCGGGTCGAAGGCCTTCTGAGGTCGGCGACTGGCTGGACCTACTGCCCCGGGTGCGCGCGATCACCGAGGTCGTCAGTTGGTGCCGGGAACAGCAGCTGGTTCCATTGTTGGCCACCGTTGCACGTCAGCCAGTCGGAAAAGGACCAACGGAAACCACAGAGCTCCGCCCCCTTGACCGGTCCGAGCAGGCGGGACCTTCACCCCATCAACTCTGCCTGTGGCCTGAAGTGGCCCGGCTTCCTGATCCTGATGAACCTTGTCATCTCCGAACAGAACCACCGTGCCTCTTCTCTACGCCCGTATTGGCGTGCCGTCACATCACACTAGTGGTCCAGCAGTCAGGGTGGATGAGGGCACTGACCGAAATTTGACCTCCGTCCCCGCTTCCTCGGCGGACAAGCCGAAGCGGCCAAAGATCCTCAGATGGCACCCGGTCATCGACCTTCCGCCCGTCCCAATCGCGAAACGGGCTAGGAAGCCAGTGAGTGGCGGTCACGTCTTCCGCGTCCCCTCACCCCCGGGTCGTTCACGCAGTCCCCTGCCGGTTAGGGTCCCGTCTGGATGCGAAGCACAATGGAGTGTTTGGGAGTCCGTCGCCGCTCGGCATCTCAGCCGGTGGACTCAACTCAAAAGAAACTGACTGACGTGACCCAACCAAGAAGGTGATCTTGGACCTACTAGTTGGAGTCCATCGTCACGGGTGTCTGTGTTCGTAGGGGAGAAGCATGACAGCGGTTGCACGAGAGGCTCCCAAGCGCTTGCACTCGGTGGAGGAGTTCACAGCTGAACTCAATGCGGTGATGCCCGTCGTGACGCGGGTGGCACGGCGGTTCGCACCTTCTGACCAAGCTGAGGATGTCATCCAGGAGGCCTGCCTTGCCGCGTGGCGTTACCGGCATCGCTTCGATCCCGAGCAGGGGTCCTTCCAGACCTGGATCTTGAAGATCGTGCTTCACGAGGGCTACAAGGCGGGCGCACGCGGGCGCCGGAGCGGATTGTTACTTGCTCGGCTGACGGATCGGAGCCATCTTTCGACGGCGGCTCTGCAATGGGGTGGGGACCATCAGCTCGAGACGACCGTCGCCCGGCTGCCCAGGCGGCAGCGGGAGGTCATCGGGTTGTACTACTTCGTCGACCTTCCAGTTCAGCAGGTGGCTGACCTGCTCGGCATCTCCTGCGGGACGGTCAAGTCAACGCTGGCCGACGCCCGACGAAGTATCCAGGCCCATCTCGCAGGACAGGAGAGCAGCTGATGGACATCGATGGCCGACTTCACCAGGCTGGGCAACTTTGGCGCGAGAGCCAACCCCAGGCGCTGCGAGTGCCGAGATTGGACACCTCATCGCAGAAGGCGCCGCCCCGGCGATGGATGACTGGACTCATTCCGCTGGCGGCTTCAGCGGCCGTTGCAGCGATGGTCATCGGGGTGATGATCCTGCACGGGGCCACGACAGGCCACCCGGTGCCTGTGGGGTCGACGAGCACCTCTTCCTCGGTGGACTCTCCCCCACCGAGGCCAACAGCCTCGACCCCTGCACAGCCTTCCAGCACGGTTACCGCACCACGACCTTCAAGCAAGGTTGCTGCAACACGCAGCGACGTCTCCCCACAGCCTTTGAGCACGGTTGCCGCACCACCCGTTCTGGCACCGTTCGTCGGCCAATGGTTTGTCCACGGAATTGGACTGACCATCTCGGCGGGCGGGTACGCCGTGGAGAACCTACCGCCTGATCCCCCATGCAGCGGCCTCCCGGCAGGCGCGTCTGGCTGTTTCGAGCAGTGGAAGGAGTCGGTGGCATACAGTCTGGACGGCGCCACCGCCACTCTGACCATCATCAAGGTCGCCGCGGTGACGGTTGGGTCGAACAGCGTGGTGGCTAGACCCTCCAATGGCTTCCAGGGACAAGTCGGGGACAGTTACACGTTGCGGTTTATGGCCCCGCACCTGATGGTGAGGACGTGGACCCAGGGCACCTTCGCCCGCAATCCCTCTCTGTGGGGCAATCCCTATCTCTGCCAGAGCGGCCTAGCCCAAACGCTGACGTCCAAGTGCGGCGCCTGAAGGCCGCCGATGGTGCTGGGCGGGATCTACCTCAGCCAGCCGATTTGGCTCGCGCTGACTGCAGCCAACGCCGGCGGCAGGTACACCAGGGGCCAGCCGTTTGCCTCGTCACCGCCTGGTACGCCAAGTCGCAACTAGACATCTCCTGGCGGCAGGTCGACCGCAAAGATGCCTATGCGTCGACCCCGACTGGACCCCTTGGGCGGAGACAGCGTCACACGGGCTAGGCCGCTGCTGGAATTCTCGCCACGCCATAACAGCATTGCGCCCAGAGTGTCTTGACGGTCGCTGAGCGCCAGAGCGGATTCTTGCCGCTGAGCGATAGTCGACTGCGTTCATCGCCAGGGGGAACCTGACCGGGCGCGGCCGGGAGCGACCTCTCGCAGATGGCCAAGACCGACGTGGCCGCAATCAGCTCGGAGGCGATCATGTGAGGTCAAGCAGATGACTAGCTGTCGCACTACTGCTGAGCTGTTGGCAGCCCAAGATCCTCCTGTGGCGGGACAACGGCGCCGATTGCAGGGTGTCGCTTGGTCATCCCTACCCGGGTTCCCCCATGAAGTCCCCGCCACATCCGGCGGCGGTCCCATCGGCATCAGGTCAGGGGCTGCTGTCGGAGCCTGTCGCCGCTCGACATCGGCGAGAGTGATTCAACTCACAAAAATCAGACTGAGCCGAGCCAACCAACAAGCCCATCGGGGATCTATTAATAGTCATCCATCACCAAGTGCACAGTGGTCACAAGGAGAGTCAGGACAATGAAGCATCTGAACGTTCGGTCGGCATTCAAATCGGCGCCGAGACCGCACAAGAGGCACGCTCGGGCAGTCCCGGTGGTCGCGCTACTGGGTGCAGCGGTCGCCTTTGTCTTGGTGCCACATTCCGGGGCAACCGCAGCAACGGCCACCTCGCCGTTGATCGGACACCTGGACTCGGTCACCGTCGCAACCGGAGAGGTTGTGCTGCACGGCTGGGCTGCAGACCTGAGCACACCGCACATCGCCACACACATCCGGTACACCATTGGAACTGCGGCGTCGGGCAGGTCCCTTGCCCAAGACTCGCGGCCCGATGTTGGCCTGGCATACCCGAGCCTGGGAACCTTGCACGGATTCAACGTACCGGTGTACGTATCGCCCGGCAGTTACCCGGTGTGTGCGTCGATCAACGAACCCAGTGCTGGGCCTGCGAAGTCTCTCGGCTGCCTGCAAGTCACCGTTCCGGCCGACCATGCACCGCTCGGCCACCTCGATACAGCCCGATCGGTAGGCGGTTCCCGCATCGAGGTCACGGGATGGACGTTCGACCCCGACGCCCCCACCACTACATCCACCATCGGGATCTATGTCGGTGGCCCGTTTGGATCCGCATTTGTCGCCTACGCTGCCCAAGCTGACCAGCCTCGCCCCGACGTTGCCTCGGTCTTCCCCAGCGCCGGGCCCCTTCACGGGTTCGACGTGACGGTTGCCGGACGTCCAGGCACCTACCCGGTCTGCGTGTATGGCAATAACAACTACATCTACGGCGCGCCGCTGTTGCTCGGCTGCCTGACAGTCACCGGCTGAGGTCGGGCACAGGGTGACTTCCCGGCCAGCTCGGCAGATGTCTGCCCAGCTGGCCGGCCGCTGTCGACAGGCAAGCGACGATCCCGCCAAATTCGCACCGACCCGTCCAGTCAGGACAGCGGTGCTCGCGGTCGCAAGCCCAACAGTCGCGCCGATCTTCGTCGCGGCCTATCTGGCCGGCGACCTGCTCTACGCGCCAGACGCGCGCCGGAGGCCACAACGCGGGTCAGGACCCCGGCAACCTCGACGGCGAACTCGCAGCAGCAGACGTGCCACCTCGCCGACAAGACGACGACGCTAGCTCCTTGTCTGCTCCACCCCGGTCGCCTTCGCCACAGGCACCCTTTGCGCCACCCGCGCAATCGCATAGGCAGCACCAGGCGCAGCGCTGGGTCCACAGAGTCCGTGATGAGGGCCACATCCCAGCATCAGGAGGAACAGGTCAGGGACCTGTGAGCAAAGGCCAACGAGATACCCGGGTGCGAGGCTGGTCAGGCTACGGGCGACGACGAAACCGCCGACGAACGCCCCAGATCTGGGGCGTTCCTTCCGCCAGCAATGCCGTCTTGGGCTCATGAGGCGGCCTCTCGCGGACGCGGAACTGCAGGAGTAAGTGGCCGAACTTCGGGAACAGCGCTCCGACGCCGAGCATCTGGAGCTCGCGTCATGGCGTGCGCCCAGCTGTTGTCCTGAGGGGCACCATTCTGGTCGGTGCGCGAACTGGGACTAGATTCCCGGTCGATCTCCCCCGCCCAGCCCATGTCGCCCGAGCCCCGAACGGCTCCCCTCGTGCCTATTCGCACGGCGGTGGCTTCGTGTTGACGATTTAGACTCCCATGACCGGGCTGGCCGCATACTGCCCCTCTTAGCGAACGCAGCTGTCCCTTGGTGGACTGCCGGCGCGCTCAGGTCTCATGGATCAATACCCGTGGTGAATCTCGAGTAGGTCGTGGCACGTGTGGGCCTCGCCGTCGGGTCCGGTCCACACGAGCGTCGCGCGTCCGGTCGCCAGATCGGCGTCGAGCTCTGTGCTCTGGCCGCCAGCAGCGGTCCAAGTCAGGCTGACTCGGGAGCCGTCCCCGCCGACCTCACAGTGCCCCGCGAACCCCGGGTGGGCGTTGCGGAAGCGGATGAGCGCAACCAGGGCGGCCACGACGGGCCGAGCGAGGTCTCGGGCGATCTCGTCGGGTGCATAGACGTGCCGGTTGATGTCCCGTCCCACCCCAGACCGCGCGACCAGGTCCATGTCGTTGTGCCCGGCGAGCAGGCCGACGTAGTAGATCTGCGGGATCCCAGGGGTGAATAACTGCACCGCACGAGCCAGCAGATAGGCCATGTCGTCGCGGCCTAGGGCGTCGTAGTAGGTGCAGTTGACCTGGTACACATCTACGTTGGAAGCCGCCCAGCCGGTCGCTTGCCGCGACTGCCCGCCGGACCGCTCGTGGATGGCCTCGACCAGCGCATCGACCTGAGCTGGAGTGAGCAGGCCGGCTCGGCCGTCGCCCATCTGGTCGGGCCCGACGTCGATCACCCCGATTCCGTCATGGGTGTCCAGTACCGTGACCGCGTTGGTGGGCCGTACGGCGAGCCATCTGCGCAGCGGAGCCGCATCTGCTGTGTACAGCGCGTGCAACAGCAGAGGTGCCAGCGCGAAGTCGTACACCCGATCCACTGCCGACCCGATCGCAATCTGCCGCTCGAAGTGCGCGTGAATCTCCACGAGTACCTGCATCCCGAGCTTGCGCGCACGCGCCGTGAGTTCGTCGATGAGCCCGAGCGTGGCGGTGGTCATGAACGAGGACGTGCCGGCCGTCTTGATCGCATAGCCCACCGCGTCCAGGCGCACCATCGACACGCCGCCGGCGGCGAGGGCCACCAGGACCCGGTCCAGGTACGCCCTGCCCGCCGGGTCGAACAGGTTCAGGTCGATCTGCGCACTGGTGAACGTTGTCCACACCAGCCGGCGCCGCTGCCCTAACGTCAGGGCCGTAAACGGCAGGCCCAGGCGCGGGCGGTAGATCCCCACCAGTTCGGTCTCGCTCGCACCCCCCGGGTAAACGTCGGACATCGTCAAGAACATGCCCGCGTACGGCGAGTCGTCGCCGCGGGCGAGGACGTCGCGGAACTGGGCCGAATCCGCCGAGACGTGGTTGACGATGAGGTCGACCATCAGCGCGTAGTCGCCGGCAATAGCCCGCACGTCATCCCACGACCCGAGCCGGGGGTCGACCTCGGTGTGGTCCATTGGGTCGAAGCCCGCATCAGCTCCGTCGAACGGGGTGAAGAACGGCAGCACGTGTACCCCAGCGAAGAGCCCTCCCAGCGGCCCGTCCAGGATTTCGTGCAACCCCGCCAGGCTGCCTCCGAACCGGTCCGCATATGCGATCAGCTGAACTTTCTCCCCAGGGGCAATCTCGCCCATGTCACTCACCTGTCTGTCCTGGATATACGGATACTCGCGGTCCGACCAAGCTGAGGAGCCCTCACTTCCCTAACTGTGGTCCAACTCGCACTGCTTTCTCGGCGGCTTCTGGTAGCTCAAGGGCAACCAGACATCCGACAAGGACCATTGCCAGGAAGGAGGTGAGGAGTGTGGCACGTGTCTCGGTGTAGCAGCATCACCCTGGCACCCTGTCTTAGAGAAAAGTTTCGAGCCTGAGGATTGTCCGGGCCTGGTGCTGCGGATCGCAAGGCTGGGGGTCGATTCCACTCGACGCGCTCCGCATTGAGAGCCTCACTCGACTCATGGGCCCTGGGATGGATGCATCGCGACCCTTTCTCTATGCCGCCTGAGGTCAAGCACCCGGCCTCAAGCGCGAGCGGGCGAGCGACGACTGACCTGTAGTGGCGCCGTCGAGTCCCTGACCATCAGTTCATGGGAGGCCACGACCGTGTGGACGGCTCCGCGATGGCCTGCTAGCTCGTCCAGCAGCATCTTGGTGCCCATCTGGGCCTGGTCGGCCGGGGACTGCCGGATCGTGGTCAGGCCCACGGCCTCGGAGAGCTCATGGTCGTCAATGCCGATGACGGACAGGTCCCCCGGCACACTGATGCCAAGGCGCCGGGCTTCAAAGATCACCCCAAAGGCCATCTCATCCGAGGCGCAGAAGATGGCCGTTGGTCTGGGTCCGGGCTGTTCCCACAAGGACACGAGAGCACGTTGTCCGCTCCGCACGCTGAAATCGCCGAAACGGTCCCATTCCTTACGAATCGGAATCTCAGCACGCACCATCGAGTCCTTGAACCCCTTAATACGCAGAATGGGAACCGCGAACTTCAGGGCTGAGTCATCATCACCGTGTAGCAGCGCGATGTCCCTGTGCCCCAATGAGATGAGATGGCTTGTTGCCTGCTCGGCCACGACGTAGTCGTCGATCGCTACACTCGAGCAGCCGATCACCGGTCCGCCGACGACAATCAAGGGCATGTCCACCTGATGCAGGTCCTTAATCTCCTCCTCGGTCAAAGGGGTGCAAAGTACCAGCAAGGCGTCGATATGTTTTTGTACCATGGTCCGGCTGAACGGTCGGTTGCGGTTACGTGAGTGTCCACCACCCAGATTGAACAAGGACAAGTTGTAGCCGCGGCCGTGCAACTCCTGATAGATGCCGTCAAGGGCCGCGGAGAAGAACCAGCGGTTGACATACGGAGCCAGAACTCCGACTGTCCTTGTCCTGCCGGTCGCCAGACCTGACGCGGAGGACGACGCCACATACCCAAGATCCTCGGCAATCGCCAAGATCTTCTCGCGCGTCTTTGGGGACACGCGTGGCAAACCGCGCATGGCGCGCGACACTGTTGCCGTCGAGACACCGGCAACTGTCGCCACATCATCGGCAGTGACCGCCATATCACCCCTCATTCCTGTCAAGACAACCCACTCGTGGGCGTGTCAAGCCTGGACCCGGCAGGTCAGCCCTTGACGCTCCCAGCGAGCAGGCCACGGACGAAGTAGCGTTGAAGACTGAGAAACACGATTAGCGGAATGACGATCGTTAGGAAGCCCGCAGGGGCCAGCAGCTCCTGGTGCGCCCCGTAGCTCCCCACAAGGCTCTGCATCCTCGCCGTGACGGGCTGCATGTCCGGGTTGGACCCGCCGAACGTCTTGGCGACCAGCAGGTCGTTCCACACCCAGAGGAACTGGAAGATCGAGAACGACGCGATCGCCGGCATCGACAGCGGCAGCACGATCGACCGGAAGATCCGCAGGTGGGAGGCGCCGTCCACGCGCGCGGCCTCGATGAGCGAACTCGGAAGCTGGGCAATGAAGTTGTGCAGCAGGAACACCGCCAGAGGCAGCGAGAACATCGTGTGCGACAGCCAGATCTGGGTGAGGGTCCCGTTCACGCCGGGCGAGGGCAGGATCGTGACACCGGCGATCTGGAGTCCATGGACGTAGTACTGCTGCAGCGGCACGAGCGCCATCTGCAACGGCACGACCTGGAGCGCGAAGAGGGCGAAGAAGATCGCGTCACTGCCCCTGAACCGCATCCAAGCCAGGGAGTAGCCGGCCATAGATGCGACGAAGATCGGAATGATCGTCGCAGGGATCGTGATGGCCAGCGAGTTCACCAGAGGAATGATCAGGCCCCCCTGGCTGGTGAGCACCTGGTCGTATCCCGACAGGCTGAAGCTCGGGTGAAGGAAGAAGACCCACCAGCCCGTGGTCGCCGCGTCCTCCTTGGACCGGAAGGAGTTGATGAACAGGCCGAACGTCGGAATCGTCCACATCACCCCGATCGCGATGACCAGGACCGAGGCGAGGGAGCCGCTTAACCTCTTGCGGACCGCCTTGACCGCGGCGGTGCCGGTCAGTGGCCTCTGGACGGCGGGGGGCGCTGTGGTGGAGCTCATCGTGTCTCACGCTCCCTGCGCAACTGGCGGATGTTGTAGAACACGAGCGGAGTGACGGCGAGGAAGAGGATCACTGCCAGCGCGCTACCGCGGCTGACCTGGCTAGTGACGAACATGTCGGCATACATCTGCCGCGCGAGCACATCGGTGTCGAAGTTCCCGTTGTTGATCGTGAACACGATGTCGAACACCTTCAAGGTGGTGATCATCACCGTGGTCAGCACGACCACGAGCGTGTTGCGGATCATCGGGATCTGTACGGTGCGGAACAGGGTGAACCCCTCCGCGCCGTCGAGGCGCGCCGACTCGATGACCTCGTCCGGGATCGCCTTGAGCGCGGCCCCCAGGACCACCATGGCGAACCCGGCCTGGATCCAGATCATGATGACCATCTCGAGGAAGGTGTTCGTCGGAGCGGTGATCAGCCAGTTGGGCGGGTTGCTCCAACCCAGCTTCATGACGATCTCGCTCAGCAGGCCGGTCTGCGGCTGGGACGGGGTCACGTAGTTGTAGACGTAGGACCAGATCACCGCGGCACCGACGAAGGAGATCGCCGTGGGCAGGAAGATCATCGTCTTGGGGACCGAGGAGTACTTCATCCGGTCGACCAGGAGGGCTACCAGCAGGCCCACGGCCACCGCAGCGGCCGGGACGATCAGCAGCCACAGCACAGTGCGCAGGATCGTCTGCTGGGTGGTGGGGTCCGTGAAGGCATACGTGTAGTTCTTGAAGCCGATGTACTGTGTGTCGAGCTGACCGAGGAACTGCTGGTTCTTCAGGCTGTTGTTGATGGTCGTGATCGCCGGGATGATCAGGCCGAGGGTGACCAGGAACAGCGCCGGTCCGAGGCAGATGACCACGGCGATCGGCTTCTGCAGCCGACCGGTAGCCCTACCTGCCACGAAGAAGACGATCACCAGGATCGCGATAAAGCCGCCGACAGCTTCGATGACGCCGAGCAACGTGGTGGCCGCCTGGCCAGCAGTGCTTGAGGCCATCAGGAGGTATGCAGTGGCCACCACGGGCTCCCTTAGCTATCTGACCTCGAACAAAACAGTACTGGTGGAACGCCTGCGTGCTTCGGTCCGCGGGACGCACCCGCGGACCGAAGCACCTCAGGGGTCGATCATGTCGTGCCGGTGACTTACTTGGTCGGCCAGGCCGCGTCAGTCTCCTTGGCGACATCCAGACTCGACTTGCCGCTGCCGAACCAGTCCACCATCGCCTTCCACTCCGCACCCGAACCGACGGCGGCAGGCATGGCGTCCGAGGCGTCGAACCGGAACGTGGCCTTCGGGTCGGCCAGGTACTTCGCCGAGATCTTGTCGATCGGGTCGGTGTACAGGCTCTGGTCGACCTTCTCGTTGGCCGACACCCAGCCCGGGGCGACCTTGATCCGGCTCTCAGCCCACTGCGGGCTCGACAGGTAGTTCTGCACAGCCTGGGTGGCAGGGTCGCTAGCGAACGCGGTGACGAACTCGCCGCCACCCTCGACGGGAGTCACGATCGATGGGTTCACCGCCGGCAGTTTGAACGCGAACACGGCGCCGTCCGGACCAACCTTGGTGCCCTTGGGCCACTGCGCCTCGTAGAACGACGCCTGCTGCAGCATCCCGCACTGGTTCTTCAGGATCGGGAGCCCAGCGTTCTGGAACGTGGTGGTGGCGATCGTCTTGACGTCGCCGTAGCCGCCGTTGACCCATGCGGGGTTCTGCATCCAATCGACCACGATCTTCATGGCCTGCTGGATCTGCGGGGAGGAGAACGTGACCTTGTGGCTGATCCAGTCGTCGTAGACCTGGCCGCCGAAGCTCCCGAGTACGACTTCCTCGAGCCAGTCAGTCGCCGGCCAGCCGCTGGCCGTGCCGGAGCCGATCCCGCCGCACCACGGCTTGACCGCGCCGGTCATCTTTGAGGCCATCTTGGCCGACAGCGACATCATGTCCGCCCAGGTGGTGGGCACGGTGTAGCCGTTGTCGGCGAAGTACTTGGGCGAGTACCACACGAGCGACTTCATGTTGGCGCTCATCGGCGCCGCGTAGAACGTGCCGTTGACGCTGCCGTAGCCCTTCCAGGCGGCGTTCCAGTTGGCCTCGTTGGCGACCGTGTCTGCCGGCGGCTTCTTCACCGTGCCGGTCTGCACCATCTGCGAGAGCAGTCCGGGCTGCGGGATGATCGCCAGGTTGGGGGCGTTGCCACCGTTGACCTTGACGGGGAGGTCGGACTCGAAGGTGTTTGACCCGGTGTACTGGATCTTGATGCCGGTGCACTTGGAGAAGGCGGCCCAGGAGGTGTTCAGGGAGTCCGACTCGGGGCTGAGGATCGACCCGAACATCGTGACCGTCGACCCACTGTGGCCGGCGTAGGGCTGGTACTGCGCGCAGTCACCGGTCAGCGTCGGAACGGCGCTGGATTGTGCGGTGGTGCCGGAGCCGCTCGAACATCCAGCTACCGCGACCAGGGCCACCACCCCTGCTGCGGCTGTGGCAAATCGTGTGTTTCGCTTCATGTCTATCCTTCCCGGTCGCAACCGCTGGATGCGACATGTGGGTGGTAAGTGCAAGCGCTTGCGCAAGCAAGCACCACGATAATGCCACTCGTCGCCCCGTAGCCGTCAAGGTTCCGAAAGTTGCGATTTGGTCACGGCCCGATCGCTCGGTTCCTGAGGCAACACCGGCATTCCCGCTGCAGCGGGACCACCGACGGTGCGCGGGCTGGAACACGTCCTGCGGCGTCACGCTCCTCGTCTTGTCGAGGGAAGCCGCCCCGACCATCCTCGCGCAAGCCCCGTTGGCGTGATCGTCCGATGAGACACCCCGAGCAGACCGACGGGGTCGGCCCCGGAACGCTGAAGCGTGGCGCGGGCCGACCCGAGCCGAAATCATGGGCCATATTGCTAGCACAACGACGAGCAGAATCATGGAGGAGGCCAGGGCCGACCTGCCGGTGACTTCCAGAAACGCGTTAAGGACTGCGGTGGTTCATTCTCGTACTCTCCTCTTCGAGACGCTGTCCACGACCGGCGGCCGGAGGCTCGAGTGGTATCGGACCGTCTAGAGGCGATGTCTGCTCTGGCAGACCCGACGAGGCGCGTCATTCTGCATGACCGGCAGGAACAGAGCGGCCAGACCCTGTTCGAGCTCTGTGTCGCACTGACGACCAAGCACGGGCTCGGCTCCACTTGTCAGGCGATTTCCCAGCACCTCGCCGTGCTCGAGACGGATGGTCTGGTCATTACGCGCCGCCAGAGTCGGTACAAGTACCACGACGTGGAAACCACCCCCTTGCACATCTCACCCCAGCGGTGGCGGATAGACCACTAGCGGAGAACGTCGGGAACAATCTGCCAGAGAGTTCGAAGCCCCCGCCGAGCTACTCGGCGGCCTGCTCTGGGGCTCTGGCCGACGTAGGCTGCCCGGCATGAACGACCCCTTTTACCTGCCGCTCGGCGATGACCGCTGGCGCGCAACAGTCCACACGACCGGCCCATGGGATGCCCGCTTCCAGCACGGGGGACCACCTAGCGCACTGCTCGCTCGCGCCATCGAGCAGCGCAGCTCGCGGGCGGGCGGACATGATCATCGCCCGGACGACAGTCGACATCCTCGGCGCGATCCCTGTGGACGAGCTGAAGCTCCGTTCCCGAGTGCTGCGCCCTGGTCGCAGCGTCGAACTGGTCGAGGCGGCACTGTCTGCTGGTGGTCGTGAGGTTGCCAGGGCACAGGCCTGGCGGGTGCTGCGTACGACCCAGGAGATCGCCCTGCGGCAACCTGCTCCCAGTGCTCCGCCGCTGGCTGCCGAGGGTAGCCCGCTCGTGGCCGACGGCTGGGTCGACGGCTACCTGTCCGCGGTCGAATGGCGCTTCGCCGCAGGAGAACTCGCGCAACCTGGCCCAGCGACCGCGTGGACCCGGCTCCGGCACCCACTGGTCCCCGAGGAGCAGCCCAGCCCACTGCAGCGGGTGCTCGCGGTCGCCGACAGCGGCAACGGCATCAGCAGTGAGCTGGACCTGACCAACTGGCACTTCATCAACCCCGAGCTCACTGTGCACCTGCATCGCCAAGCCATAGGCGAGTGGATTTGCCTGGCCGCCCAGACGGCCATCTCCCCCGGTGGTGTGGGTCTAGCCACCAGCGTGCTGAGCGACCTCGACGGTCCGATCGGCGTAGGTGCCCAAAGCCTGCTCATCGCCCGGCGCCAAGCCAAGGGCAGCCGCTGATCCCCGCATGCAGGATCGGACAATTCTGGCGGTCATTGCGCCGATGGGCGTTTCGGGGTCAAAAAGCAGACGCTGCATGGCTTTGCGGGTGTGATTCCACCCAGAGTCTGCGTGCTACGGCGTTAAGTTCGGTCGCGACCTCGAGCAGCCGCCTGGGCGTGTGCACGGAAAGGTCGGTCTCCTCGGGAAGTACTGGCGCAACAGCCCGTCCATTGTTCTGGTTGGATCCTTGGACCTCAGAGAGATGGCCATCAGCCTCGAAGACCCGGGCCGCCGACTACCTGACTTCAGCGCACGAGTTCGCCGCCCAGGCCACTGCGAGCCTGAGTGCCTGTGACCTTGGATGTGACCTTTGAGAACGACCTGGAAGACCAGCCAGGAGCTGGCGTACGCGTCTGCTGAGCTCTCAGCCGGGAGGGTCTTGACTCGGGCTCGCGTCGAGTCCGAACACTTCCAGAATCAACGGACCGTCGCCGTCGACCTCGCGGTCTGCGCTATCGTCCGGTCTGCATCCATCGTCAAGAAGGAGATGTTTTGAGAATTCCAGCCGGTTGGTATCCGCAGCCTGATGGTCACATCCCAGCCGGTTGGTATCCGCGGCTTCCAGCCGGTTGGTATCCGCAGCCTGATGGTCACATCCCAACCGGTTGGTATCCGCGGCTTCCAGCCGGTTGGTATCCGCGGCCTGCTAGTCGGCTTTCTACCGGTTGGTACACGCAGCCTTCTAGTCGGCTTCCAGCCGCTGCGTATCCGCGGCCTAATGATCAGCGGAGGGATTCCGGTGACGAGCTGTGGAACGAACACCTCGCCGCTGGTGTTCTGGAGGCGCCGACTGCCCTCCCGTTGTTAAAGAAGGAGCACCTCACAGCAACAAGTGGTCGACGGTTCGCTGTGGCCGACTCGCTGGGCTGGGGCGCTCTGGTACTCGTGGTCCTGATCGGCGCGCTCAATTTCGGTTTCCGCGGTGCCACGATGATGTTTGGGCTGTTCGCGCTCGTTGTCGGGATGATCGCCTTAGCTCGGGGGCGGGTCCGTTGGGCCCGGGTGGGAAGCCGTGCGGCAGGCAGTGCAGTGCTCGTTGCGGGCCTGGTCGCTATCACTGTCGGTGGTCTCGCCGGGGCAGCGCCCAGCAAAGCCAGCCACGCCACCAGCGTTGTTCCGACTGTGGCGATATCCGATAGCCCGAGCCCTTCAACATCACATCCGACTCCGGCTGCAGTGAGCATTTCGAGAGCTACCGCGCCCCCTGTGCCTGTAGCGTCAAACTCGATCTCGACCCACCTCGGCGTTGCCCCCAGGTCCTCGCACTACAACGCCACACCCACACCCAAACCGGCACCCACGCGTGCACCTACGCGTGCACCCACACGGGCACCCACACCGGCAACCACACGAGCACCCACACCGGCACCCACCCCAACACCCACACCTAAGCCAACACCAACTCCAACAGCCACACCCACCCCAACACCCACACTCTGACGGCGGGCGTCCTGCGACCTCACAGCCGCCTCACCCTCAGGCAGAACGAACACCTATGTCGACCAGAACGTCCCCGATAGTCCTGCGAAGCCACTCCAGATAACTCGCCGGAAATGGTGGCGCAAAAGCGCCGCCATGCCGAATCCGCTTCTCGTTGCCAGGATTCAACACTGAGGCCGCTCTCTTCCAAGTCGTGCTGGAACCCTGCCATGAGACAGGTCCAGACTCCTCCACGCACGCCCGCAAGATGATGATGTCATCGTTGGAAATGGGCCGCATTCCTGATCACATCGGTAATAAGGTGCTTCAAGAACGAAATCGCCAGCGGCATCAACCGAGGTCAGGGAGCAACTGTGAACAGGTCCCCCGGTGAGAGGGTGGCCCTCATGCTGGCGGTGCTGGTCACCGGATTCGTGCCACTGCTGGCTAGTGTTCCGGCGTCACCGCACTCGGACCCGGCCACGCTGGTCGCGCGCCCATTTCATGACCCAACAGATGCCACGGTCAGCGCCATGGGCCTGACCAGCGTTCCTGCACATTCCGCGGCTACTGCGGCGAGGCGGACCACGACTGTGGCGCCGCAGAACACTGCGATGGCGCTACCGCTGATGTCATGGGCCGCATACGTCAGGACGAGGGGTCCGGTTCCCTACCTGGTCGACGCAAGCGTTCAAACTTCGATCAGGAAGTGTTACAACACAACCCGGAACGTCTGGCTCACTTTCGATGACGGGTACACGAGCCAGGCGAACCTGAAATCGATTTTGCAGACACTCGGCCATTTCAACGTACGCGGACGGTTCTTCCTCATTGGGTCCTGGGCCAGGCAGCACCCCGACATGGTGAACCAGATCAAGGCCGCCGGCCATTATGTGGAAAACCACACGAACACGCACGCGCATCTAGGCCAGCTCGGTGATAGTGACGTATCAAGTCAGATCGAGTACGGGCAGGCTTCAAACTCATCCCCGAAGCTGCTTCGGCCCCCATACGGCGACGGCATGTTTACGACCAGGGTGTACTACCTGGCCCAACAACAGGGGTACCAGTTGTGCGGATGGGGCACGGACTCCCTTGACTATGCAGGCGTATCCGCAGCGGTCATTGTCAACAAGGTCGTGCACGGCGACTTCATTACCCCCGCGGCTGGTCCCGGCCAGACAGTTCTGATGCATCTGAGGAACACCCAGACCCGGTACGCACTGCCGATAATGATCCCGGCACTGTTGGCCGAGGGTCTGACCTTCGACAAGCTCAGGTGACGTGGCGGCTCTCTGCTTCCACGGCCATCGAGATCCGCGTCGCAACGCCAGAGGCGTTCAGAACTCCCCGTTGACCAGCCCCATGACCTCGATCCGCCAATCCTCGAAGCTCATCGGCGGCTCACGGTCCAGCAGCTCAGCCAGCGTCTGCTCACGGGACGGCTCGCCGCCCAGTGCCACAGCCGCGATGTGCTCGGCCAGCTCGTCGTGGGGTAGCACTCGGACGTCCATACCGGTCCCTGACTTATCAGCCTGGATGGCATGAGCAAGAACATTGAGCAGCGCCAGCCTCGCATTCTGGTCATCGGGTGCTGAGGCCTCGACCAGAGTATTGCCCCCTACGAGAACGACCCGACCCCCGTCGGACAGGGTAGGCAGGAGCGTCGAGGCGGCGGCGAAACGGGCAAGCAGCCCGTCTTGCAGGAAGTTACGCACACGTTCGACAACCGTGTCCCCGCGTGCTGCCACGTGAACCGGCAATTGGACGTATCCGTCCAGCGAACCGGGTGAGAGGCCAGCCAGAGCCGCGTCCAGCTTGACTAGATCATCGACCCCGATCACCTCGGCACCCCTGTGCCGGAGTGCTTCGGATACCGCAGCCACCTGTCCTGCTGCTCCCGTCACCACTATCGACGACCCCATGGCCAGTCCCCTTTCGTCGCTGTTAGCCGAGGCTAGCGAACCAAACCGCTGTTGACCACTGGAGCGGCAAGAGTTGGCTATGCGTGTCGAGGCACCTGGCTAGTGTGGCGGTATGACAGAGGAACCCAGGAGTACCAACCCGACTGACTCGCCGCAAGCGACACACCGGCCTCTAGTGGTCCTGGACAAGGTCAACAAGTACTACGGGACGCTACACGTCCTCAAAGACATCGACCTGACAATTGGCGAAGGCGAGGTCGTGGTGGTCATCGGCCCATCGGGCGCGGGCAAGTCCACCCTCTGCCGCACGATCAACCGTCTCGAGACCTTCGAGTCGGGCACCATCACGATCGACGGTCAGCTGCTTGCCAGCGAAGGCAAGGCCCTGGCGCAGCTCCGTGCAGACGTCGGCATGGTCTTTCAGACCTTCAACCTCTTCGCACACAGGACGATTCTGCAGAACGTGACGCTAGGCCCCATCAAGGTGCGAGGCGTCCCGAAAGCCGTTGCGGACAAAAGAGCCATGGAACTGCTCGAGCGGGTTGGTGTACAAGATCAGGCAGACAAGTATCCCGCCCAGCTCTCTGGGGGCCAACAACAGCGTGTCGCGATTGCCCGCTCGCTCGCGATGGAGCCCAAGGTCATGCTCTTCGACGAACCGACGTCGGCGCTGGACCCCGAGATGATCAACGAGGTTCTCGACGTCATGACCGAGCTTGCCAAGTCAGGCATGACGATGATTGTCATCACCCATGAGATGGGTTTCGCCCGTCGAGCAGCCAAACGAGTAGTTTTCATGGCCGATGGCCAGATCATCGAACAGGCCACACCCGAGGAGTTCTTCACCAAAGCCACCTCGCGGCGCGCCCAAGACTTCCTTGGCAAGATCCTTCGCCACTGACCACGCGGTCTCCAGTGGTGCTGAATAAGGACATTGACGCCAGGGACTGAAGGTGGCGGGGTATTTCACTGCCATTGCACCCAGTACCAGCCAGCCAACTCATACAAGGAAGGTCCTACCTGGCGAGAGGTAGGACCTTCCTTGTATGACCACTGTACTCGAACCGGAAACCATCCACGACCACTGTCAAAAAAGGATCACACGGTGACCGGTGCCAACGTGCCAGAACAGCCCCGCTCAGGCAAGGCCTAGCTCCTTCGCCTCTTCCCACAGCTCCGCGCGAACCTTTGGATGAGCAGCGTATTCGATCAAGTGACGTGCCTGGGTCTTCTCGTCATAACCCAGCAACTCGGCCACACCCTGCTCGGTCACAACGGCGGTCTGCTGGAATGAGGTCACCGGCTCATCCAGCAGCGGAACGACGGCTGAGCAATCGGCGCGCGGGTGCCAGCTGCGCAAGGCGATGAACGCCTGGCCGCCGGGCGAGTGCAGGGCTCCAACGATGAAGTCAGTCTGTCCGCCGTACCCGGAATAGATCCTGGCGTTTATCCGTGAGGCATTGGCTTGGGCGAACAGATCCACCTCCAGGGCGGCGTTCACGCTCGTCATCTGGCGGTTGGCAGCAATCAACGCCGGGCTGTTGGTCTTTTCCGTCCGCAGCATCTGCAAGCGAGGGTTACCGTCCACCCAGTCATACAGTCTGCGCGAGCCAAAGCAGAAGGACGCGGTGAGCACATGGTCCTCATCGAGCGCGTTCGCGGCGTCTAGGTTCAGGAGCCCGTCGGAGAACATCTCGCTCCAGACCCGCAGCCCGCTGCGGGCTGCCAAAGCCTTCAGAGTCGAGTCAGGCACCGCCCCAATACCCATCTGCAGCGTTGCCCCGTCATCGATCATGGCCGCAATACGGTCAGCGATCACCAGGCTGGCCTCATCCGCTGGGCTGTTGCGCACGTCATCGAGCTCGCACTCGATCTCCACCGCGAAGTCAACCGCCTCGATGGGGATCTGTGAGTCCCCGAACGTGTATGGCATGCGGGAGTTGATCATCGCGATCACCAGGCCACCGCGGGCACGGCAGGCTTCGACCGCAGCAGGAAGGATATTCACCTCAATTCCCATGCTCAACAGACCGTCCCTGGCCGGAGCGCAGTGCAGCAGAACGATATCTGGAGGCAGAGTCCGCTGAAAGAGCACCGGCACCACGGACAGCCTGCTCGGGATGTATCGCAGGGCAGGGTGGTGACGCATGCCAGGACCAACGAAGCTGGTCTCGGCAATGACCCCAGAGCGAACGGGAATGCCCACTGGGGAGTTGATCTGATAGATGCGATACCGCTCGATCGCGCGGTCGACTGCCTCAAGTCCCGACCATGGTGTCGTCGCATTGCCGCCAACCACCACTCGCGGCACGCCCTCAATGGCACCCAGGTGACGTTCAAGCTGGTCGAGGCTTATCGTCTGCACTTCGCCATTGTGCCCGATCGTGGCCCCTCACGCTCGTCCGCGCACTCGGTCACTCGGGCGGTCGATTCACTGAATGACCTTGATGGGTCACAGCAAAGACAGCTGCTTGTGTCCGCCGTTCCATGCCCAGCTTGCCCAACACCGCGGTTATGTAGTTCTTGACAGTCTTCTCGGCCAAGGACATGGCCTCACCGATCTGACGGTTCGTAAGACCCTCTGCGACATGGTCGAGGATTCGACGCTCCTGCGGGGACAGGAGCCGCAGTCGCGGGTCGGCCCCCGCGTGGTTGGTCCAACCGGCTCGCACTCGTTCAATGGTCAACGGATCGATCAGCTGTTCCCCGGCGGCTGCCTTGCGAACGGCCTCAATCAGTCCGTTGCCCTTGATGTCCTTCAGCAGATACCCAGCCGCCCCAGCCAGAACCGCCGTTGCGAGCGCTTGTTCGTCGTCAAAGGACGTCAGGATCAGCCCTGCGATCGCCGGGTCCACCGACCGAACGTCGCGGCATACGTCGATTCCCGAGCCATCGGGCAGCCGTGCGTCGAAGATCGCCACGTTGGGTCGAAGGGCGGGGATCCGTCGCGCCGCCTCGACAGCAGAGCCGGACTCGCCTACCACTTCGAAGTCGTCAACGGTCTCAAGTAGTTCCCGAAGTCCGCGTCGCACGATCTCATGATCATCGAGGAGAAATATGCGGATCGTCATCTCGTCGCCTTCCCGTACCGGATCCCACCATCATGGCCCATCCAAGCGGCCAAGGGTCGGTCCCACCCCTTTTCGGCAGATCCTCGGCTCAGGCTTCGCACCGCCGCCGGCAACAATGCCAAAGGTCGGCGGGTCAGGCGTCGGCCACCGGCGAGGTGACATGGCGAACACCCTTGACGGACTGGGCAACCGACGTGGCTGCTGCCCGCTCCCGGTCCGATCCGTTGCCCCTCACCTGTACCACCCCTGCGTGGACCTCGACGTGCCAGGCCACCAGACCGGTCTCCGCCAGGGTTCTGGTGATTTCGGCAGCTATGTCCTGGTCAGATCGAGCCAGCGCCCGTATCACGTCACTTCGGCTGACGACTCCCAGGAGCACCTCGCCCTGGACGACGGGCACGCTCTTGAAGGAGGTGGTTGCAAAGGTGTGAGCCAGGACCGCCACGTCGCTATCCTGACGCACTGTGTGGGGGTGCGCCGTCATCACCTGACCCACGGTGGTCAGTCTTGACTCGGCTGGCTGCCGGGCTGGGCGCACGTGCGCCCTGGGATCTGGCTCGAGATCTGCCTTCAGCAGGTCAGCCTCGCTGATGACACCGACCACGCGCTCGGCGTCGTCAACGACAGGAAGGCAGGTCACCCTGGCGGTCGCCATCAACTTCAGGGCTGTCTCAAGGTTCGTGCCCTCATGCACGCTGTGTGCCGGACTCGTCATGATCTCGCGAACAAGCATGTCGACCTTTCCTTTGAACGCACAACTCGAAACACAAGCATGCCTCGCCGCGACCAAGACAGGAACAGTGAAAAGTGTCTCAGTGGTCGCGCTCCAGCAGCGCCTCCCATAACAACGCCGTCCCCCGAGGCGTCCTGGCCAGCAGTTGGAGCGACCCCCCATGGGACTGAGCGCGTTGGCGAAGGTTGGCCAACCCGCTCTGTACAGCCGATGGGGAGATGCCCACCCCGTCGTCAAGAACCTCAACCTGAATCGTGGCGTCGTGGGTGATCCTGACGCTGACGCTGGATGCCCCGGCGTGTCTGACGACATTGGCCAAGCCCTCACGGACAACGGCCACAAGATCGGCCTCCAGCTCAGCACTCAGCGAGTCAAGAGATCCCTCGATAGTCAGATCAGGGACGAACCCCAAGGTTTGCGTGGACCCGCGCACCAAATCTGTGATCTCATCGCGAAGCTCGCGCGTGGGCTTTGTCCGATGAAGCGCGAAGATGGTCTGACGAATGTCCTTGATGGCTGCATCCAGGTTGTCCACGGCCTCGTCAAGCCTGGCGCTCACGTTGGGATGCTCGGCCAACCGCGACGTCGACTGCAGCGACAGGCCTGTAGCGAACAGCCGCTGGATCACGTGGTCGTGCATGTCGCGAGCGATCCTGTCACGATCCTCCAACAGGGCCACACGTGAGCGATCCTGCTGGCCGCGAGCCGCCGCCAGGGCAAGCCCCATCTGCTGAGCCAACGCAGCCAAGGGCGGCACGACATCGCCGACGAACGGCTCGGCTGCCGCAGCCCACGCGACGGCGAGCACGCCAATCTCGTCATCGCCCACTGTGATGGGCACCAGCGCCGTGGGACCAGCGGGATCTGAGGCTCCCAGCGCCCGCACATCATCTGTGAGGCCATCGGCCGTCGGGTCATCAGGCCTGGTCAGCAGCAGTACAGGCTCGCGTGTGGCCACGAGCTCGCGCCAGTGACCCTTGCGCAGAACTGCTCCTAGCCCAGCATCGGGGGTTGGCCCGCCTTCCTTGGGCTCCTCAGCATGGACTGCCCTGACCACGAGGTCTCCGTCGTCGTTGTACAGGGCCACCATGGTCAGCTGGGCCTGGGACAGCTCACAGGTTCGCTGAGCCAGGAACTGCATAGCTGATCTCTCGTCCCCTCCCTCCAGGAACAGCTGAGTCACCGCCCCGGTAGTTGCGAGCCACCGCCGCTGCCGGCGGCTCGCCTCATATTGGCGTGCGTTGTCGATGGCGATGCCGGCGGCTGCCGCAAGAGCCACCAGGATCGCTTCATCGTCCGGGCTGAACTCCGCGGCACCCTGCTTCTCTGTCAGGTAGAGGTTGCCGAAGACCTCGTCGCGGATGCGGATTGGGGTGCCGAGGAAGCTGTGCATCGCGGGGTGGTTGGGCGGAAAACCATAGGAGTCGGGATGGCTGGCGATGTCAGGCAGCCGCCGCGGCAGCCCTTCCCTGATCAGCACGCCCAGCACGCCGTGCCCCCGAGGTGGGTCACCGATTGCCTCACGCTGCGCCTGGGTGATCCCTTGTGTCACGAACTCGATCATGTGCTCGCCGTCGGGGCCGAGCACGCCCAAGGCACCGTACTTCGCGTCGACCAACTCACA
>Ga0182021_10000513_pt1 | contig 41604 bp, 48 predicted proteins | sample 612E3MmetaG_FD_120493 | JGI IMG/M metagenome (GOLD analysis project Ga0182021, IMG submission 120493) | Permafrost microbial communities from Stordalen Mire, Sweden - 612E3M metaG (Illumina Assembly) | ecosystem: Environmental > Terrestrial > Soil > Wetlands > Permafrost | place: Sweden...
GCGTGGAAGCAGAGATAGTGACCCTTGCCTGAGACGTGCCCTCAAAGACCATGGGGACGTCTATCGAGCCTCCGGCCGGCACGACTCGGCCCACGTTGAGGCTCGATTCCAACTCCTTGCCAGACGGCGTCTGCAGGCTGAAGGACGCTGCACTTGCGCTGGCTCCGGCAGTGGCTGGCGTCGGTGGCACAAGAGTGGACGACGAACCGACGCAAGCGCCAATTGACAACGAGGCAGCCACAAGGAATAGCGGGTATGCGAGCCTGCCCCACCGGTGCGTTCTCCGCATCAAGCCCTCTTCCATCCGGCAGCCCCCGGGGCCCGATCACAGGGCAGCTCTCCCGCGAATGCCGGCTCTGCAGTGACCGTGTCAAGCCGCGCTTCGAATGGTACTCCGCCAGATCTCGCATCCACTGTCGGATTGCCGACAACAATCGAGGGAAGCGTGGCTGACGCCGGTGACGCGATGTATCTCACAGAGCTAGCGCCGGGCCGATAGAACGATCACCGGGCTGTGGGCATCTGAGATTCATCAGTTTGGTCGGGGCGAGCATCTGACGATCTTGGCCTACGGGCCGGGCATCTGACACATCAACTGTCGCCGGCGAAGCCACTCAGAAAAGGAGGCGTTTGGCGCCTCGGCGAGGATCGGGCTCGGGCAACCCGTGGAAAAGTGGCGCGCCCGGAGGGATTTGAACCCCCGACCCTCTGATCCGAAGTCCGGTTCCCGTCAGGGCGAGCAGCGAGAGCCGATTCGTGCGTGGACGACGGGCGCGTGAGGCAACGCCGTCGTCGATTCCGGGGTGAGTCAGGTTCCCGCCCCAGAGAGAGTCTTGATCCCGCCGCCTGAACTTGGAAGAGTCCGATGCCCTCGTCGGAATCGGCTTCCTTCAAATGCCCACGACGAGAGGCCGGATTGTACGCCTCGACGCTGACGCCCTTCGCCGCGAGACCATCAGTCGATCGAGCGTGCCACGGCGAGGCGATACCCAGGGCAGCCCAAGGCAGTTAGCCAAATCGGATGCACCTCGACCGATCTAGATCGAGTCTGGTAGGACTGCCCGTGCCCGTGGGCAGATCGCCCCCATTGCGAGGTCGTGCAGACAGGCCAGCGCGGACCCAGGGCCCCCTGACCCGGTACCTGACGTCGGTCAACCCTTTTGGACATCACCGTGGTGTCATCGATGTGAGTAGCCCCGCAAGAGCAGGCAGATCGGGCAGGATCGCGTCGGCTATCACGCAGTTGGCAACGGACGAAGGCCCTCTAGCGATCCAGATGCCTCGCATGCCAAGCGCTCGGGGTGTGACGACGTCCCACTCCAGGTTGTCGCCGACCATCCAGGCATCCGCGGCCGAAACACCCAGCGACGCTAGTGCGTGGGTGTAGACCGCCGGTTCTGGCTTGCCCAACCCGAACTCGCCTTCCACGACGATCGCGTCAAATAGCGGAGCGAGCTCGAACCGCTCGATCTTGGCGCGCTGGACTTCGGCCGCGCCGTTGGTCACCAGAGCGAGCTTGATGCCCAATTCGCGAAAGGTGCGGAGCGCATCCAATGCACCGGGGAACGGCCCGCGGTCCGCCTCAGTGCGGGCTCCATAGGCAGCCACGATTGCTGCGATAGCCGTCGGCATGTCTGCCTCCGGAATAGCGGCCCGGCGCAGCGCCGCGCTGACGATTGACCGGCGAGCACCGATCAGATCGGAGCGACCCACCCGATGTCGCTCGGGATCACTCCAGAACCAATCGCGCTCGATTTCGATGGCTCGCAGGACGGCCTCAGCCGGGAAAGGCACTACCGCGGCCGCCGCTTCGACCGCGGAGGCCCAGTTGAGCCCAGCTCGATCCGAGTCCGAGACGATGGTGTCGTCCAAGTCGACAAGAAGGGCGAGCGGACGAGGTCCCAGAGGTGTTGCTTCCACCATAGACACGATCGTCCCTTCAGGTCGCAAGCGGTCCATTCCACAGAGTCAGAAGATAACCGGGGAGCGACACGGCAGTATCGGAGGCGAGTTGGATTTTGAGGTTGAGGAGCTGGTCGACGCTCTGGTGGCCGCTTGGCAGGACATTCCACAGCGGCTGCGCCGAGTGATTGCTGTCAGTGCGGAGTTGTATGGCTGGGGTGAACGTCGGTTGGATCGGGGTGGTCTAGTGTGCAGCGCTCCTGATCAGTGGATTGAGGCAAAGGCAAGCGGGATTTCGAGGCAGCAGGAAGTGGCTCACAAGGCTATCAATCACTGGGTGCGTCCCGGCACCGCGCCGGACCACCCAATTATGCGAACATTCAACTCGGTCCGGACAGCCAGCCGCGAGGGGGCCAATGTCAAACGTCGCAACGTCACCCGCCATCGAGTTGTGTGGTCTGACGAGGATCTTCGCCGCTGGTTCCGACGTCGTCCGTGCGTTGGACGACGTAACGTTCTCGGTCGCGCCCGGCGAGTGCGTCGCGCTTCTCGGGGTCAATGGGGCTGGCAAAACCACACTAACCAAAGTCCTCTCGACCCTCCTGCTGCCGACATCAGGCAAGGCGCGCATCGCTGGCTTCGATGTCGTGGAACAGCCACGGGAGGTTAGAGCGCGCCTCGCCGCGGTCTTCGGTGGAGAGCGCGGCCTCTACTCTATGTTGACGGCCCGCGAGAATCTTGAGTACTTCGGAATGCTCGCCGGGGTGGGTCGGCGTGATCTTCGTCTCCGGGTCCCCGAACTGCTTGCCGAAGTCGGACTCGACGACGCGGCGGATCGGCGCGTCGAGGGCTACTCAAAGGGAATGAAGCAGAGACTCCACATCGCTGCGGGTCTTGTCGGCGACCCAGAAGTGCTTCTTCTGGACGAACCAACGGTCGGTCTCGACCCAACAGAGGCAGACCGTCTCCGCGGCAAGATCGCCCAGCTCGTTGACGGTGGAATGACGGTGCTCCTGACGAGCCACTACCTCCTCGATGTCGGGCGCCTGGCGGCCCGCGTGCTGCTCATCGATCACGGGCGGCTGACTCACGACATGAGTCTTCGCGCATTCGCTGCGGTCGCGGGCTACGAGGCGGCCGTGATTGTGAGCGTGGGCGAGGGCGCCGCTGACGTGGTCGTTCGCAGGGCACGGGAAGTCGGTGGGATCGTAGTCGCGAAGATCGATGGCACGGACGGTGACGGCAACGACCACGTCACGCTGCTCGTTGAGCGCTGGCAGCCGGAGCTCCTCGTGGTGCTTGGCCAAGCGCTCACCGCGGTCCCGGTTCTCGACATCCAGGTGCGAGCGGCGGGCCTCGAGGAGGCGTTTGCCGTCCTGACGAAGGGCCAGTCTGTATGAACGGGGCCGAGACAGGTATTCGCCGCCCCGGCCGGGGTGATCGGCCCGAAATCGAGGTCCGACGCCGCCGCGCCAACGCTTGGTTCGCGTTTTGGACGGCGGGCAGGATGCAGTTCCGGCTGGGGCTCCGGCACTCCATGACGTACGCAGCGGGTGTCCTCAACTCACTGATGTTCTTGAGCATCCTCGTGCTCTCCCGGCGCGAGCCGCTCGATCCGGGCAGCACGACGGCGATCCTCACCGGCACAGCATTGGCAGCCTTCTGGGCGAGTTCGGTTTGGGGCGGCGTCGCCATCCTGCGGCGCGAACGATGGATGGGCGTCTTTGGTCGATCGATCACGGGAGTCCAGGATCCTCTCGTTCTACTCACGGGCAAGCTCCTCGGGGCGAGCGTGCTCAATCTCGCAGTCGTGGTTGCGAGCCTGGCTGTGGGATGCCTGATCTTCGGCCTCCGTCCTGCCTTTGGGAGCCCACTCGGCGCCTTGCTCGGCTTTGCGACGGTCGTCCTGTCCGGGGCTGCCGCCAGCCTCCTCGTCGGGGCACTTCTGGTCGTCTCCCGTCATGGGGTCGCGATCTCCAACGCCATCGGGGTCCCGATCTCTCTGCTGGGAGGGACCCTGCTTCCTCTGACGTTCCTGCCGGAACCCGTGACATGGTTATCGCGCCTCATTAGCCTTTCGTGGCTCCAGGACTTCTTGCACACCGCCACGGCGGGGCCAATCGATTGGACGCCACTCGGCTGCGCACTCGCCCTGTCGCTCGCGTACGCGGCGATCGGAGTCTTCGTCTTTCGCCGAATGGTCGACCGAGCTCGACGGGACGCGACCCTTGATCTCTTCTGAGGCGACCGCGGACGATCGCCGACTGGGCGCCTACGCTCGGGTGCCGATTCGAGAGTCGGTGGCCGCGACGGTTCGCCTCGGTGTCTTGCTCTATCGCAGGGAGAACCCATTTCGGCCAGTGATTCTTTCTGAGTGGTTCCGCGTCGCCTGCCTTTCGCTTCTGTTCACGCTGCTCGGCGTAGCTGCGGCTGGTGAGGCAGGCGGCAACTTCGCGTTCATCGGCTCCGTCATGCTCGCGGGCGCGGAATCGACGATCGGGTTGATGTGTGATGTGCCAATGCGCGACCGCATGGACGGTACTTACTGGCGCGTTCGGGGGAGTCGCCTGCCGCCGTGCGCGACGTTCGCGCTGCGAGGCATTCCCGTTCTCGGCGCGGGCCTCGCGGACTGCGCCGTCGCGGCTGCCACCGTCGGACTGCTAACTGGCAGGCTTCCGCTGGCTATCTCAATGCTCCCAGCGGTTCCACTCGTACTTGCCTCCCTGCTGAGTGGGGCGGCAGTCGGCCTATTCGTCATCGCGCCGGTAATTGGGACCCGGTACGACACGCTCACCTACAACACCGTGAGCTCTTTGCTGGTCGTCTTCAGCGGCGCTCTCGTTCCGCGCAGTGCGGAAGGGGCGCTGGGTGCTGTCGGTGCCGTTCTCCCATTGACTCACGCCATCGAAGGGATCCGGGCAATGCTCGCGGGCGAGCCATGGCTCGCCGATCTGGGTCTCGAGCTGCTGGTGGCGGCGGCCTGGGCGCTGATCGCCGCGTTCATGTATACGGCAATGGACAGGCGTGGCATGAAAACGGGCCGCGGGGCGTTTGAGGCCTGAGGAGTCCAAGCACCTTCGCCCCCAGCTTCACAAGGTTGCCCGCCCGCTGGGGTTACCTTTGCCGCAGGGTAGTGTGATATCCCAGGTTGGGCCAGAGGCCCAGGATTTCCTCGACGCAATCCTCCTCCGATGACGCGGCGGTATCCACGATCGGGACTCCAAGTCTCTCTGCCAGGACTCGGTACCGATCCACGTAGTATTCATGCGCCGCTCGATCGCCAACTGGCTCGCCCCGGATTTCGAGCCGGCGACACGTCGTTTCCACGTCAGCCCAGCACAGCACAGTGGGAGGTAGTGGCAGCCAGCGCTCCCACATACGCTCGGGCAGTACGGTGAACAGCGACAACCAGTGGCGATCAAAGACCGCTCTGGCGCTAACCTGGTTCGCCCGCTCGGCGGCGAGCCTCGCGACCATGTCTGCTTCCTCGAAGCGGCCGTCGCCCCACAGCCAGGCGATCAGATCGCCGAGCGGACCTGCGAACGGCTTGACCACCTGGGCCCCGAGTCGGTCCGACAGGAGGCCCACGAGGGTCGACTTTCCGGCGGCGTCATGCCCGTCGAGCACGAGGATCTGGCCTGGCAGCGGATCTCTCACAGCATGGTCAGCCTGTCGATGCCGGTGATCTCAGACCTTAGGGGATTCATGGGTCGCAACTCGAGTTCGCCGATCAGCACGTCCGAAGGGGCGTCGGCTACCGAAACAACTGCTGCCGCTACGCTCGCAGGATCCATCTTGTGATCGTCAAGGTTCTTGGGTCTGTTCCGAGTAGCCCCCGGACTCACGAGCGTGACCCGCACTCCTGCGGGCTGTTCCTCAAGGATCAAGACCTCGCACAGAGCCTTCAACGCTGCCTTTGTGGCGCAATAGGCAGCGCCTCCCTCAAAGGCTTGTCTGGCGGCCTGACTGCCGATGACGATCAACTGTCCCCCGGACGACCGAAGCGCCGGAATAACCTCTCGAGCGAGGACGAATACGCTGGTCAGGTTGACTGCGATCGAGTCGTTCCAGTCCTCATCGGACATCCGAGCACAGCCGGTGAGCCGCCGAACGGCAGCATTGGCGATGCAAAGGTCGACGCCACCTAGGTGCTCGATCGCGAGTCGGACGGCGTCCCGGGTGGCGGCGCGGTCGCGGAGGTCGCAACGAATCTCACCGAGCCATTGCGCCCCATCGATTGTCTTGTTGATCGAAGCGAGTTCGTATCCTCGATCCCGAAGCGCCTCCGCAATCGCGCGGCCGATACCTCGATTGCTGCCGGTGATGACTGCTCGCCCAGGCACGCTATTCGCTCCTGACTGCATCGACGAGCGAACGCCATCGAGAGCATATGGCGTCCGCCCCCGCCCCCTCTCGGAAGAGGTCCTTGTCCAAGGGCGCCCCATTTCCGTCGCGAATTCGCATTGCGTCCGGGGATATCTCGGACACGATCGTATACTCGCCGGAGGCGTCGTCGAAGCCGAAGATCAGACAGAAGTCGAGCACGACCAGGGGCTCGAGCCACGTCTGGAGACACCCGTTGACGTCGAGGGCGATCCGTCGGAGCACATCCACCCGGTGACCGAGGGCGACGACGTAATCGTCGGGAAGAGGCTGATCCTCGGGATCGATTCGGTAGTCGAACTTGACGACGGGCTGCTGGAACCGGTGTCCTGGGTCGAACAGGCCCGGGTACTTCCGGATCGTAGATCCGCAGGCAACGTTCTTGACGATCGTCTCGAACGGAAGGTAGGGACACCAATCGGCGAGGTAGGACGTGTCGCTGACCCGCTCTCGAAATACGGAGCGGACCCCGTGCTGCGCCAACTTGCTCGCAGCCGCCTCAAAGAAGTCCAGCCGGAGCTCTGCGGTACCCGGCACGATCTCATGTCGCTGGTGAGTGAAGCTCGACAGTGTTGGGACGAGCTGCACGAGGCATGAACGATCGTCGAGACGGTAGACGATCTTGCTCCGCCCCGAAGCGTCCGGGCTCTCCCGGCCCCGGAGAGCAGCTGCTGCAGCGGCCGAGCCGGAGCTGGAGGCCTGCCGCGAGCCACGATCTAGGACACTATCCGCCACATCAACCCTCCTGGGCCAATCCAGGGATGCCAGGTAGCGAATCCTGATTCTTGCGACGTCGCGAGAAGCATAAATCGACCTGGTTTGCGCCTTCGGCCGCCAGTCGCCGGGCGACGGCGATGGCCTGCTCGAGGTTCGGGCCATTCTCGTCGCCGCCGACGGCGCACGCGGTCACCTTGCCGTCAGGAGTGGTGACGATCCCCATGTGAAGGGCGGGGTGGACGTTGCTCGAGCTCCGGAAGATGAAGGCGTGATGCCACCAGTACTTCTCGGAATCCAGCTGGCCAAACTTAGGACTGTTGATCGACTCGCGCATGGCTTCACCCATGTCCGGACCTCTCGGCTGTAGGCGCCTCTGCGGGCGTGCTAGATCAGCAACAACGTGCTCGGCGAAGCGATCCGCCGGGACGTCGTAACAGGCGAATGCTCGAGGTGTGGCCGCCAGAGGAGCCGCAGGGCAGACACAGCAGGGCTCAAATCGCCCCGATCGCGACGACCCCGGCCACGTCTCGGGACTGACGACGCGATCCGTTCCTGACCCATGGCGCCACGCTCTGTTGACGGGGCCCTTCCCCGCCGGAGTGTCGGGCTACCGAAGCGAGCCCCGGTAGCCCGACATCAACGGGTTACTGCCTCTTCATCCCGCAGTTGTCGTCGGATTCAAGATCCCAATCTCTAAGCATCTAGACCACCTCCTCTCTTCCGAATTTCGCTCGCGCGATACGGCGCCTGCCTGGTACGACCCAACAAACAGCGGCGTAGATCGCCACAGGCAGATCTGTGCCACTCGAGCCGGTTTCCCTTGGAGGCGTCGCCGAATTGAGGCGTGCGAGAGTCCTGGCTCAGGGCGCGGAATCGTCCGTTCGCCAGTCGCAGGCCCGACCTTATGCAAGCATCGCGCTCAGCCCATCTCTGCCCGTGGCGCCGGTCGATGCCTGCCAGGAATGAGGTCTCTAATGAACTTCGGTTGCCTGCGCGCAGGTCAGTCGCCTCTTTCTGGCAAGTGCCCAGTCGTCTCGCATGCGCAAGTGCGCAATCCGTGAGCGATCCGCTAGGTCGCGGCGATAGGTGCAACGAGGAACCATAGGCTCCAGCCAAAGCGCTCATCATGAGATCGATAGCGATGAAAAGAAGAAAGACGGCGCTCCATCCGCAACGGGGATGTCCTGACCCTGTTTTCTACACAGGGCGTTGAACCACGTCAGGTCATCCCCGACGGCAATCAATCCATCGAATGCAGTCCGGGCATCCAAGACGATCGTGCCGCCCCGACGGATGGTCGTTCGTCGGCCATGCTCGATATCCCACGCCTCGCGAATGCGCAAGACGACGCGCCCAGTCTTTGGACTGACTTCGCCGCTAGATATCGAGTGAATGAAGATCCCATCCGTCATGTCGGCGATCAGTGCCGAAGAAGGGATTGTCGATGGTTCGGTCTCCAGCCGACCGAATCGCGGAATCGCAGGATCGCGGTGCGACGCCCGGATTCCGTGTCCGTTAGATCGGGACCCGCGAACGGCGGCGTGGTGCTTGTTCACTAGCTGGTCGACGATTTCGCCGTTGCGAACCAGCGGTGTAGACAGCGTCGGCATGCCCTCGTCGTCTCTCTGGAACGCGCCCCACCCGTGCTCTGCGGAGGCTCTCTCCGTGACGTTCAGACAGCTAGGCCCCAGGTTGCGCCGATCACCCAGAAACCCCCGAGCCGTCTCCCAGTTGTCGGCCTCGAGCAGGTGGCCGACCAACTCGTGACTGACGGCAGACGCGGCATCCGGTGCCAGAACGGCAGGGAGGACGCGCGGCCGAGGTGGCTCCGCCGTGCGAAGTCGTTCTGATTGCTCGAACGCGTCGGCGACAACGCAATCGATTGCGTGTTGGTCGGGTGCGCCTGAAGGTTCCACCCAGCGGTAGGTGGCATGGCCGCCGTCGTTCACTCCGTCCACCACTACAGAGAGTCGGCAGAAGCATCTTGGCAGAAGGATCGCGCCCTCCTCGTGCCAGACGGACACGAGCCGCTGCGAGAGATGCGCCGTGACCTCCCAATGAGAACTCCGGGCGAGCTCAGCGAGCCGATCGGATGCCGCGGATGCCAGGTCGTGGGCAGCGTCTGCGGCCTGCTTGTGGGGCCAGCTTGCTTCACGTGCGAGCAAGAGCACGTGGCGCAACTCGTCCTCAACGACCAAGCCCGCGCGGGCCGCCCCGGCTGCGGCCAGGACGACGTCTCCGTCATCTAGCGAGTCGCAGTAGAACTCTTCGTCAAGCCCGCAGTGTTCGATGCGAGCCCCCGAGTGCCACCTTTCTGCCAACCGCCTCTGGCACAGATCGTCGATGCGAAGCCGCACTGCATGCGCCCGTTCGACAAATACGGTCGGGCTCGCGTCATGCTGCAACTCGTGGCTCTCCCCTCGCGGAGCCATAACGCCCCCCAGCGGTTCGAACTCTCGTAAGCGCCTCGCGTCAGTCACCGTGAGCATTCGAGAGCGGAGGTATCTTACCAAACGTCCGTTCGTTCAATGAGGTAGCCAGAGTTCCGTGGTATTTGAGGGACCGCGAAGGTCATTCTGGCCGAAGCGCTCGTCTGCTGCCGTAGAGCTCACCGAGCGCCTGCATGGACATCTCGCCACTTTCGCCCAACACATGGTTCGATCCCGCCGCCGGCGAAGACCCGCGCGTCGCGAAGCGCGCAGGTCGCATTTGGCGACGAGCTCGCTTGTCGCGCCGAATTCGGGAGTCCTAGCCTCGTCGTCAGGAGGAGGAGTCGATCGATTCGAGTAAGCCACCGCCACCGGCACGACTTCGCGGAGGTCGCGAACGTCAATCGACACGTCGGCCTCATTGATAGCCTCCGGCGTCCCGTTGATTGCGATCGATAGTCCTGACATGCGGAACAGGTCGAAGTCGCTGCGCGAGTCGCCGATCGCGATGAGGTGCCTGCGGGAAAGGCCCAAGAGGCGGCACTCCTCCAGGGCATAGGCTGCCTTTGTCAGGCGGGCGGAAGTAAGACTCTACCGTCCCGGTCAGTCGTCCATGCACATTGTTCATTCGTGTCCCGCAGCAGCCGTCAAAACCGAAACGGCATGCGACGATCTCTGCCGCGAACGACCAGGTGACCGTCGCGAGCAGTGTCCGGCAGCCTGTCTGGCCGAGGCGCTCCACCGCGTCGGAGATGCCCGGCAACCACTGGGCGGCCGCAAGCACGCCCTCTATATGGCGCAGTCGCGCTCCACGGAAGAGTGCTGCCGTAAGGTCGGCGACCCGCTCATTGCCAATCGTGCCCGCGGAGAAGTCCCGCTCCAGGCGGTCGACGAGACAGCTTGCTCCCAGCTCGGACGCCAGGAGTCGCAACACGCTAGGGCCCGGCAGGAGCGTTCCGTCGAGATCAATGGCGACCACACCTCCTGTGGGCTCGCGAGCGGCGAGTCCCGGCCTCTGCCGGCGACGGGCATCACGACTCGGGCTCACAAACCGACCGCCCATTCCAGCTGCGCTTCTGCGACCGCTCGAAGCATCACGGCTCGCGTTGGATCCAGAAAAGGGTACTGAAGCACAAAGAGCAGTTCGTAGGCTGCGGCCAGTACGAGCTCCTCTTGGAGACAGCGCCAGGAAGTGCGGTCGACGATTTCGGCGAGGCTCGGCTCGTAGCCATCCAGAAACACGAGCGCGTTTGAGAGATCGAGAGGCAATGAGCAGACCGGCGCCTGCTCGATCGAATAGAGGTTTCGGACGCCCACGGCCAGATCAATGAAGGGAGTCGCCCATGCCACTTTTTCGAAGTCAAGAAACGCCTTGACAGCCCCCGTCTCGTCGAAAACGATGTTTCCAAAGCGGATATCGCCATGCACGAGCCGATCCCTCGTGAAGCGGCCTCGCGCCAGAGCGCCTTGCACCCTGTGTGATGCATCAAGCAGCAACGGACGTATCTGCGGCGATACCCCCTCGGTGACGCTCAGAGACCGTGCCAGCTGGGCCGCCCGCTTGGATACATTCGGGATCATGTCGGGAGCGAACGTGACTCGGCCAAATGCGCTGTGCAAAGCCGCAGTGGCTCTGCCCAAAGACAGAGAGATGGCCGGCGGCACGAGTGCTGCCCCTCCTTCCGGCTTCGCAGATGGCCCCTCGACCCACTCGTAGGCGACCCATTGCTGCCGCGCAAACTCGATCACCGGCGCTCGTATAGCCGGCACGCTCCCAAAACCATGCTCGGCAAGCGCTCGTATCACGACGTACTCGGCTTGGATCTGGCCCACCGAGCCTCGTTTGATGGCGTACGTCCCGCCGTCCGTTTCAAGGCGATACGTCCGCCTCGACTTGCCCTTCGTCACTGCCATCGCGTTTCCTACCAGTCCAACGCGGTGGCTGTAAGCAGCCACGAGTCCGCACTCCCGTCCTGATAACGGTGCGAGGTTGATGCGAGGCGGGTGCAGCATCGGCGACTGCAAGGGAGGGGACAGGCTCGTGTTGGGAGACGGCCCGGTCATCACGCGTCCGCGACGAGACGTCTAGTGATCTCGACCTCTGAGTGCAGGTCAGTGCCTAAGGCGAGGGGGTGGTCACTTCCGGCTGCGATCCTCACGCCCCCCTCAATCCATACTCTGATCGGGTGAGAGTCGGGTGGAACACCCTGCCAGGTATGTTCTATTGGCACGGATGGCTCGGACCAGTGCAGGACATAGAGGTCCACCGACGAACGGCCGATGCGCCGTGGCGATTCCTCGATCGACCAGACGAGCCCGTCCTTCCGAAAGCGAGCCAGCGGCTCCGGCGCAACCTCGGTCGAAACGAGGAGGGCGCGGCGGTCAGCGATGGCCTCGCCCACGATCGTCTCGGATCCGCCCCCGGCTCCATAGACGGCAGCTGTGTCCACCCAGTTCACACCTGCGTCAAACGCGGCAAGCATCGCGCCGATAACGTCGTCTCGGCTTGCGTTCGCGCCCCAAGTTCTGCCTCCACCGGCTTCCCAGCCTCCAAATCCAACAGGTGACAGACCCGCAGGGTTCCAACCCATGACCACCAACTCCTACACGAGGACGCCGATTGGCAACTGGTTCGCGAGCTGCCAGACGGACACGTCGTTGCCGTCCTGCGCGCTAAGTGCGGCGCCAACGACAGCACGATATGTCTCGGAGAACGTCGAAGCGTGGCGCTCCAGGGCGCGCTCCCACTCATCGAACGGGAGATCGACGCCGGTGTCGCTCCTTACCATCCGGTAGGTGAGGCGCCCCCATCCATTGAGTCGACATTGCCGTTCGGACCCGTAGCCTTGCCGAAACTTGTATGCGACTGGAAAACGATAGAGCAGTTCGAATGCGGTTAGCCAATCCAGCAGGCACACGATGTCCTGGGCAGGCACGAATCCGCCGATTGTCAAGAGCTGCGAGACTGCCGCCTCGGATGCAAGGTAGATGTTGCCAGCGTAGATCCCGACCCTCCGCACGACCTCGTCCCAAAGCGCAAGGATAGCGATGATGCTCAGAGGTTCACGAACCTCCGGGATCTGATGAACGGCTTTCAACCACGCCTCGTCGCACGAGAATGACATCGCGCGCCGTCGGTCGACGATCAGCTCGCTCCAAGGCGTAGGCGCTCGTGGACATGCCCGTAGTAGCCCCAAGCCCGTGCGGCGATCCTGTGTGACCGCCTCAGGCCAGACAAGAAGTCGGACATGCGGAGGCAGATTCCGGATTGAGTCCCGACGCGCGCTGTTAATCATTCAGGACTTGGGCCACAACCCATACGGGCGCGGCATCCCATACTTGCGCATCTGTCGGGTCAACTCAGTCTCGTACGCCTCGCTTACGGCTTTGGCGACATCGATGCGGAGTATGTTGGCGAGGCAGAAGCACCACGTGGTGAGCTGGCCGAGTTCCTCTTCAAGTCGGACCGTGGACTCGTTCCGGCGGACCGCTTGCGCAAGTTCCCCCAATTCCTCAGTCGTCCAAACGAGGGCCCGGTCAGGTTCGAGTCGGCCATAGAGCGCCAGCATCTGTTCCTGGACTTCGCGGAGGCCAGCGATGGGCACACCATGGGCGCCCTTCGAGGAGAGATGACCGGCAGCCCGCGCCAGCCGGGGTAGTGCTTCATGTTCGGCACGTTCGACATCGCGTCGCATCTCGCCGTTCAGAGGCGCGAGCCGTCTCAACTCGCCTAGCCGGTCGACGCAGGGCAGGCCGGCACCGAACAACGTCTCCTCGAGCTCACCTGTGGTCATCTCTTCCGCGCCGATCTCGATCCCCTGGGATACCACCCGGAGGCTGCGGCATGCATACCACCCGCAAGCTCCGTCTTGTTCGATGAAGACGCTCGAGCCGCGGAAAGCATTGAGCGTCATCTCGGACGTCAAGTCATCAGGCGCCCTGGGTAGGACCATCTCACAATTCATGTCGTCCGAGTCGAACCGGACCGCTCCGACGATGCAAACCTCGGCGTGATGTGCTGCTAGCCAGGCGAACAACGGCGTCGCCTGCATGGCTTCGTGTATGTAGCCGCGCTCGACCTCGACAGTCTCGTGCGACTCGGAAAGGGACATTCCGCCGGGGTCGCCTCGAGCTACGACGCGTATGGGCACACCAACCTCAGCGGCGCGCTGGACAGAATGAGCTTCGGCTCCGCGGTCGCCCAGCGCGACTGCTTCCTCGACCACGTCGATCCTGTATGGGCCCATGGATTGGATGGCTCGTTCCAGCCGAGCCGCCCTCGGCGATTTGGCTGCAGCCATCAGTCTGGGCCCTCGGTTGAACGTTGCCTACGTCCGGATCGGCTGAACAGGGGCTCGATGAGTGCCTCGGTTATCTCGGTACACAGTTCCCCCGGCTGTCGATCGCCTGTGTCCAGACGGTACCAACCCCAGTCCTCGGCCAGCTTTCGGAAGATCCTTGCGCAGTCTTCCTGCAAAGAAAGAAAGGACGCCATGCCATCGATCCCGGCCAGACCATAATCCTCAGCCACGCCAACTCGCCGATCTTGCGCTAGACGTCGACGCAGCGCCACCTCCGGCGAACCATCAACGAGGATGCCGATGTCCGGTTGCAGGTATGGGTCAGAGTAAAGACTAGCCACGTTCCCAACGACGCGGTCTACAACATCCGCTGGCAACGTGTCGCTCGCACACTTCTTTGCAATCAGCATCGACTTGAGGACTGGCTTCAGTCCGTAACTCTCACGAATGACGGAGACGCCGCGCGAGGCCAACGGCAAGACCACTTCGGACTCGATGAGGAAGTCGAGCGCTGCTTCAACAAGGCCGGATACGAGCGGTCCCGACGCGCGGACATCCGAGACCAAAGACGGGAACCGACCTTCGATATTGAGGTCAGAGAACGCACAAAATCCGCTCGGGATTTCCGAGTCGATCACGCGCGTTCCGGCATGGCCTCCTCCATACAGAAGCCGCCAATCCTCGACCCATAGCTCCCGTATGGCCGTGGCCGGAAATGGACGTTCGCATGCGCCCGTCTCGATCAACCGTCGCCAACTTACGATCTCGCATTCGCGCCCGAAGGAGACGAACCAATCTCGGAGGCAGGACGCCAGACTCGTCTTGCCGATGCCGTCGATTCCCAGCATCGCAATTCTGAGTCCACGGCCTTGTCCAAAGCGGACGCCCTGTTCGGCTGCATTTGCTCGCATTCGCCAGATCCTTAGCGCGAGTGCGCAGAAACCTGCACAGCGTTATTCACGCACAGAAAGGGGCCTTCCTCTAAGGACGCGCTAGCTCGCTAGCGCGGATCGACACAGAGACTTCTGCCTTGTCGCCGACCGCCTCCTGGATCTTGGTCGCCAGCTCGGCGTTGAACCCGGAGCAGAGGTCGATCTTGTTCGCACCCTCGAAGGCGAGCTGTTTCGCCACGGCGATAGCTTGCTCGACGTTGGGCCCGTTGTCATCGCCGCTAACCGGGCACACGGTCATTTTGCCATCGGGCGTCGTGACCATGGTCATGTGCAGCGTCGGATGGATGGCGCTTGAGCAGCGGAAAATGAAGGCGTGATGCCACCAGTATTTCTCGGAGTCCAACTGACCGAACTTCGGACTGTTGATCCATTCCTTGATCGGTTCGCCCATTTCGCACCTCGTGTATGCCGCCAATGCCTACTGGTTCGTGGCGACGTGGCTGGAGAGCAGGGCCGCGAGCCCAGTCGCGACTGGAGTCCCCTGGTGTCGCCGCTGTGCATAGAGCCGAATGGACGACACGAGAAGCGTGTCCTGAGCAATCAATTCGTTGTCTTCGAGACTCCGGCCTGTTTCGACGCAGTCGATCACCGCATCACACACTTCAGGTACGAGGGCTTCCGGGCACCCCAGTACCGGTTGAATGTGGTACGACCTCCCCCGTTTCGCGAGGAAAGAACGCGCAAGGTTCGGATAGGGCGTGGCAATCCGCACAGTTCCTCCGGCTGCGGCGGGGATTCCCGAGCGGGGCGCTGCGTAGACCACCTGCGTCAGACACCATCTGAGATCAACGAGCTCAGGAAGCGAGACGTACGCCTCGTTCATCCATTCGTCAGAACAAACACCGAAGTCGAGCTGCCCATCCCGAAGAAGGGTCGCGATGTCCTGAATCTTCAGCAGTTTGACAGCAAGACGGCACGTTTCAAATGTTGTGTTGAACGACACGCGACGAGCCGGATGCTGGTCACGTGCGACACCAAGTGATTGAGCGACCGCTATCGATTGAGACATGAACCGCCCTTTGGGCAGTCCCAGCACCAACAAGTCCTCAGGCGCGCCCCTGGGTCCGCCCGCTGGTTCGGCCACGATTGACTCGCCCATTCGTCCTGTCCCCCGCCTCAATACTCGCCATGAATTCGTCAAGTCGACTGCGCCGTCGCTCAGCTACTGAACAAGGCCAGCTCTCCAGCAAAGGGCTCGGATGCAACGTTCGTGGCCACCATCGTCACCCCTCGGTCATGTTGGTCGGATGTCTGTGGCGCCAGCCTCCACGACTCTGACACGACCACGCCGTCCCTCACCGTGGGCCCTGGGACCCTCGCCCGAATGGCAACCCGGATGGAGAAGCCGCTCGCGAAGGATGTCAGCCAACCGTCGTCGCTTCCGGTCTCCGAACCATCCCTCCTCCTTCGGGCGCAACCGCAACGGGTGCGCAGCGAGCATAACGGGCGTCGGTCGTCGACGCATGCCGTATGTGCAGACTCGCCTGAACTCGATGCCAAGCAACACGCCACAGGCATGGCGAGGGCAGCACGAGGACCCGCGAACGGCGCCCAAACAAAGGCGGCGGGCCGGTGTACCTAGGAGCCGACCCAGGCCGGGAGGGGCATACTGACCGCCCTAGCGACAATCAACCCGTAGTCAGCGGGAGTTCTTGCGCTGACGTGCCGGACTTGGCTCCAGCACCTGGGGCCAGGGGCCCTCGTGCGAGCTCATCGGCGGAGGCCGCTGGTCTTATAGGACGGCCGGATGCGCCGTGCCAGCCGATCGGCAAGATGCATATCTGGAGCTATCAGCTGCTCAGCCGCGGCGCGAGCTTCGAGGACCTCGGGCCCAACTGCTTCGACCAGCGCCACCGCGAGCACGTTCGCCGCAGATCGGTCCGACGCCTCGAGGCTCTGGGCTACGCCGTCGAGATCCCCTCAGCGGCCCGAGCCGGCCATTCAGGAGGCACACTTCCGTTACGCTGACTCCTCACGCGCATCAGTCGGGCCAGCCACCGCTCAACGCGCTGCGGTTACGGGCGGCATCCAGGGAGAGAGCCACTTCGTACGCTGGCAGGTCCCCTAATGCTCTGAGCAGCTCTGCAGTTGCGGCCCGCTGCTCTGGTGGCAGCACCGGGGTGAGCTCGAGGAAGTTTGGATAGCCGCTCGCAGGGCCGAACAAGACATGCTCGGTGAAGGACTCGTGTTGCCGCACCGACCGCGCCGGACCTCGAGGGGCCTGCGAAGTGATCTGAGGAAAGTACACTCGGCCGATCTTTCCTTCGGTTGCTACGTCGATCCCAAAACACTCCGCCAGTTGCGGCACCATGACTTCAAACTTGAGCTCCCGTCCGTCCTCCCCGAAACGTGGCGTGAACGAGCCAGCCGCAAGCAGAGCAGCAACGTCCGAGTGCTGAAAGGGGTGTTGCTCTGCACCGTTCCGAATCGATCGAGCGGCCAACTCCGCCCAACCGAGCCCGGTCAGCAGGCCAAAACCGATCGATACGGAACCCGGCCAGGGCAGTGCCTGCACCACGTTACCGTCAGTGCGGACAAGACAGCGATCGTTGGCGAGCAGCGCCCTCGTGCCCAGACTGGAAAGGATGAGGCTCAGTGTTGTCTTGCCCGCGCCCTTGTTCCCGATGACTAGAACACCGCCCTCGGGCCCGATCACGCACGCGGCATGTAGTACGACCCATCCCCGCTGCTCAAGTTCGTTGGTCACGAGCATACGGGCAATCCGCGCAGTATCCAGCTTCACCTGCGATTCATCGGGACCGACGACCCTGATCGTCCCGTCAACAGGATTGTGCACATAGGCCACGCGGCGCTCCGGGCAGTGCGCGTAGACGACGCCGTCAACGATCCGCCTGAAGCCAGGTACCCGGATGAAAGTTGTTGTCGGCTCTGCGTCCGCCGCGACGAATGAGACTACCTGACGGTAGCCCTCTGGGTCTACGCAGCCGGTCACAACCGCATCCACTCGATCGGCCGTCTGGCCGATGGCGATCCGCTCCGTCTCTGGCCACCAACTTCCCAGGTAGCTCAATGCCCAGTTGGCTATGGCCTCGGTGCCTGCGGCAATGGTCGCGTGACAGCCTTCGAGCTGTACGCGAACAAGGCCACCGGCAGCCTCAAATTCCGTAACGGGTGGCGTCCTCATAGCTTCTCACGCCAAAAGACCTCTTGAGACGCACCGGCGAACGCCGCACGCCCACTCCCCGGTGTGACCTCGCCGATGGTCAGAGTTGGAGTTGGCACCGCTCCCCGGGCAAGGATCTGCAGCGCCTGCTCCTCGGCCTCTGGGGGGACCACGACCACCATCCCAATGCCGAGGCCGAACGCGTCCTCCATGGCCCGCGTCGTAATGCCCCGTGAACGGCGCATTTCGACAAAGATGGGCGGTACGGGCCAGGAGCCGCGGTGCAACACGAGGTCGCAATCCGGAGGGAGGATGCGAGCAGCGTTCGCTGCGATACCCCCACCGGTGACATGGGCCAACCCATGTACGTCGACTGCCCGCAGTAGGTCCAGCACCATGGGAGTTAGGATCGCTGATGGCCGAAGGAGTTCGTCACCGAGCGAGTGGTCGGCGTCTGGGTAGGCTGGTTCGTTGAGTGAGCGATCTGCGAAGATCTTTCGTACGAAAGAGTACCCGTCGCTCCGCAGCCCGGGCGCGGTCAGTCCTATGACGCGGTCCCCTGGCCTAATAGAGGTCCCAGTGATGAGTTCCTTCCGATCGACCGAACCCACGACGAAGCCGACGAGGTCGAACTCCCCGCGACCCATCGTCCCCGGGTGCTCGGCGACCTCCCCACCGAGGAGTGCGCAGCCGACCTGCTTGCATCCGTTAGCGACTCCTCGGACGATATCCTCGACCTGGCCGGGATCGACCGCCCCAGTCATTACGAAGTCTAGGAAAAAAAGCGGCCGTGCTCCGTACACCACGATGTCGTCCACGTTCATCGCGACCAGGTCCAGCCCGATGGTGTCGTAGCGTCCAACGGCAGAGGCGATCTGCGCCTTGGTTCCGACCCCGTCGGTCGAGGCCACGAGATAAGGACCCCCTGGGCCAACAGCCTCCCAGGCGTACGCCCCGGCGAAACCTCCGATCTCGGTCGCGACGGACGAACCGAAAGTCGCACGCGCCAACTCGGCAATCCGAGTTACCGCCTCCCCTCCGGCCTCACGGTCCACACCGGCGGAGGCATAGGTTCCAGGGCGGCGACTCAGCCACTCACTGTCACCTCGCGATCCAAGCGCCCAGCTCGCCCTAGTCTTGGTCATGGCCCTACGCTCAATAGTCCGTGCACAGAATCCGCGATCCGATCGGCTGTCAGCCCGTATCGCGTGCGCAGCCAGGCGGCTGGCCCCGAGGGGCCGAGCTGGTCAACTGCCGCTACCGGTGTCGCTCGGCCTACCCAGCCGAACGCGACACCGGCTTCGACTGCGAACCGAGGGATACCAGCCGGCAGCACGTCGTTACGGTAAGACTCCGGCTGTTCGTCGAAGAGTCCCCAGCAGGGCGCCGAGACGACCCGGATCCGGTGGCCGCGCTCGCGTAGCAGTGCCGCGCTCTGCATGCAGAGGTGGATCTCTGTTCCCGTCCCGATGAGCACCGCGTCCGGTCCCGACCCGGCCTCGTCCTGGAGTACGTAGGCGCCTCGCACAAGCCCGCCGGCGCCCCTTGCCGCGAGCACGGGTACCGGCTGGCGCCCCAGGACCATTACCACCGGGACTCCAGCACTAACCGCGAACTCCCAGGCGGCGGACACCTCTCCGGCGTCGCCCGGGCGCAGCACACGCACACCGAGCATCGCGCGCAGGGCGGCAAGATGCTCGGGGGCGTGATGGGTGGGACCATCCTCGGCGCAGTCGAGTCCGTCATGAGTCAGGCAGAGCACCAGCGGGAGTCCACTGAGCGCGGCCAGCCGGAGGGCCGGCCTCAAGTAGTCGCTGAACGCCAGGTACGTGCCTCCTACTGGCAGAAGGCCACCGTGGAGGGCGAGCCCGCACATGATGCCCGCCATACCATGTTCTCGGATGCCGAAACGCAGCTGCCGCCCAGTCGGAACCGTGGCCGAGTAGTCGGGTTCGTCGGCCATATCTGTTCCTGTGCCAACCGTGATGTCGGCAGACCCCACCACAACGCCGGGTAAGTCACTCGAGATCCGCCGGAGGCATATCCTGCTGGCATCGCGCGGGCTAAGCAGCGTGCGCCCCTCCCACAACGTCTCGTTCGGCGGCTGGATCCAAACTGAGGGGGCCGGCGGCGCCTTGGTCGTCGCTGAGGCGCCTGTTTGCCTGCGTTCCCATGCCTGACGAGCGCGAGACTTTTCTCGATCACCCTTCCGATAGAACCGTGCCACTTCCTTGGGAATCCAGAAGCTCTCGTCTAGCGGGATTCGCAAAGCCGCGCGCGTCAGTCGCGCTTCCTGCGGCCCCAGCGGCTGCCCGTGGCAGCGGACGTCACCGGCCATGTTCGGGGCCGGGTGCCCAATGCGGGTATGCAATGTAAGCAGGGTGGGGACCCCGTGGTCCTGGCGGGCCCAGCTAAGCGCCTCCCGCAGCGCCGCCAAGTCCTCGCCCGCGGTGCCGAGGTCTCGAACCCGCCAGCCGTACGCTCGGAACCGTGCGCCCACATCCTCGCTCATGCTCAGGGAGGCGGGTCCGTCGAGGGTGACATCGTTGTCATCGTAGATACAGACGAGCCGCCCCAGGCCCCAATGACCGGCAAGGGCGGCCGCCTCGTGACTGATCCCTTCCTGCATGTCGCCGTCACCGGCTATCACGTACGTCCAATGATCGCAAACACCCGCCCCGTGTCGGGCCCGCAGCATGCTTTCCGCGAGCGCCATGCCGACGGCTTGGGCAACTCCCTGTCCGAGCGGTCCCGTGGTGGCGTCGATGCCGGGAGTGGTGCGGTGCTCGGGGTGTCCAGGGGTCGTGCTGCAAGGCTTGCGGAAGTTGCGTAACTCGTCGAGGGTGAGCGGATAGCCGGTGAGGTGCAGTAGCGCATAGAGCACCGCGACGGCATGGCCGCAGGACAGAACGAGCCGGTCGCGATCAGCCCAGCTGGGCTCAGCGGGGTCGCATCGCAGGTGCTGGTGCAACAGCACGTGCAGCAGGGGCGCCAGAGACATCGCCGTTCCGGGGTGTCCGGTGCCTGCCTCCTCCACCATGTCGATAACCAATCCGCGCACAACTGCCACCGCGAGTTCGTCGAGGTCGCGCCCTGAGTCAACGGAGCTGGCGAACCCGTCAGGCTTGGCAGGAGCGTCGGTCATCGAAGTCTCAGTTCCCCTTCTTCGAAGACGACGCCCACTGGCTCAAGGACGACGCTGCGTGGCCCTTCCTGCACCTGGCCGCTGAGGTATGCCTTGTAGCCCTGCTCTGTGGCAACCGTGACCGCACGCTCTCCCTCGCCCCGAGGGCAGAACAGCGCGAAGCCGGCGCCCATGTTGAAGGTTCCGTAAGCCTCAGCAGTAGAGAGAGCAAGCACGTCGGTAATGTACGCGAAGACCTCTGGCACCGCCGGCAACTGCGTCACCCGGTAGCTCAATTGCCGGTCGGCGCGCATCAGCTTGCGCAGGCCGTGCCCCGTAATCGGGGTCGTGTACGACAAGGGCGTGCCGGCGGCGTAGAGGGCCTCGACGAGCCTCACGTAGATGGCGCTAGGGGCCAGCAGTGCATCCCCTAGCGTCTGCCCGCCCGGCAACTTCTGCTCCAAGCCCCCGGCCCGGCGCGCAGCCTCGCGCGCCAGCGAAGCTCCGTTCGTGTGTAGCCCGGTGCTTGCCACCAACACGATCTCGTCGCCCGGCTGCAGAAGGTCTCCGAGTAGCGGTGGCCGGCCTTCAGGGATGATCCCCACCGCGCAGCCCGCCAGGTCGATCTCACCGGGTTCCACGACGCCGCTTAGCATCGGCGATTCGCCGCCGCCCCAAACGGCCCCGGAGTCATCGCAGCCACGGCGCCACCCACTAACCAAGGCATCGAACCGACCTGGGGCGGCATACCAGTCGGGCGAGCCTGTGGCGAAGTAGGCGCTCATCATGAGCGGCAGAGCTCCGACGGCGCACAGGTCGTTGACGATAGCAGCGACGGTGTCGTAGCCGATCCAATCGAAGCGGTTGACGCCAGTGGCCGCCTCGTACTCACGGGCGAGGATCGACTTGGTCCCGAGGCATTCGATGACGAGGGCGAGTCGTTGCCCTCCGGCGCTCATCACGAAAGCGGGCTCGCCGCGGGAGGCGTCCAGCGCCTGGGCGCCGCGGGCGGCGGCGAGCGCCGAGGTGCCGAGAGCGGCCAGGATGGCCTGTCGTTTGCCAGCGTCGAGCAGGTCGTAGTCCACGCCGACAGACCGATAAGTGGTGCTGTTGTGCTCAGTCATACGAACTCACCGCGGTCCGGACGGGGCAGGCGGGCGGAGCGTATAGGTCATCAGGAAACCCTTCAGTTCAGGGGTGAGAGCCTCGTCGGTTGCCATTGTTACGTATCGGGGCTTGCGGGCGGCAGGGCCACCGCCACAAGCCGCGGTGCGCAGCGCGCTCATGTAAACCGTGCGGATCGAGGTCTCAATATTGACTTTCCTGACGCCGACGTCGATCCCAGCGAGTATATCGTCCGTACGAACGCCCGACGACCCATGTAGAACAATGGGAAGTCCTGTCGCTGAGCTAATCTCGCGGATCAACGAAAGGTCTATTGTCCGCTCGCGCGTGCGCATGCCATGCAACGACCCACAGTGGAAACCGAGGATGTCCGGCTGACACGCGGCAGCGAACTCGATCACCTCTGCGGCGTTAGGACTTCGGAGTTCGCCGCGGTGATGCGTGTGCCCGTCGTGTGCGCTTTCGGTCGCGTGCCCGAGCGTTCCCAGCACGAACTCGAGTGAGATCCGGTCGCGATACTCCTCGGCCAGGGCCTGGGCTGCGCTCAAGTACTCTGGGTCGGAGAGTGTGCCCTCATTGAGGAAGTTGACCGAAGTGAAGCCCGCTTCAACCGCCGCGCGGAGTTCGACCGCATCCTCGCAGTGGTCTAGATGCAGGGCATACTCTGTACCGAATCGGTGAGCGGTCAGGGCTACGAGGTCCACCAGGTAGTCGTAGCCTAGATAGCGGGCGGCGGGCACGCTGAAGGCGACGATTACCGGACAAACGAGTTCCCCCGCGGCGCGCATTATCGGGGTGAGGGTGTCAAAGTTCTCAGCATTGAACGCGCACAACGCCTGATGGGCAGGCCTGGTGGCTAACAACTCGGAGACCGTGTGCGAGTGGGGCATCATGTGTCGGCTCCTTCGTTGTGGATGTCGGAGGGGCGTCTCTGGTACCACTCGCGTGCATACAGCTCTAGCTCCCTCATCTCGATCGGGCGAAGGTATAGCAAGTGGCGCTTAGCGTCTGTTGCTGACGCGCTAAGCGCACTGATGGCGAGTGTCCCCGTGGCCGCGTCCCAGCGCGGCGACGGTAGCAGCGTTGACCTCCTGGGCAGCAGCCGGTCGTGATCGGAGCGGAGGGCCGCGATGACGACCCGGCCGCCGGGCCCGACGCCGAACGTTTGCTGCGTCAGCGGCTGCGCAATCTCAAACAGGTCAACGCCCAGCCGGGCGAAACATGACAGCTCGCGTGACGTGAAAAGTGCCGCTAGCGCAGCGACGTCGCCGCAGTCACGCGCCGCTATGTACCGGTCCAGGTAGTCAGCGGTGCCTCCGGGCAGTTCGAGGATACGATCGCGGGAGACGATCAGTCCAGTCCACTCCCCGTGCAGCCCCGCTTGCAGCTGCGCCTCTACCAGGCCGATGCGGCCGAATTCGACGTCGCACTCAAGTGGCAATGTAACGGTAGCGTCACCGACGCAGAGCACGCGTGGGCCGTATAGCGTGGGGCGGTAGCCGGTGCGGCTGGCTGTGCCGAAACGTGCTTCCCGCGGACCGCGTAGCTCCTGCAGTATCTGGATATTGTCCTCGCGGTTCAACGTGCCGACGGACACGTCCGAACTATTGATGAGCGCTGCGAGACGCTCACGCCAGGTGGCTTGCGACGCGAAGAGGCCTGCAATGCCAGTTCGACCGCCAACGGCAAACACGCTAATAGAGTCGTCGAGTCCATAGGTCCACGAGACTGCTGGTTGTCGTCCGATACCCAGCGCGCTGAAAGCCCGAGGGCCCCCACGCGCAGCATTGAGCGTTCCGTCCACGGGGTCGGCGTACAGTAGTGCCGCGGCGCCTCTGGGAGGGACGACAGCTAGGGGGTCTGCGCCATCCCTCGCACCTTCGCAGGCTACGACCGAGAACGGTACCTGGCACGCAGCCGCGACAAGAACCTTGGCCATGGCGTTGGTGGCGGCAGCGTCCAGCATTTCTCGGGCAGCGTCTCCCCGCCCGCACAGCGGATAGGCCGCAGCGACGGCGGCCATCACCGCCCGAAGCGCAAGCTCCTCCACCGACGGCACAGCCCCGGAGCTTGCCTTTGCCTGGACCTGCTCCGCTGCCACCTCAATCCCAATCCTGCGCGAATCAACAGGCGCCTCTATCTGAGCCTCGCCTCGCCCGCCCCTCAATCCCTTCACGGGAGGCCCGCCAGGTTCGATTCGCACCCGGTCCCCAGAGAGCCGAGCCAATCGCGGATTGAGCGAGACATGGTGGTCAAGCCAATGGCGTCGATTCCGACCAGCTCGAGGCGGAGCCCGTTGGGCCGACCGGGGCGGTGTTCGCCCGCCGCTAACCCTTCGCCGCTGGCGGAGCGCGACCTCTCCCTCAACCGCTCCATGGCGGCGCATTATAGACCTACTGAGGTACGACCAACTTACTGAAGCACGACCAACGACGGTGTATTTCGGACGGCGAATCGCCGGAACCGCGATGCGGTCGCTGCCGAATCTTGGGGCTGGGTCCTGCCAGTGGGGCGGGTAACAGCGGGGCCTGCGTGTTGAGCATCCGACCGGACCGTGAGGGTTCCGAGTTGGGCTAACAGCGGGTGGTCCTGGCTCTCCCAAAGGAACGCTTCCTCGAGAGGTCTGTCTCTCTGGCAGACGCATTGGGGCCCGCCTGGATCCGGGCAGCGCGCAGGGCCTCGGTCAGCACACGTCCTCCAACGCCACGGCACCTCCGACTACAGCCGCTTGAACAAGTATGCGGAGCGACGAGCTGGCGAAGCTGGAAGGATGCTGGTCTGTAATCAGCGAGGGGTTGCTTGGATATGCCAACGCGCCGGCGGCGGGGATTGGTGAACTGATCTGGTTATTGGTGCGAGCCGTCGGGGTCTCAGCGGAAGGCACCCGTGATGAGGGACGGGGACGTCGTCGGGGTGTCTCGTTTCGGCCCTGCCAACTACAAGTCCGATGACGGTCTGCGGGCAAGGATCGGCGAGTCTAGGCCTTCGACTTTGCGAGCCACTCCTTGGCCGTCCTGCGCACGTTCTCTGCGACCACGAGTTCGTCCAGCGATTCCGGCAAGACCCATGCCACGCCGGACACCCCGTCAGCCGGAGTCGCGGCTGCGGCTCTCATATCTACCTCCAGTGCAAAGCAGAGATCGTGGTGCACGTGCTTGCGGCCATCGGGCTCCGCGACTGTATGTGTGTCAGCATCCACGAAATGAGTGCGAGGGTCGCCCGAGAATGCGGCTTGGAGCGTTGTCTCCTCCTCAAGCTCACGCAGCGCGGCATCCCAGGGCAGCTCATTTGGATCTACGTGGCCACCCGGGCGGATCCACATCTTTAGTGTCGGATGAAGAACCAGCAAGATCGCGCGGGAGACGGCATCAACCACGAGCACACTCGCCGTCATGTGCTCCTCGGCGGATTGCAGAGAAACTCCAGCTTGGAGGAACGCCGCCAGCTGCGGCGCCGGACTTGAACCGCCCAAGGCCGAGATCTCGGAGCGGACGCGGTTGTCCTGCTGCATATCAACCCTCCGAATCCAGCGACGATTTGCCCCGAGACTGGGTCTCTAAACACGTCGAGCCAGTCCCTAGTTACCTGTTCCTGTGCACTCGCGGACAGCTCATGCAGCCCGTCGGCAACGTCAAAGTTCACCAACTCTCCCGGCCCTCGAAAGTTGTCCAGCCTTGCACGGCGCCGATGAGAGGACCCACCGTCGCTCCTCCCGGAAGTTGCTGGTTTGGCCCTCTCCGAAGCGCCGTGGCCAGTATCGCGCGGCCCTTGCCGCCGCCCTTTGCTTTCGCCCACGTCGTGGGCAGCTTGCGGACTGCCACGTCAGCTGGTCTTGGCTCGGCCGGCCTGGGAGCCCGGAGCGGTGTCGGGGGTGAAGGTGAGCTCGTCGTTGCCGTTACGCGCACCACCGACGGCACGCAAGATCCAGGCCGCGATCGTGGTGGGTGCAGCGGCGCCGTCGAGCCATGCGAGTTCGGATCTCATCCGGCCGAAGTTCGCGCAGACACGGGTGATTGACCGCACGGTGAGTTCTTCGCGTTTCCTTGAGCCACCGTCCCTAGCGCGGAGCCGTTCGTGCAGCGTTGCCGGCGGCACGTCGAGGTAGACGGCCAGATCCGGGCGCGGGAGGGGCGCATTCAACGACATCAACAGCGGGAGCGAGACGTCCCGTGCCAGGAAATATGCGATCGATGAGAAGACATACCGGTCAGTTACTACCACATACCCCATGCCGATCGCAGGCCGGATGACCTCCTCAATGTGCGCCCGCCGGTCCCGCGCGGCCAGCCGCGCAAGATCCTCGGCCTCCTGTACTGAGCCGCCGTTGGCCAGGAACGAGCGCACCTCCGGTCGGCCACGATACCAGTCAGTCGGCTGCTTCGTGACGACGACCGACTTGCCGGCTGCCCGAAGCGATGCGGCGAGCGACGACAGCTGTGTTGTCTTGCCTGCCCCGTCGAATCCACAGATGGCAACAAGGCGGCCCGGTCCGTGCCGTTGCGATTCCCACAGGCTCGAGAGATCGATTGGGATCCGCTTGTCGGGCCCATCTCCGCTCTCCCACACGCCGGCGCGTACCTCCCCGGTTCTACGTTGCTTTCTCGAGGCCCTCATCAACCGTTGAGTGGGGCTCTCCCTGCACGGACTAGACCGTGCCCGATCCAATGATCCACTAGACCGGGGCCAGGAGGCAAACGCGTGGCCCACCCCCTCCAGGATCGCGGAGAGACCACGCCCCCGTCCCGCGGAAGCGGAGTCCGGCATCCTGGGCGCGATTCGCTCTGCCAGGCTGACGTCATACCCCCATCGGGCTCGTCGATCGCGCGGCGGGCAAGACGCCCGGTGGATCGGATATGATGCGCTTCGGTGCTGCTCCGACGGCGGGACGTATCACCGACGAGTTGTGTGCGGTGTAGATCCGTGAGGGGGGACCCAGACTTGATGCGGGAACTGTCGCGCGTACTTATGCCCGCGCTTCCTGCGAACGTGGCGTTTCACGACCGCGAGGGTACCAACGAACCAGGTCGCGCGTTCGTCAACATCACGACGAGGGGGTGCGGCTGCGGATGCCGATACTGCTACATCGTCGATCCAGGGGGCCCGCAGGTCTTGATCTCCGAACGTCAGGCCTGCGAGTCGCTCGAATTCCTCCTCGCGCACCCCCTGTTTGAGTTAGGGAAACACGGGACAGTCCTGTCGCTGTGTCCGGGCACCGAACCGTACAGAACGAAGCAGTCAATCCATCTGATCGCGACCATCCTCGGTCAAGTTCTGCCGCTGGGCAACCCGGTCCAGATCTCGACCAAAGAGGCCATCCCGCCCGAGATGCTGGACCTCATCGGTCGACTCTCGTCGTGGAAACACCAAGTGGTCAACTTCACGTCGATAACCACAGTCTCACGGGCATCCCTGATCGAGCCCCACGCGGCGTCAGTGGCGCTACGTGCTGGCAACTTCGAAAGCTGCCGGGAGGCAGGGCTTTTCTCCTGCATCTACATCAAGCCGTTTACCTCCCTCACTTACCGGGACCTGCCTCTTTTCCTTGAACTCGTCGCTCAATCGCGACCGAACGCCGCATGCGTCGGAATGAAATACACGTCAGTGCCAGATGAGGGACGGCCGTACCGCCATCCCATACATGCCAACCTCCGCTCGGGGGGAATCGACGCCCTCTGCCGCCAATTCGTGGAGGCTCTCGAAAGCGGTACGGGCGGAATCTCGGTTTTCCATACGTCCGTCTGCGTCACCGCCGTGACTCGCGATCGCTTCCCGCTCCCAAGGATCTGGCGGGAGTATCCCGCCTTGTGCGTTTCGTGCCGAGACTGCGAGGGCGAGGATGGTGGATCGCCGGAAGCCCGCGAAGTCGGAGGTGCGCGTTGATATACCTCAACAACGCCACCACCGCCTTCCCCAGATCGGAGGTGGCGTTAGCAGCGTTCGACGAAGCCGCGCGACGTCCCCCCGCGGATGTTCGGAACTTTCCCGATGAGGCCAGCGACATTTGGCTCTATAGGCAACGAGCGGCTGCGGCGGTGGGAACCGATGCCGCGTTTCTGTTCTTCGTGCCCGACGCTACGTTCGGCCTGAATGCCGTCCTCCGGGGGTACCTGCGTCCCGGGGACACGTGCATCCTCGATAATCGCCCGCACAATGCTGTGCTTCGGACAGTCGACGCTCTGGCTGGTGTCGTCTATGCCATCGCGGAGTTACATGACCCCGACGAGCGCACCGATCCGAATAGGCTGCTACGACTCATTACACCCAGGACCCGCCTAGTCTGCCTCACGCACGTGAGCAACGTCAGCGGGTCCGTCTACGACCTCGGATCCGTCCTCGTAGATCTACGCCGCCGGTTCCCTGACGTGGCAGTGCTCGTAGATGCCGCTCAGTCAGCCGGCTGCATCGACCTGTCCCAGGCCATCGAGGCTGACTTCGTGGTCTTCCCGGCACATAAGCACCTGTGCTCCGTGCCCGGTGCAGCGATCCTCGTGGCGAAACGTCCCCTGCGTCCGCTGCTCACGGGTGGCACTGGAAGAAGGTCTCGGCTCCTCCGTGATGACGATGGCAGCCATTTCATGGAAGTTGGCACCCCGAACAGCCCTGCGATCGCGGCGATGGTCGCGGCGCTGGAGGACTGGGCCGCGCACTCAGCGGCTTATGCATCGGCAGTGGCAACCCTTCAGGAGCAGCTCTGGGCTGCCCTCGAAGGGATGCCGGGACTCACTTTGTTGGGCAGGCCGCCGGGCGATCGGCGAACCGGCATCGTGGCAATGGCGACGCAGCGGTCCGATCCCGAGGCGGATTGGGTGCCGTTTCTGCGAGCGGCGGGGATCATCGTTCGCGGCGGGCTCCACTGCTCGCCCGTCCACCACGACCAGCTCGGACTGCGGGCAGGCACGCTGCGACTGAGCATTGGGCGCTTCAACACGTCGGCCAACATCGATGACGCGGCTGCAGCCATCCGCGACTTCGCGGGTGCGCTCACGGCCGTCGGGTAGCCAATGGGCCGCGCTTTCGTTGTCCGTGAGGTTGTGCCGTGCGCTGAGCAGGATGGGCTAGTACAGATCGAGGGGGTCCTGTTCTCGGTCTCGCTCGACCGAGCTCGAGACCGGCTGGGCGAGATGGGCTACCGCGTCGTAGAGATGGCGGATCGAGGCGCGCTGTTGGCGCGTCGCGATAGAGGTTTGCTGATCCTGCGTGGCGACGGAACGTTCTCGATGTCTCGCGTTGACAGCGTTGAGTCAGCAATCAGCGAAATCGCCAACCTAGCGGAGACAGTTGCCAGCGAATCGCGATGAGGTACTGATGCAGCCATATTTCGGCTCTAGAAAGACATCCATCATCCTTGCGGCCGACCTGCCGACCCTCGATGACAACCTGTCTCTCATTGATCGCGTCGCCGACCACGTTGACGTTATCAAGATCGCCAGCCCGCTGGTTTATAGGGAAGGGGCGCGAGCGATACGCGCCGTCGCCGATCGGAGCCACAAGCCCGTATTCGCTGATCTCAAGGTGGCGGACGTGCCGCACACGGATGCGAGAATTGTCGATCTCGTCCGAAGATTCGGCGGGGCCGCGGTGATGGTTCACGGGTTCGTGGGCCCAGACGCGCTCGAGGATTGCATGGAGGCGGCACGCGACCAGATCGGCATCATCGTGCAGCTTGAACTAACCAACCCCGGGGGTGCGATGTTTACGCAGCCCATCGCAGAGGACATGGCGCGGCTTGCACGCGAGATCGGCGTCTATGGCGTCCAAGCGCCCGGCAACCGTCCAGATCGCATCCGCGCAATTCGTGGCGTCGTGGGGCCGGAGATGACCGTCGTGTGCTGTGGCGTGGGCGCCCAGGGTGGCACCTATGGCACGGTTCTCGCATCAGGCGGCACGTACGCAATCATCGGGCGCTCAATCTACGAAGCCGCGGATCCCGTCCGGGCGATTTACCAGATCCTCGCCTCCAGCACCCCGGGAGATACCCATGACATTGCCTGATCTCACCTTCCGCGATCGGCTGGCTCGCCTGGTTCCCGACAGGAGCCCTCTGGCGGTCGGTCTGGATCCGTCGTACGAGATGCTTGCATCCTGGGGCCTGCCCACGACCCCTGAGGGCCTTCGCCGGGCCTGCAACATCGTCCTCGATGCCGTCGGCGATCGCATCGCGGTAGTGAAGCCACAGGTCGGCTTCTTCGAGCGTTTCGGCCCTCCGGGGATGGCGGTGCTGCGGGAGATCACCGATCGCTGCCGATCGACCGGGACGATGGTGGTGATGGACTGCAAGCGTGGAGATATTGGCTCGACCATGGAGGCGTACGGTCACGCGTTCCTGGACGAGGACGGCTACGGTGCCGACGGGATGACCGTCTGCGCGTATCTGGGCTTCGGAACCGTTACGCCTGTGCTCGATCTCGCTACGCGCCTTGGAGCCTGCGTGTTCGTGGTCGTGATGTCGTCAAACCCCGAGGGCATCGCGCTCCAGTCATCCCGATGCGAGGACGGCCACACGGTGGCCGAGCGTCTTGCCCTCGAAATCGCTGACTACAATCGCTCCCGGCCCGCAACGATTGGTTCCGGTGCCGCGGGTGCGGTCGTGGGCGCCACATGCGGCCAAAGGGCTCATGAGGTCATCGAGCTGCTCGATGGTTGCCCCATCCTCGCTCCGGGCATTGGGGCCCAGGGGGCGACCTTCGCGTCGCTCCACCAGTCCCTTCGAAGACGGCCGGGCGAGGTCATACTCCCGATCTCCCGTGGCATTCTCCGGCATGGTCCGGACGTGGCATCGCTCCGGGAGATCGTGGAGCGGTTCCGTAGCGAAGCCTGGACAGCGGTGATCTGACGGCGATGGAGAATCCGCCCGACGACCATGGGATGTGCGCCGCCATTCCCTCAACCCTGAGCGAGTCTGAGCCACGGTCTATACGCGATCTATTCGCGTTCGCCGACACGGAGCTCGCTGGACGGCAGTTCCAAATCGCGGTCGAGGCACTGCTGTTCGATGAGTTCGGGCGGTGGATCCTCATGCGGCGGGGGGAGGCGAGTCGTGACGGAGTGGGGAAGCTCGAAGGAATCGGTGGGATGGTCGAGGCCGGAGACGCGTCGCTCCGCGACGCGCTTTCTCGGGAGATTCGGGAGGAGGCTGGCGGCGTGAGCTTCGTGGTGAAGGGTTTCTTCGAGGTTCGTTTCGATTGCGTGCTGAACGAGAGCGGGCGGTGCGGACGCCAGGACTGGATCATCGTCTCCTACCTGGCACTGCTGGGGAACGGGGACCCCATCGTCCACGAGCCGGAGCGGAATCTCGGCTATGTGCGCCTCCGTCTTGACGAGGTTGATCGTCGCGACTTGAGTCCTTCGGCGCGCGCCGCACACGGCGCGCTCTCGGCACGATGGGCCTGGGTCTCGCGGGCCCTTGGCCTCGCGGGACAGCCGCCAGCTGTCGGGGCATTGTCATGAACGGCGCTCGGGTCGCGTCATCGTCCGTGTGCCGCTTCTTCCGCTCGAATGGCGAGGAGATCCATTTCGTCGATGGGTTCGGCGGGAAGGTCGAGGACAGCGAGGGCAGGACCTACGTCGACTTCGTCCTCGGATCAGGACCCGTCGTCATCGGTCATCGGAACTCCCGTTTCCAGCAGCTACTCGCATCGCACCTGGTCGGTCCACTGCATCTCCCCGGCTACGCTGCGACGCATGAGCGCCTAGCGATGTCCGTCGCCGATCCGGAGTTCGACGAGGTGGTTGGCTTTTTCAAGCACTCATCGGACGCCATCACGGCCGCCATCCGCCTTGCGACGCACAGAACGGACCGTTTCGGCGTGATCCGCTGCGGGTACATAGGGTGGCATGACGCGCTCATCGCGAAGACGCCGCGCTGGCACGAGCAGCTGACCTCCCCGCTCAGGGGAGAGGTCAGGTTCGAGGGGCACTTCCGCGGCGTGAGCGGCAGCGAGCGCGTGTTCAACTGGGTGGACCTGGAACTCGGATCGCTCGCGAAGGAACTCGAGGGTCGTGGAAACGACTACGCATGCCTCGTGATCGATACCTACCAGTTCCACCATGCAGCGCGGGACCGGTTTGCCGCCGCCGTTGAGATGTGCCGGAGCCAGGGTATCCTCGTAGTCGCCGACGAGACCAAGACTGCAGGTCGCGTCGCTCCGAGGGGCGTGTTCGCCAAGGAGGGGTTGCCGCGGGCCGACATGACGGTCCTCGGCAAGGCCATCTCGAACGGAGCGCCGCTGAGCCTTCTCGTGGGATCGCGCGAGATCATGAGCCTGTATCCCGCCGCCGCGATTAGCGGCACCCACTGCAAAGAGCTGTTCGGTCCGTACGCGGCGATGGCTACCGCCCAGGTGATGTCAGAGCGGTCCGGGTACGAAGTTCTCGCCGACGTCGGTGATCGGGTCGTTTCGACCTTCAACGACGCGGCCCGGAGCGAGGGGATTGCCGGCTGCGTCCAGGCCGTGCAGGTGCTTGGGGGATCGATGTTCGACCTGACGTTCGCAGATGAACTGCTCGGTCAAGCTGGACGGCGACAGGCGCTGGCTCGCGTCATGGCTGACGAAGGGGTACTGCTCCTTCAGGGCCACCCTTCGTTCGTGTGCCTCGACCAGGCCGACCTCGACTGGGACCGACTCGGAAGGGCGTTCGCCAGGGCGCTGCGCAGTTGGACGAGCGGCGGTGAAGGAATGAGCCTGCGCACGGAGGGGAACGAGCGATGAACATTGATGCTCCCGGCTTCCAGGGCATCTCCGCAGCCCAACGACACGCAGGGCTCACCGTCCTCCGCCAGATCGAGGCAGAGCACGCGTGCCTGCTCGCGTCGCAAGAGCAGGTTACGCCGCAGTGCCTGAGCGTGACGGAATGCGCTTCGGGCGACAAGGGTTGGGGAGGCTTCGAGATCGACGACGAGGGCTCGCCAGCCTTGAGTACCTCGCTTCTCGTGAACGGCCACCCGGTCGCGCAGCTCCTATCCAAGAGGCACGCTGTCGTTCGAGGCGCGGAGTCAGATGGTCACGGGATCAGAGCTACTCGTCGTGATCCGGCGCTTCCGCGCTTCGGTCGCTTGCGAACCGAACCCTCGGACGTTGGCCCCGACAGTGTCCTCAACGACATTCCCAACGGTGTATTCGTTCATTCGGTTTCCAGCGGTGAGGTGAACTCGCGGCCAGAACGGGTTGTCCTGCGCATCCGTGAGAGCCAGGACATCGAGCACGGTCGCTGCACCACTAGCCGTCGCGGCGGAGTGATTGCGCTCGATGCCGCGTCGGCATTCGTCAATCTGGTAGCAGTCGGCAGCGATTTCACGTGGTTCTACACACTCTGTCGAAAGCGAGGGCAGGACATTCCCGTCGCAGACGGTGCACCCTCGTTCTGCTTCTCCACGCTGAAGGTGTCGATGTGATCCTCTCGGGATGGAGACGTCGATGGACGGCGCCGGCTGGACCGAGTCGCGACTGAGGTGACGGCATCGATGGGGCCGAACTGAGCTCGCTCACGCAGGCACGACCCATCGATTGAGGTCACGGAGACAATACCGAGGAAAGGAGGTGATTGACGAGATGCTGCGAAACTGGGACCTAGAGTCCGATGAGACCCACGCAATGAAGAGGGTCTAGCCGTCTTCTTCAGTTTGGTGCCCGGGCATCGCGCCCGGGCACCATCCAGCTGACTGCTCGCCGGCCGCCATCCCCGTTGCCATCCGGCGCGGCATGGGTGCCACCACCTGACCGACGTTCCTGCGCAACTAGGGGAAATGAGGGCCTCGTGAGGGATCAACAGCAGAGCATGGCTCGCCTCATCGACAGCGGCGCCATCCCTCCGTTCGTATATGCCTATCCGGTTCGCTCGGCATATCGCCGCCTGCCGTCCCGCTGGACAATCGACCGCATCTGGCACGGTGAGATCCGTGCTGATATTCGGTACCGACAACTGTTGAAGGACCGCAAGCTCCTCCGTGGCTCCATGTCGGTCGCTAGCCCTCGCGGGAGATGACGCACTCACCGCTCCGGTGTGCCTCCGGTGCGGCTTGGGCGACATTTCAAGGATCAACTCCAATGTACCGAGAGCAGCTCGCCCAGGTTACGGGGCTTCGTTTCGCAAGTCCGTCGTGAGCGCATGGCTTCGCAGCCGCAGCCACGTTCGTGACCCTGACGCCCCACTGGATGCCAAGGCGGACGGCCCGATCGCGCAACAGTGCGAGGTCCCTCGTAGTAGGCCGTCCGAGGTGACATCGTCGAAAGGCGGCATCGTTGCGCTCCACGCGGAGGCGGCACCTCAACCATTCGCTTCTTGTTGCCCCACCTCGATCGTTGGTGCGCAGCCAGACGGAATGCGCCCGCTCTGCGTATGCCGTCGTCCGGATCTCGGGTCCTGCCTTCCCATTCACTCCCTTGGCCCCGAGCTTTTCCGACCCGAGTAGTAGTACCTGAACAACGGCCTCGGACTCGCAGAGGCTGGGATGTGCCACCGCTCCGAGATTCGCCGGGAAGCAGTCAATCGATGGAGCCGGACTCGGACGCGCGCCACTCTATCCTGCAGGACGCAATCCGACGCCGCCAGCGTCAGCCTACGCCGACAGCACGCCACGCTGCTGGAGCCGTTGGATCTGGGCGGCCAGTTCTTCCGACGGCGCATCCACGCCTTGGGCAATGAGTTCCGATTGCACGCCGTCTCGAGATTGCCCATTGCATGCGGCCCAGAGTCGGGCCATGTCTTCGCCTACCCGAAGCTGCTCCGTGGGCCCTGCGATTCCCCACGTACCTTCGAAGCGCAGGAGGCCACGCTCAGGATCCCGCTTGGGGCCATCATTGGCTAACGGAGGCAGACGGTACGCCGCCCCGCCGCCGGACCAATGCGAGAGGAGGCCGTCGGCGGAGAGCTGCTGCCCGGCCCTTAGGATCCGCGGAATGAGTTCGGCGATGGCCTCGAGGTTGCTCCATTCTGGAGCACGCTGCAGCAGGTCCCAGATGCCCACGATGCAGTCGTCGAATTCCGCATGCCTTTCCAGCCGGGCGAGCAGAAACTTGGGGAGCGCGTACAAATCACCGAGCAATGCCACCGCGACCTCGGCGCTGCAGGCCAAGGCCATACGGGCTGCGACTAGGGAGCTCCTGATGTCTCCGCGAGCCAGCATTCCGTAGGCATCTTCAGCAAACAGGCCAGCCTCGGCAGCGAACCGGAAAGCGATCAGTTTCCCGGCAACGGCCCTGTCAATGCTTCGGTAGAGGCTGAGCAACTCCGCGTCTTCGCCGTCGAGAAACTCAGACTCGCACGTTCGCGCCATCTGCCAAAGCCGGGCCGATTCGATGGGCACCTGGTCTCTATTGCTTGGTCTGACCTCATAGCCTCGCGTCGCCTCCGCGAGCTCGCCGATCACCTGCTCCGGGACCACATTCAGCTGGACCTTGAGGCCATCTTTGCGCGCGAACGGATGCTCTAGGTTCCGTCCGGACGCCAGCACGACGTGAATGTCAAGGTCGGAGTTGGCATGGCCGAGACCTGCCGCCAAGCTGCCGGACAGGTAGGCCAAGCGTATCGCTGCGGAGCATTCGTGCTCGGCGAGGACTTCGCGAGCGATTGACCGGTGTCGGTCGGTCAGCCCCTGTCGCGACCGACCTTCCCCAGTAGACATGCCTTCCTCCAGACTCGCGTATTACCAGGAGCGAGGTTGTCGGCGGCCGGCTGCGGCCAACCTGGTCTCGGCCCCACTTGCGGCCAAGACCACGTAGTCTCTCCGTGCGACATTGCCCATGGCGATGAGATGGCGGTCCTAGATGCCAACCCGTAGGCTCACGCGCCGGCCGGATTCCACGCGCGACGGGTTGCGGCAGACTGCAGATTCCCGACTCCCCACCTCGTGCTGCCGTCGTCGAGCCGCCGCATGCGAAGCTAGCGTACTATATCCAGCGAATCCAGATGGGACGAACCGCTGCCAAAGGGGGAATCAACGTGGCCAACCGCCATCTCGATTCGACCGCGTCTGGTCACCGGGGGCCGGAGACATCGACCGCTCAGCCGCCCGCCAAGAGCGTGATGGCGCCACCAGAGGGGACGAGCGAGAGCGACCGCCGCACGGTACTGGCCGAGCGGTTACGAAGCCAGATGGCCGGTGGCTACTGGCCTGGGTACGTTCACTCCTATCCGCACAAGCGTGCCTACAGGCCGCTCGTCAGTATGGATATGCGGGCGACTTGGGCGGGCGTGACGGACCTGAACCTGTACGTACACGTACCCTTCTGCGAGCGAAAGTGCTCATTCTGCAACTTGTTCTCGTATCCCGTGCCAACGCATGAAATGCGACACGTGCTCGATGCCTACGTTGACGCAGTGGTAAGACAGATCGAGTACTACAGGGAGTACATACCTGCCCCGCGTGTCACGTCGCTCTTCTACGGCGGCGGAACTCCAAACGTACTTGCTTCTGACCAGCTGGCGAGAATCCAGGAAGCGCTCACCGAGGCCTTTGGGACGAGGGAGGAAGATGTTGAGGAATGCATCGAATGCTCCCCGGATAGATTGAGCCCAGAGTACATAAGAGAGTTGCGGCGGCTTGGCTTCGATCGGGTCAGCATCGGAGTGCAGAGTTTCTTCCAGGAAGACCTAGACCACGTTAATCGCCATTACTCGGCAAAGGACGTGTACGAGGTCATCCAGAATCTTCGGTCTGCTGGATTGAGGATGAACCTCGATCTCATCTACGGTCTTCCGGGTCAAAGCGAGTCATCGATAATGCGAAACTTGGATCAGGTCGCAGAGCTCGGGCCCGAGTGCATCACGATCTACCCACTGGCTGTGAGGGAGCTGACCGGCATCGGCCGTCTGCCACAATCCAGCCTGATGTCGACTCGGGACAAGTACGCCTTGTACGACCGCGTCCGCATGCGTTTGGAAGAAGCCGGATACACGTGTCAGACCGTCGTGCGGTACGTGAAGAGCGATAGTTCCACGTACCAACAGCAAAGGCTTGAATACGCCGGCGTTCCGACTCTCGGGCTTGGCGCTGGGGCTCGGAGTTATGCCCCATCCGTGCACTACTGCCTTCCATACAGGGTACAGAGCGGACTTGTCAGCGGCATAGTTCGCGACTTCCTCAAGTCCGATTTTGGAAGCGCGCAGCATACGGGCTTCCTATTAGGCCCAGACGAATTGCGGCGCAAGCACTTGACACTATCTTTGCTGGATCCAGGCATAAGTATCGGTTCCTACGAGCGGGTATTTGGGGCTAGTTTTGACTTTGTGGCCGAACTTGGAGCCTTGATGGACGCCGGACTGGTAGAGAGTCAAGACGGAGACTTCTACGCACTCACGAGAATGGGGCGGAAGTACAGCGATGTCGCGGCAGGCGTGTTTCAGAGCGAACGCGTGACCGAACTGTATTCCGCGTATCGGCCCGAGTAGAGGGGTCCCGATTAGGCGTGCGCAAGTTCGAGATGCGTAAGAACCCATATGAGGGCAAGTTGATCGTCGCCACTGGCGTCGACGGATCTGGGAAGACGAGTCTCCTCGCCGAGGCCAAGCGGTACCTTGCAAGCGGGGGGGTGGACTGCATCCTAACAAGGATGCCGAGCGACAGAATTAGGTCGCTACCCGTGTTCCGCGACTTCCACGACAGCCATGACGAGAACAAACGAACGGCAGTCTCCGTCGAAGCTCTCACCGTGCTCGTTTCGGGCGATCGCCTCATCGTGCTGGAGACCGAAGTCATCCCTGCACTCAGAACCGGACGCTGGGTATTGTGTGACCGGTATGCGTACACGGGGAGCATCATGTGCGATGACCCGTTGATCGACGCCATAGGCGACCGATTCCTGCGGCCGGACTTGGTTCTACTCGCCACGGCCAGCGTGGAGACGGTACGTGCGCGAGTGCTCTCCAGACCCGATGAGCGAGTTCTCTACTACGACTCGGAGGCTGTGCGCCGCCACATCGATCGATATCGAGCCCTCGGTGATCTGAACGAATTCGTAACGGTGCCGACAGACGGCCCATTGGAAACGGCCGCCCTGGTCGTGCGTAGGAGTCTCGATCGCCTTCTGGCCACGGCTCGCTAGTCGATGTGTCGCGGCCCAACCCAAGCGCTTTACGGATAGTTGGGCGCGGAGCGCGCGAGCTCGATGTCGTGGGGGTGGCTCTCGATCTGGCCCGAGTGGGTCAGCTGGACGAAGCGGGCCTTCGCTCTTAGGCCCGCGATCGACTTGGCCCCGCAGTAGGTCATGCCGGCTTTGACACCGCCGATCAGCTGGTAGAGGATCGTTGAAAGGGGGCCGACCACTGCCACCCGCGCCTCGACGCCTTCAGGGACCAGCTTATGCCGGTCGATCTGCGGGTAGCGGTCGCTGCCGGCCTGCATGGCCCCAAGAGAGCCCATGGCTCGGTACTCCTTGACGACTCGCCCGCCGACACGCTCGGACTCGCCGGGACTCTCCTCCGCGACCGCGAGAAGCCGGCCGAGCATTACCGAATCCGCGCCCGCCGCGAGCGCCTTGACCACGTCGCCCGAGTACCGGATGCCGCCGTCGCCGATGATCGGCACGCCGGCCGCGTGAGCCTCGGCAGCGCACATGATGATCGCCGTGAGCTGCGGGACGCCGACTCCGGCCACGATGCGAGTGGTGCAGATGGACCCGGGGCCGATGCCAACCTTCACGCCGTCGGCTCCCGCCTCGATGAGCGCGGCCGTCCCCTCGGGAGTCGCCACGTTACCGGCCACGATGTCGATGGAGGAACCGTACGTGGCGCGGTAGAGCTTGATCGCTTCGATCACGTTGCGGGTGTGGCCGTGGGCTGTGTCGACTACGAGCGCGTCAACGCCCGCCCTCACGAGACCCTCGGCTCGGGCGATGGAGTCCGAGCCCACGCCGCACGCAGCCGCGACGCGCAGTCGACCGCGCCCGTCCACGTTGGCGAGGTCCGCGTCCGCGGGCACGGCAGCCGCCTTGACCGTCGCGACCTGCTCCGCCTGGCGTGACGGGGCCTGGTTGCGATGAACGACGCCGATGCCGCCCTCGATCGCCATGGCGATGGCCATAGGGTCTTCCGTCACAGTGTCCATGGCCGCGCTGACGATGGGCGTGTTCAGGGTTATGTGGCGCGAGAAGTTCGTCGCGACGCTGGCGTCGCCCGGCAGGATCTCCGAGTACTGCGGGATCAGGAGCACATCGTCGAAGGTCAACCCAAAGATCGTCTCGAACGGGGGCAGCTTGAGCGCGGGGTCTGACCCGACATGGGCGCCGGCTATACCGTTCTGAGTGGTCATCTCGTCTCCGTTCCCTCCCTCTTGGCCGAGCGACTCGGTCGATCTTTGCGCCCGCCAGCCGATGCCTCGTGAGCGCATTGTAAGGGACCTGTGAGTGGGTTCTCGGTCGACACAGGGAGGCGTTGTCATGCTGCGCCCCAGCGGACATCGCGCGGATACTGCGGTCTCCCAACCAGGCTTCGCGCGCCCAGGAAATCGATACGGCCGCCCCTGCGGGCGATGGACGACCTCCGCATCGCGCTAGAGGATGGCGTACTTCGGTGTGAACCAAAGCACGGCTCGAGGGTCTGATCTCCAAGCCTCATCTTGCAGAGCGCCGCGCGAGTAGCGTACCCGCCGGTACCAGTCGTCGTACTCGTCGGCTCGGGCATTTGAGTCCGCAAACCGAGGGCACAAGACTCCGCGAAGCTCAGGGCGCGGGCACCTGACTCCAGCGGCCGCCCGAGCGGGAACCAGACTCTGAGCCGGGCGATTCGACGAATCTCGTGATAAGGCGGTCGATCTGACCAATAGGGAGTTCCGACTTCTTGGCGGCCCTGCTCGAGGCCGGCGTCCGGTAGGTAAATCCTGTGGAGCCTGCGACCAAGCCAAGATCCCCGGCCGGAATGGCCCCGGACGACTCCATTTCGACACCGGTCAATGTAGCAATCTATGTAGCAATCTCAGTGCCTAATCGTGCCGGAACACGCCGTTCCGTGCCCCTCGTCCTCGAACACACGTGCTGTTTCACGCTCAGAAGTTGGCGCGCCCGGAGGGATTCGAACCCCCGACCATCTGATCCGAAGTCAGATGCTCTATCCACTGAGCTACGGGCGCGCAGTTTGCAGTTGGTTCCACGCTCACTTCGAGCATCTGATCCGACGCTGCCCTTCTCGTTCGTCGGACGGAGCATTCGGAGCGTCTGATCCGACGACGAAGCCAAATGGGCGTGGGAACCCGGAACCGCGACATGGTAACCGTTCGGGGCCTCCATGGGAGTTGGGAGCCGGCTGACTAGGTCCAGCCAGCATCCGCCACCTGGATCGGACCCCGCTTGTCGACTGGTAAAGCCTCCGGGAAGGTGACTCCTGTCGGGCATAAGTCATGACGTCGCCCCAATCGGAGGCCGGAAGGCAACCCTCAGGCCGGAAGCCGCCGCTCGACGACCCCGACGGCGCCATTCCGGACGATCACCCGTATTGTGTCGGCCTGACTCGTCTCGCCCCGACCATTCAGGTAGGCAGAACTACCTCCTGCAGCTCCGTCCGAACGCCGACCGTCGACCCGATTGTCGCCGAGATGCACGAGCCGCTCCGTCTCCGCGGCAGCATCCCAAAGCAGTTCGCTGCGAGTCTCCTGGTTGAGGCGCCGATCACGCGGGCGAGCGTCTGCGCTGCGCGCGTCGCAGCCGTATCGATGTCAGTCGTGTGGCGAACGTACGTGGAGCAGATCATCGCGAACCTCCTTCGCAACGCGGCGAAGTTTCAGGATCCTTTCATCATCAAGAGGGACCGTGGAGCATCGGGGAGGCCGCGGATAACAGGCGCGCCTGGCAGTCGCAGCTGATCGGAGGCTGAATGTATCTCGATCCCGGCTCGGGGAGTCTCATCCTTCAGGTTCTGATCGCCTCCATCCTGGCGATACCCTTCCTTCTAAGGTCGCAGATTCGGCGGCTTGTCCGAACAATGCGAAGCTCGGAGTGTCCGCCAAAGAGTCCGAACGAAAACGAAAGTTGATCAAGACCAGCCAACGACCTGCTCCGGACATCGCCCGGGACGAAGGATCGTTCCGCGACCCAAGTGGGTTCGTCTATCGACGCGAGGGTGTTCTGTATCGACAGATCAACGAGTCTTATGCGCCGCACTGGGATCGACTCGCTTCCACGGGCTTCCTCGACGAGCTGGTCCGGGCTGGTCTCCTGATCCCTCACGAGCTCGTCGACGTCGATCTGGCGGCCGCACCGAGTCCTCATGCCGTCATCCGGCCGACTGAGATCGACCTCGTTACGTATCCATACGAGTGGACGTTCGGCGAGTTGAGGGACGCGGCCCTCCTCACCCTAGATATTGCGCGTCGGGCTCTGGCAGCGGGCTTCACCCTGAAGGACGCGTCCGCCTACAACATCCAGTTCTGGAACGGCCGGCCCGTGCTTATTGACACGTTGTCCTTCGAGGAGGCGGTGCCAGGGCAACCGTGGACCGCCTACCGGCAGTACTGCGAACACTTCCTCGCGCCTTTGGCCCTGATGGCTCTTCGGGATGTCCGCCTCGGGCTGCTCCTGCGTGACTTTCTCGATGGTGTGCCGCTCGATCTCGCCGTCCA
>Ga0182021_10000514_pt1 | contig 41575 bp, 40 predicted proteins | sample 612E3MmetaG_FD_120493 | JGI IMG/M metagenome (GOLD analysis project Ga0182021, IMG submission 120493) | Permafrost microbial communities from Stordalen Mire, Sweden - 612E3M metaG (Illumina Assembly) | ecosystem: Environmental > Terrestrial > Soil > Wetlands > Permafrost | place: Sweden...
CAGCCGACCTTCCAGTAGCCGGACACTTGTTCTGCGCTGGTCACGGCCGCTTTGGTCATGGCCAACTGACCGTCGACGTAGAGCGACTCCCCCGCGGTGGAGAGCGTGGCGATCACGTGGTGCCACTTGCTGTCCGCGTAGTTCCCGTCATGGTTGCTCCCGGCGGTCGCGGAGGTGTAGACGATCTGGACTGCACCGGGGTACACGCCAAAGACGATGCGTCCGTCCCTGTCCAGGTAGATGTGCCGGTCGTAGTTGGAGTCCCCGGCAGTCTTCTGAGAGTTGCCGAAGCCGATGATCGTGCCACCGCTCTTGGTCCCGGTAAGGAACCAGGCCTCCAACGAGAACGTGTTCGGGTAGTAGCCGGACGTCTGGACGTTGGCGTTCTCGTACAGGCATTGGCTGCCGTTGAAGGTGACCGCAGTCTTCAGCGTGTCCTGGTTGCAGCCGACGTCCTTGGAGTAGGTGATCGGTGTCGCCAGGTAGCCGCCCGTGCGGCCGTTCCCCGACAGATCTGTCTCGCTGCGGGTCGTCGAACTCAGGGCCCAGGCCAGATACGTCCCGCTCTTGCCCAGGCTGGTTTCGGCGTTGCTGCAGTTGAAGAATGTGGCCGCACCGGCTGTGTCGGCGCTGTTCTTGATCGTGGCGACGAACGCGGCATGCGTGCTCATCTGCAGCACCATCGCGACAACAACGACGCTAGCTGTCACGGTAAGCGCTAGCGAACCCCACTGGAGGCGCCTCGGCGTGACCCACGCAGGCCGTCTCGTCGCCTTTGCAGGCACTGTCACCTCGTCGGCCGCCGCCACACCCCCGACCGGTATCACCAACGACGCCAACAACGGCGTCAAGCAGATTGCGAGCAACACGATGAAGTACCACGTGTTCAGCGCTAGCTGAGGAGTCACGCTGTACCGCCCGGCCGCGTCCGCGACCGTCTGCGTCACCACCGCATCCTGACCGCTCGAGAGGACCTTGCCAAGGACACTCACCGGGAAGATGCCCGTGTTCACCAGGTGCATGTCAACGCCGCCGACTTGCTCCACGTAGTTGATCATCTCCATGTTGACCCACGGCCGGAACCACAAGCCCACCAGGCTCGTGGCGAGAGACCAGCCGATCAGCCGGAAATGCCATCGCCACCCGCGCTCCAGCCGCGGCAGCAATGTCAACCCATACACGATTGCCCAGGAGAGCACGAGCCACGGTAGGGCCTCCAGCAGGAAACCCAGGTCCTTTCCGTAGAAAGCCACGGATCCCACGATCTGCGATGGGGTGACGGGCAACGCATCCGAGGCGGTATTCATGTCGCCCTGCGTGATGAAGCCCTGATCCGTGATGTCAACGATGCGATGGGTGTAAACGCGGCCTTTCAGGGCGTAGGAGACGACCTCCCCCTTGTGATACGAGGCTTCGGGACGGACCACCACGAGGGTTCCCACGGGTGCGGTTGTCCCCATGCTCGGCGAACTCACGATGTAGAAGTGAAAACCAGCACCGAAAAGGGTGGCGAGGGCCCCCATTACGAGCAGAACGCTCGCCGAGACGGATACCCTCCATGCCCACTTGTTCGACACCGGACTCGCTTTCGTTCGAGTCCAACTTCTCACATGCTCCTCGGCATGGACTCCGTAAACCGGAGATGTCTCATGATCGAGGGAGGGCCGGAACCCTCACTTACCGGCCAGATAGTGAGCATTGACTTCAGCTGCGGTCAGCGTCCTGTCGTACACGGCCGCGAGGCGCAGATTGCCAGTGAAGTAGGAGGAGAACGTGCGGGGGGTGCCCGTCGCGTCCTGCCATCCTGACAGCAGACCGCAGCCAACCTGCCAGTACCCGTCGAACGACATCTGTCCGGTGGTGTCCGCCCGGGAGTCGACGAGAGCGCCGTCAAGGTAGAGCGAGATCATGCCCGTGGCCGACGTGGCGACTACGTGGTGCCAGTTTCCGTTCGCGTAATTCGTACCCGCGGGTGACGAGACGACGTACTGCGACGTCAAGTACACACCGTAGACGACACGACCCGTGGGGTCGATGTAGATGTGGCGGTCGTAGGCGGTCTGGTTCGACGGCGTGACGTTGTCGGCGAAGCCCATCAGCTTGCCGTTGAGCGACATAGGCGAGGCCTTGAACCAGACCTCTTCGGAGTACGTCGACGTCGCGGTCACGGTTGCGGCCGTCGTGTAGCAGGTTGCTCCGTTGAACAGCACGGAGCCCTGTGTGTCCCGCGGGCAAGGAGAGCTCGTGCTAGTCGTGGCCACCTTCCCACCCTTCAAGGTGGTCATCGTGCCGTCGCGCCCATTGGTTGTGAGATCGGTTTGGGTGGTTGATGCGGCGGTCAAGCCCCACACGAAGCGCGCGTTCGCGGTGCTGGTCTCAACGGCCTGGCACGTGAAGTAGCCGGCTTTCACCGTGTTCAGACTGTTCGTGATCGACGCGGTGAACGCCGCGCTCGTGCTCCACTGCAGGACGAGAGAGATAAGGATCGCGCTGGCGGTGACGACCAGGCCGGCGACGCCGATCCGACGCCTGCTGGCGTGGGGAAGGCTGGCCAGAATGCTCGCCAGTCGCTCTCCGAGCGTGAGCGGAGCGGCTGCCACGAGGGCTCCTGCACCGTTCGAGACGAGCTCTTTCGTGGGCTCGCTCTCTTCCGCAGGCTCATTGCTCGGCGTGCGGATGAGTAGCGCCGCCAGCACCGGGGTGAGGCAGATGAGCAGCATGAGGAGGAACCAGCCGGTGTTGAGAGCCAGCTCAGGGATGACGGTGTACGTTCCCGACGCGTCGACGACGGTCTGAGTCACCACGGCGTCTTGGCCGCTCTGCAGGACCGTTCCCAGGACACGCACTGGGAAGACGCCCGTGTTGACGAGGTGCATGCCCACGCCGTCGCCCTGCGCGACGTAGCCCATCATCACCATGTTCACCCAAGGCCGGAACCACAGCGAGACGAAGTTGGCGACCAGCGACCATCCGATCAACCGGATCTGCCAGCGCCATGACACTGGGACGCGCGGGATGAGCGTGAGGCCGTAGACGATGGCGCCGCCGACCAGGAGCATCGGAATGGCCTCGATGACGAATCCCAGATCCTTGCCGATGAAGACTGCCCCTCCGACGATCTCGGCCTGATTCACCGGGAGGGCGTCGGTCGCCTCGTTGATGTCACCCTTGAAGATGAAGCCCTGGTCGGTCTTGTCCACGATGCGGTGGGTGTAGACGCGATCCTTGTGCCGGTAAGAGGCGATGTCGCCGATACCGTACGTCGCGTGAGGCTGCACAACGACCAACGAACCCACCGGCGCGGTCGTTCCCATGCTCGGGGTTTCGACGATGAAAAACCGAAGACCGGCGCCGAACACGGCTGCGAAGACCCCGACCACGAGCAACAGGCTCGCAGCGATGGAGATCCTCCACGCCTTCTTGTTCGTCACCGGTCTCACCTTCGTCATCTCTGGGTCTACGAGACGGACGATCGCCCTGTCCCGTCAGCGCCGGACTCCCCCGAACCCTGTGCGTTGATCACGCATTTATAGCGGTGCGCCGGGATTCCACCCCAGAGTGGGGCGGGATCCCGGCGCCATTTGCTCAGGACATGAACTTCCACGTCATCGACTGGGTGGCCGACTGGCCCTGGAGGGCGTTGTCACCGGCGTCGGTGCCGGTCGTGACGAACTGCGCCGTGATGACGATCGTGGTGCTGCCGCCATGGGCCACCGGGTTCAACGTCACAGCTGACGTCAATGCGGACGCCATGATGCCATTGACGACCGGGGCGGGCGTAACGATCCCGTCCTGAACCATCGTGACCTTCAGGTGCGAGCAGAGCGTGCCCGTGCAAGCGGTGGGTGTCAGGGTGAACTGTGCCGCGTCCACCGAACCGGGGTTGCTGATGATGATCGTTGTAGTGGCAGTGTCGCCAGGCTTCATCGTGGTGGAGCCGCCGTACTTGTTGATGTCGGTGCAGGTGCCGACGGCGCTGGTGCAGGTCTTGCCGCCGCTGGTCTCGGTCATGGAAAGGGTGCCGGCGCCGGCGGTGTTGGTGCTGTTGACGATCTGCGCGGTGAAAGCGGAGAACGTCGGAGACATTCCCAGGGCCAGAACCAGCGACGACACGCCGCCGGCGAGAACGAGCGGGAGAGAGAGCTTGCGCTTCTTGGAGGTGGTTTCGGACATGGGTGTGGTTCTCCTTAGTTGGGTCCGGGCCGTCCCCTTGGTCCCGGAAATTTGGGATATGTGCAGGCGCCTCAGAATTGGTTGATCATCGAAGTCCCCCCGACTCGGTGATCCTCTGAGTGCCAGTGATGGAAAGGTAACCGGGTTACGTATCAGACTCCAGTCAGATGAGCAGCGCCTAATCTCGCGCTGGAGTCTGACCCGGACAGGGGTCTGAGCCGGCCATCTGGCGGCCGCATCTGGGCCCTGGCCCGGCTCCACTCGTCGGCCGGTCGCGGCGATCCCGCCACGCCCTCGTACGCATAGCCGCGCCAACCCCGCAGGGGCCGAGCTGTGGGTTGAGCACGAGAACCTGAACGACGCAAGCGGTGTTGGCGCACCCATGGGGCGCGCCAACACCGCTTGACCATCGTCGGCCGCGAAGGCCGCCGTGGTGGTCGAGGCTCAGGCTCCGAAGGTCCAGGTCAGAGGCTGCGAGGCCTGCAGACCCTGGTAGGCGTTCGTGGCGCTGGAGTCGAGCGAGACGGAGAAGGTGAACGTCGCGGTGATGCCCGCGGCAAGCGGCGCCAGGGCCTGCACTGCCGTGAAGGCCGTCGCGGTCCCGTCATAGACGGTGGTACCCCCGGTGGTGATCTTGATCTTCAGCTTGTCGCAGAGGTCGTTCGCGGTGCCGCTCGACGTGCCCAGGACAGACTGGGTGCAGGCGCCCGGCGACAGGCTGAAGCTCGGCGCGGCGACAGAACCCGAGTTTTTGATGACGACGTACGTGGTGTTGGCCGCGCCGCCCGGTGTCAGGAGTTTGCCGGTGCCGCCGTACTTGTTGATCGTGGCGCAAATGGCTGAGTTGCCCGAGACGCCGTCTGTGCCTTCGGTGCTCTTGCACGTCACGCCACCCGATGTCTCCTCCATGACGAGGGCACCGGTGCCGGCAGTGTTGAGAGAGTTCTGGATGGAGGCGGTGAAGGCCGAGAAGGTCGGAGACATTCCCAGGGCCAGTACGAGCGAAGAGACGCCGCCGGCAACGATGAGCGGAAAGGAGAGCCTGCGCTTCTTGGAGCTGGTTTCTGACATGGGTGTGTTTCCCCTTGATCGGATCCGGGACCGTCCCCTTGGCCCGGACATTGGGATGTGCAGGCGGATCAGAGATGTCTTTCACCGAAGTCCCCCGGCTCGGTGAAGCTCTGGAGCGCCAGTGATGCAAAGGTAACCCGGTTGACGTATCAGACTGCAGTCAGATGAGCAGGTGCTTACGAACGGACCAGGGTGTTAGTCGGTATGGCCCATGACGGTACGTTGGCCGCCATGTCGATGACCCTGGAGTCCCTGGCTGCGACCAGGCAGCTGGTGGCGAAGTACGTCCCCACTACGCCGTCGTACGCGTGGCCGCTCCTCGCGCGCGCCACGGGCGCCGACGTGTGGGTCAAGCACGAGAACCACACGCCTACGGGTGCGTTCAAGGTACGCGGCGGGGTGACCTTCATCTCGCGCCTCATCGCCGAACACGGCAGGCCTGCGGGACTCGTCTCGGCGTCTCGCGGGAACCACAGCCAGAGCCTCGCGTACGCAGGGCGCGCGTTCGGTGTCCCGGTGACGATTGTCGTGCCAGAGGGCAATTCGCCCGACAAGAACGCGGCCACGGAGGCGTTCGGTGCTGAGGTGATCGTGTACGGCGATGACTTCCAAGCGGCCCGCGAGCACAGCGTTCGGCTCGGCGAGGAGCGCGGCCTCGTCGCCGTACCGCCGTTCCACCCCTGGCTCATGGAAGGCGTCGCCACGTACGCCCTGGAGCTGCACGAGCAGGTGCCTGGGCTCGAAGCTGTGTACGTGCCGATCGGCATGGGCAGTGGTGTGTCGGCGAACATCGCCGTACGGGATCTGCTCGGGCTCGACTGCGAGATCGTCGGGGTGGTTGCGGAGCGAGCTCCCGCGTACGCCCTGTCCTACGAGGCGGGTCACGTCGTGTCCACAGACTCGGCGGACACGTTCGTCGACGGCGTCGCGTGCCGCGTGCCGGATCCGGACGCCGTGGCGAACGTGATCGCGGGGTGCTCCCGGATCGTACAGATCAGCGAGGAGGACGCCGCGGCGGCGATGGTGCTCCTGTACAGAGCCACGCACAACCTTGCCGAGCCGGCCGGTTCGCTGGCGCTGGCCGCCGTGCTGGCAGAGCGAGACCGCGTCGCCGGCCGCAAGGTCGCCATGATCCTCACCGGCGGCAATTGCGACCTGGACGTGCTCGAGGCTGCGGCACGACGCTGACGCCTCGTGTCCTGTCAGCTCAGGCGCTGAAGGTCCAGGTCAGGGACTGCGAGACATTGAGCCCCTGGTAGGAGTTGTCCACCGAGGCATCCATGGTCGTCGTCACCGTGAACGGGATCTTGGGGCCGCCGGGTTGGACCCTCGCGAGTCCCAACCGCGCGAGCAGGTCGATGGTGCCGACGTCGCCCAACGCTGCGGCGGTGCCGCTGAAGATGGTGCTCGCGCCGGAGACGATGCTCACCGCGACCTTCGAGCACAGGTCTGTGGCGGAGCCGGAAGTAGCCCCAGGCACGGACTGTACGCATGCGCCGGGGGTCAGGGAGAACGACGAGGCGGCGACTGTGCCGACGTCCTGGACGTACGAGAGGACGATGTCACCCTGTCCGGGGCGCATACTCGGGTTCCCGCCGTACTTGTTGATGGTCGAACAGGATGCTGCGTCTAGCAACAACCCGCCCCCGTCGGTGCTCAGGCAGCTGATTGTGCCCGAGCTGTCCGTCTCCTGCATCACGATCGTGCCGGCGCCGGCGCTGTTGGTCTGACCGGAAATCGAGGCAGTGAAAGCCCCGAACGTCGGTGACATACCGACAGCGAGCACGAGCGATGAGATACACCCGTTGAGCACGAGCGGAAGTGACATCCGGCGCTTGAGCAATTTAGCCATGGTGGGTATGGCTCCTTGGCGAGGTCCTGTGGATCTTCCACACTGCGGAAGACATTGGGGGAGCAGGCAGGGCCGTATCGGCAGTCACCGGATTCCCCCCGGCAGTTGTGGCGCCCCTGTAGTGCCAAGACTGAACCTAGTCACTTTTCCGCACATATTCCCGGACATGAGGTCAACCTCATCCGGCTGCGGTCAGGAAAGCCTGAAATGCACGCCGGCTTCCGGGTCGACAAGGGGTTCCTGGGACGCGGCGATGCCGTCGGCGATGAGAGGGGCCTCGATCGGTACGCCGCGCTTGACCAGCGCCAGGGCGATCGGACCAAGCTCGTGGTGGCGCGCGGAGGCGCCGACGCGACCGATCACCTTGCCGTCGGCGAGCAGATCGGCGCCGACAGCGGGCAGCTCGGACAGCGATCCGTCGAGCTGGAGCCGTACAAGTCGGCGTGGCGGCCGGCCCAGGTTGTGCACGCGCGCGACCGTCTCCTGACCGCGGTAGCAGCCCTTGTCGAGCGCGACGGCCGCTGACGGAACGCCGAGCTCGTTGGGGATCGTCCGGTCGTCGGTGTCGAGGCCGATGCGTGGGATCCCGATGTCGATCCGCCGCGCCTCGTACGCCCACGTCCCGACGGGCGTTCCCGCGGCGACAAGGGCTTCGACCTGCTCACGCAGGACGAACGTCTCGTACCCACCGAGCGAGTCCTCCCCCGCACGATGCAGCCCGTCGCCGGTCGGGGATCCGGGTCTCCACACGAGTCCATACTCGGTCCTCAGCGTCACCTCGACCCGCATCATGAAGCGCATCGAGTCGAGCCACGCCACGAGGTCGGCGCCGCGGCCGGGCTCTGTCCACGCCCAGTACGTGTCGCCGTCATCCGTCCCGTACATCGCGTGCTCGATGTGGCCGTTCGGGCTCAGGATGTACGCGGTGTTGGCCACCCCCGGCGCCAGCCCCTCGAAGACCTGGCTCGCCAGCGAATGGAGCCAACGGAGCCGGTCCGACCCCGAAACCGTGAACACCTCGCGGTTCGACAGGTCGACGACGCCCGTACCGGCATCGAGCGCACGGCCTTCGGCCGCCGGGTTGCCGTAGTGCCAGGCGACGCCGGCGTCGGGGCCCACCGTCGCAAGGACCGCGCTCATGACACGCGCTGCAGTCGGGCCCACAGGTACGGCTGCAGCTCCACGTCGGTCGTAGCCCGGTCGAACGTCCACATCAGGTCGGACTCGACGTTCCCGTACAGGCGGTGGCCGCCGGTGTACGCGACGGCAGAGCTCACGGGCCGTACGACCGCGTCGGTGCGCAGCTCGATCCTGGCGCCGGTCATCGTGCCCTCCCACAGCTCGGCATAGCCGTCCGGGTGCGCCAGCGACACCTCGATCGCGCCGTCGGGCTGGGGCCGCCAGAAGCCGGTCTCCATGCCGAGCGGCTTGGTGGCGACGCCGTCCTCGCCCAGCTCGTACGTCTGCATCAGGTAGTGGAGGAAGTTGCCGCCGTTCTCGACGAAGTCGATCTGGCAGCCGTAGGTGAACTCGCCCGTGCCCGGCCACTGCCCGTGGCCGGTCCCCTCCCACCGGCCGATGAGCCACGCCACGCCGAGGAGGTTCGGGCTCAGGTCGCTGGAGATCTCGAACGCCATCTCACTCCTTGTCGGTACGGGCCGCGCGCAGGATTCTCACCAGCGCGACGAGCGCGATCACGCCGATGATGGCGGTCGCGACGATCAGCACCCATGGTTCCGCCGACGGCACTCGCGCAGTCTATGCGGTCGGTACGAGGGGGACTCGATCACTCGCGCGACGCGTCCACCTAGTGCAAGTGGCCTCGATCGTCCAGGGTCAGGTAGCGACCGCGCTGGTGGACGAGCACCTCCGTACGCGACAAGTCCACGCTCTCGACCCTTGCGGTCACCTGGAGCATCCGGCCCAGCGCGCTGAGATCGGTCACCGTCGCGCCGAGCCACGTGGACCCCTCGAGCACCGGGCCCCACTCGGTCTGCGTCCAGCGGCCGAGGCGGAACATGCCCCCGGGCGCGGGAGCGAGTCCCGCGAACGCTTCCGCGAGGTACGTGTCGTTCGGCCCGAGGACCGACACGGTCAGCGTGCGTCCCGGCTCGAGCGCCGATCCCAGGTCGCTGTCCGGATCGACCATCGCCACGACCTGGCCCGGCTCCCCCGGCACGATCAGCAAGGAGGAGACGGTGAGACCGGCTCGTGCCGATCCGTCTCCAGTCGCCAGCACCGTCACAGGCGCCGGCAGTCGCCCACGGAACTGACGCAGGGCATTGCGCGATGCCGGTGGATCCACGAAGGGGTGTTCGCGATGGATGGTCACACTGGCCAGCCTAGGCGTGATGGCCTCAGGGCCGGTTCGGCGATCACGTCACGTTCGTGCATCGACATCGCCTAGGTTTCTGCGTGTGCGAGTGGTGGTGCAGCGGGCCGCGGAGGCGTCGGTGACCGTGGACGGCGAGGTCGTGGGCCGCTTGCCGGGTCCTGGGCTCCTCATCCTGGTGGGCGTGACTCACGACGACACTCCTGCCACCGCGGCTCAGCTCGCCGACAAGGTGTGGAACCTGCGGATCCTCTCGGGGGAGACATCGTGCGCCGATGTCGGAGCACCGCTTCTGGTCGTGAGCCAGTTCACCCTGTACGCCGAGACGCGCAAGGGCCGCCGCCCCTCGTGGAGCAACGCCGCGTCGGGCCCTGTGGCCGAGCCGTTGGTCGACGCGTTCGCGGAGGCGCTGCGGGAGCGTGGCGCGTACGTCGAGACCGGACGGTTCGGCGCCCACATGCAGGTGAGCCTCGTCAACGACGGCCCCGTCACCCTGATCATCGAGGCCTGATCGCTGGACGCGTGGGCGTCGGCCCTGGACCCGGCCCCCGCGAACAGGGTCAGAAGGACTAAAGTCCTCGCAGGGCGGGTCGTGGCCGACAAGGGCGGCTCGACACCATGGCGTGTCGACGTCGTTGGTCCACCGGATGCAAGGGAGAAGACGCGCGTGGCGAACGTGCTGCTCATCACTCCCCGGGCCAGCCACGCCTCCGTACCGGAGCTCTCCCTCCTCGCCCATCACGTCACGACGCTCGCGCCGGCCGACCAGATGCTCACTGAGTCCGCGTCGAGCGACGTCATCATCATCGATGCCCGCGACGACCTTGTCGGTGCGCGGTCGGTGTGCCAGTCGTTCGTGAGCGCCGGCATCATCGTGCCGCGGATGGCAGTCCTGCCGCCCGGCGGGCTGGCCGTCATCGCCGTCGAGTGGGGCTGCGCCGACTTCATCATCGACGGCGCCGGCCCTGCCGAGTACGAGGCCAGGCTGCGCCTGTTGACGACCTCGCAGCCCTCAGGTCCCGAGACCATCAGCGGCGGTGGCATCGTGATCGACGAGGCCGCATACTCCGTCACCCTCGAGGACCGCGTCCTCGACCTCACGTACACGGAGTTCGAGCTCCTCAAGTACCTGGTCCAGCACCCCGGACGCGTCTTCTCCCGCGAGCACCTGCTGGCCGAGGTCTGGGGCTACGACTACTACGGCGGTACGCGCACCGTCGACGTGCACGTCCGGCGCCTCCGCTCCAAGCTCGGCACCGAGCACGAGAGCCTCATCTCGACCGTACGCAACGTCGGCTACCGGTTCTCCGCCAACCGCTGAGGCGGCTTCTCCGCTACGCGAGCGCGGCCAGGTACGACCCGACGGCAGCCAGGATCGCCTTCTCGGCATCCGCGTGCGAGATCGTGGGGGTGCCGTCGCCGGCCTGAGGCCCGTACCGTCCGAAGAACGCGTGGACAGAGCCATCGATCGTCACGAGCTGAGAGCCGGTCGGCAGCCGCGCCATGCCGCCCTCGACATCGGCGGACTTCGCGACGAGGTCGTTGCCGCCGCGCAGCGACAGTGCCGGCCACGAGGCCGACACGGTGACGTTGCCGGCCGGGTAGGCGCCGCACAGCACCATCCCCTTGAGCTGCGACGCGTGGCGTGAGGCGTAGTCGGACGCCATCGCACCGCCCAGAGAGTGGCCGCCGATCACGACCGGCACACCGCTTCCGACGTGCGCGATGATCGCGTCGGCACGGTTGATGCCGGTGACAGCAAGGTCGAAGGGCATGACCGGGATCCACGTCTCGACACCCTGTGCGGCGAGGGCACGGCCCAGCCACTCGTACGCCTGAGGCCTGACCAGCCCGCCGGGATAGAAGATGAACACGACCTTGCGCTGGCCCGTCGCGGCGATGTGGATCGCCTGGCCGCCGACGTCCTCGAGCGTGACCGTGACCGCGGCGCTCGCCGCATCCGTGACGGCATCCTGGCCGAGTACGAGCGGTGGTCGCACCACGATCGACTGCGCGGCACCGATCCCGTAGGCAGCAGCGATCAGCACCACGACGAGCACGAACCTCCACACCCGTCGCCACCGACCGCGCACCTTCGTCCCGCTCGCACTCTCTGCCATGTACGCATCCTTGCGTGCCCGGGGAGGACGCACAGCCGACGGCCCACAGGAGACGCACGGGCGCCTCCCCGATTAGGCTCGCGGTGTGGCTGACCTGGTGATCGAGAAGGTCGCGACCCTCGATGCGGGTGCGATCTCGGCCGTGGAGCGCCTGGTCGACGAGATCACGGCGTACGACCTCGTCGCGCCGCTCAACGAGGCCGCCCTTCTGGCACTCCACCACGACACGGTCACGCACTATGTGGCGACAACCGCGGGCGCGATCATCGGCTACGCCCAGCACGATCCCCTCGGTGGTACAGCCCAGCTGTGCGTACATCCCGATGCGCGCGGAGCCGGGATCGGCACCGCCCTGTGTGCTGCCGTCCTCACGGACGCGCCCGGGACCGAGCTGTGGGCGTTCGGCAACCTTCCTGCGGCGCAGGCGATCGCGACGACGTTCTCGTACGGGAACGTCCGCGAGCTCCTCATCCTGGAGCGGCCGCTGACGATCGACGAGCCGCTCGCGCCGCTTCCGGACGGCGTGACGATCCGCAGCTTCCAGCCCACCGACGAGCCCGCGCTGCTCGCGATCAACGCCGCCGCGTTCGCCGACCACCCGGAGCAGGGCGAGATGGACCATGCGAGCTTCACCGAGCGTACGGAACAGCCGTGGTACGACCCGGCCGACCTGCTCGTCGCGGTGGACCGCGCCGGAACCCTGCGGGGTTTCCACTGGACGAAGCGTCACAGCACCCGCCTTGGGGAGGTGTACGTGATCGCCACGGCGCCGGATGCGTCCGGCCAGGGACTCGGCGGCGCCCTCCTCACCGCCGGCCTCGCCCACCTGGCGGCGACGGGCTGCCGTCAGGTGATCTTGTACGTCGAGTCGGACAACGCCGCGTTGCGGCTCTATCGTCGTCATGGGTTCGTCGTCGCCCGATCCGACGTCGTCTATGCACCACCAGAGAGGCATTCCCGATGAGCAACGTGTGGCTGCCGTCGTTCGCCGAGCCGACAGGCGTCGAGCCGGAAGCCCCGACGTCGCCGGATCTCGAGGCCGAGAGCGAGGTGTCGCCGCTGACACCGACGGACGACGCGTTCCAGGCCGCGCTGCCGGATGGCCGCTACTCCGATCGGGAGCTCAGCTGGCTGGCGTTCAACAAGCGGGTCCTCGAGCTCGCGATGGACGAGGCACGCGTCCCCCTGCTGGAGCGCGCGAAGTTCCTCGCGATCTTCTCGTCCAACCTCGACGAGTTCTTCATGGTGCGCGTCGCGGGCCTCAAACGCCGCATCGTGGCCGGTCTCGCGACGACCAGTGCGTCCGGCATGATGCCGCGCGAGCTGTACGACGCGATCCTCGCCCGTACCCACGAGCTGGTGGACGAGCAGTCGCGGGTCTTCGCCGAGGTCGTACGGCCCGAGCTGGATGCCCAGGGGATCAAGATCCTGCGCTGGTCGGAGCTCCACGAGGACGAGAAGAACTCGCTCACCCAGCTGTTCAACGACCGCATCCTGCCCGTGCTGACGCCGCTGGCCGTCGACCCGTCTCACCCGTTCCCGTACATCTCCGGCCTGTCCATCAACCTCGCCGTGCAGCTTCGCCACCCCACGACGAGCGCACTGTCGTTCGCACGGGTGAAGGTGCCGAACATCCTGTCGCGGTTCCTGAGGCTCGAGGGCGACCGGTTCGTCCCGCTCGAGGACGTCATCGCCAGCCACCTCGACCACCTCTTCACGGGCATGGAGATCGTCGCCTGGACGACGTTCCGCGTCACCCGCAACGAGGACGTCGAGGTCGAGGAGGACGACGCCGAGAACATCCTGTACGCGCTCGAGAAGGAGCTGCTGCGCAGCAAGGTCGGCCGCCCGCCCGTACGGCTCGAGGTCGAGGACGACATCAGCGACACCATCCTCGAGCTGCTCATCCGTGAGCTGGACGTCTCGCCGAAAGAGGTCTTCCGGCTCCCAGCGCCGCTCGACCTGCGTGGCCTGTTCTCGATCGCCGACCTCGACCGCGAGGAGCTGCTCTACCCCGCCTTCCTGCCGTCGACCAACCCGCACCTCGCCGAGGTCGAGACCGCGCGCGCCGCCGACCTGTTCAGCGCGCTCAAGCGCCGCGACGTGCTCCTCCACCACCCGTACGACTCCTTCGCCACCTCCGTACAGCGCTTCATCGAGCAGGCGGCGGCCGACCCGAAGGTGCTCGCGATCAAGCAGACCCTCTACCGGACGTCCGGCGACTCGCCGATCATCGACGCGCTCATCGAGGCCGCGCAGGCGGGCAAGCAGGTGCTGGCGCTGGTCGAGATCAAGGCCCGCTTCGACGAGCAGGCCAACATCGCGTGGGCGCGCAAGCTGGAGAAGGCCGGCGTACACGTCGTGTACGGCATGGTCGGCCTCAAGACCCACTGCAAGCTGTCGCTCGTCGTGCGCGACGAGGGCGAGACGCTGCGCCGCTACGCCCACATCGGCACGGGCAACTACAACCCGAAGACCGCCCGCCTGTACGAGGACATGGGGTTGCTCACGTCGAACGCCGTGATCACCGAGGACGTCGCCCGGCTGTTCAACCACCTGTCCGGCATCACGCAGGAGATCAACTACCGGCGCCTGCTGGTCGCCCCCCACGGCATCCGCCGCGGCCTGCTCGAGATGATCGACAACGAGATCGAGAACCACCGCGCAGGGATCCCGGCCGGCGTACGGATCAAGGTGAACTCGATCGTCGACGAAGGCGTCATCGATGCTCTGTACAGGGCGTCGAACGCGGGCGTACCGGTGGACCTGTGGATCCGTGGCATCTGCGGGTTGAAGGCCGGCGTGCCCGGCCTGAGCGAGAACCTGCGCGTGCGCAGCATCCTCGGCCGGTTCCTCGAGCACAGCCGACTGTTCTGGTTCGCGAACGGCGGCAAGCCGCACGTCGGGATCGGCTCGAGCGATCTCATGCACCGCAACCTCGACCGGCGCGTCGAGGTCCTCGTACAGCTCACCAACGAGCCGCACATCGCCCAGATCGAAGAGCTGTTCCGGCTCGCGTTCGACGAGGGCACGGCGTCGTGGGTGCTCGGTCCCGGGGGATGGGAGAAGAAGACCACCGACGCGGACGGGCGGCCCCTGCTCGACATGCAGGCCCACCTCATCTCGGTCATGAGCCAGCGCCGCGGACAAATATGAAAGCGAAGACCATCCGGCCCATCAGGTCCGCCGGCGCAGTCGTGCTGCGCGGCCAGGGAGTCCGACGGTCCGTGGCGCTCGTGCACCGGCCGGCGTACAACGACTGGTCCCTGCCGAAGGGCAAGCTCGAGAAGCGCGAACCGGCGTACTCGGCGGCGGTGCGTGAGGTCGAGGAGGAGACCGGCGTACGGATCCGGCTCGGCGCGCCCCTGTCGGACATCTCGTACATGGTGATCAAGGGCCCGAAGATCGTGCACTTCTGGGTGGGGTACGCGGTGTCCGAGACCGCGCGCCGGCCCGATCACGAGGTAGACGAGGTCGAGTGGGTGCCGATCGCGCAGGCGCGCGAGCGGTTGACGTACCTCGACGAGGCGGCGGTGCTCGATGAGGCGCTCGCGATGCCGGAGACGACCCCGTTCGTCGTCCTGCGCCACGCGAAGGCGACGCTGCGGAAGGACTGGTCCGGCGACGATCGCAAGCGACCGATCGACGCCAAGGGCAAGGCGCAGGCGTCCAACCTCGTCGACCTGCTCGACTCGTACGGGATCGGGCTGCTCAAGAGCTCGACCTCGACCCGGTGCGTCCAGACGCTCGAGCCGTACGCGAAGGCCGCCAGGCTGACCGTGACGCCGATCAGCCTGTTCAGCGAAGAGGTCGGTGAGGAGCACATCGCGGGAGTGCAGCGATATGTACGCAAGCTGATGGTGAAGTCAGGCGCGACCGGGGTGGGTACAGCGGTCTGCGGTCACCGCCCCGTGCTGCCCGCGATGATCGCCGGCGTCGAGCTCGAGTCGCGCCCCATGACCCCCGCCACGGCCCTCGTGGTCCATGTCGACGACGAAGGCCTCGTCGTCGCCCACGAGTGGCACGACCCACGCCCGGCCTGACGTCAGCGGTCGACGCGGGCTGAGCCGCCTCCGGCGAGCTTGAGGACCTCGGCCTTCGTGGCCATCGAGGTGTCGCCGGGGGTCGTCATCGCGAGCGCACCGTGGGCAGCGCCGAGATTGACGGCTCGCTCCAGCGGTTCGCCGGACAACAGCCCGTACACAAGGCCCGATGCGAACGAGTCGCCGCCACCGACGCGGTCGAGGATCTCCAGGCCGTCGCGCTGTACGGACGAGACGAGCCCGCTCTCGGCCGACCACGCGAGCGCGCCCCAGTCGTTGACGGTCGCGGACCGTACGCCGCGCATCGTCGTGGCGATCACCTGGAAGTTGGGGTACGCCTGCGAGACCCGCTCGATCATCGCGCCGAACTGCTCCACCGGTAGCTGTGTGAGGCCCTCGTCGACACCCTCGACCTCGAAGCCGAGCGCCGCTGTGAAGTCCTCCTCATTGCCGATCATGACGTCGACGTAGCCCGCGATGGCCTTGTTGACCTCCTGGGCCTTCGGCTGTCCGCCGATCGCCTTCCAGAGGCTTGGTCGGTAGTTGAGGTCGTACGAGACGATCGTGCCGTGCTTCCGGGCCGCCGTCACGGCCTCGATCGCGACCTCGGCGGCCGACTCGGACAGTGCCGCGAAGATGCCGCCGGTATGGAGCCAGCGCACGCCGAGCTCGCCGAAGAGGTGGTCGAAGTCGACGTCGCCGGGCTTCAGCTGGCTGATCGCCGTGTGGCCGCGATCGGAGACGCCGACCGCCCCGCGCACGCCGAAGCCGCGTTCGGTGAAGTTGAGGCCGTTGCGGACCGTACGGCCGACACCGTCCGACGGGACCCATCGGATGTGGCTCGTGTCGAGGCCGCCGGTCAGGATGAAGTCCTCGACGAGACGGCCGACCTCGTTGTCGACCAGCGCCGTGACGACCGCCCCGCGCAGGCCGAAGACCCGGCGCAGGCCGCGGACCACGTTGTACTCGCCGCCACCTTCCCATGCCTGGAAGGTCCGCGTTGTACGGATGCGGCCCTCGCCGGGATCGAGCCTCAGCATCACCTCGCCGAGCGCGACGGCGTCGTACGCGCACTCGCTGGCAGGGCGCAGCTCCATGGCCGACCTCACTTCCCCACGGCGGCAGCGGCCGCGACCGCATCTCGACAGAGTTCGGTGACCGACGTGAACGCGCCCTCGCGGATCGCGTCGACGGGCACCATCCAGGAGCCGCCGACGGCCGGTACGCAGCCGAGGCTGAGGTAGTCGGAGATGTTCGAGGCCGAGACGCCACCGGTCGGTACGAACCGCATCCCGCCGAAGGGGGCCGACAGCGCCTTGATCGCCGCGGCACCTCCGTACACGTTCGCCGGGAAGAACTTCACCGTGTCGAGCCCGAGCTCCTGGGCGGCCATGATCTCGGAGGGCGTCACCGCGCCGGGCAGCACCGGGACGCCCGCAGCCTGCGCCGCAAGGACGACATCGTGTCGAAGCCCGGGGCTGACGATGAACTGCGCGCCGGCGCTGACGGCCTGCTCGACCTGTGCGGGGTTGAGGACCGTCCCAGCCCCCACGATCAGCCCTTCGATCGCCGCCATGGCCCGGATCGAGTCGGCTGCCGCCTCGGTACGGAACGTCACCTCGGCGACCGGAAGTCCGCCGGCCATGAGCGCCCGCCCCAGCGGTTCGGCGTCGTGAGCGTCGTGGAGGACGACCACAGGCACGATGCGTACAGAGAACATCTCGTCTGACACAACCACTCCGTTGTTTCGGTTTCCTACGCTCGGCAAGCGATTTCCGAGCGTGTTCAGCATACGACATCTCACCGGCGGGTCCACGAATGGCAACCGGTTGCCACGACACGTCACACCTGTGCAGAGGCTAGCGCGCCGCCGACGGTACAGTCACCGTGTGGTGACTCTCAGCGATGTGGCCAAGGCAGCAGGCGTCTCGCTCTCAACCGCTTCCCGAGCCATCAACGGCAGCAAGGACCGTACGGTCAACGCGGAGCTGCGCGACCGCGTGCTCGCTGCCGCGGCGGAGATGAGATACACACCGAACGCCGCTGCCCAGGCCATCGCGCGCGGCCGTTCCACGACCCTGTCGCTGATCGTCCACGACATCACCGACCCATACTTCAGCTCGATCGCCGCCGGCGTCTCCCGCGCGGCGCGGGCGGCCGGCTCGACCGTGATCCTCGGCATCGCCGACCACGATCTCGCGCAGACGATGAGCCTCGTCGAGGCTGCGCGCGGCCACCGCTCACAGGGACTCGTGATCGTCGGCGGGCTCCGGGCCGATACCGAGCTGCTGTCGGCGTTGCAGTCGGTGATCGACGACTACCGCCGCTCGACGGGCGCAGGCGTCGCGATCGTCGGCCAGGCCGTGCTCGACGTGGCATCCGTCGCTCCCGCCAACCGCGAAGGAGCTGCCGCGCTCGCGCGGGCACTCGCTGCACGGGGTCACGGTACGTACGCCATCCTCACCGGTCCGAGCGACCACCTCACGGCGCGCGACCGTGCCGAGGGCTTCGCCGAAGGTCTTGCCGATTCAGGGGAGATCATCGCCCGCATCGAGGGCGACTTCACGCGAGATGGCGGGTACGCGGCGATGACGGAGCTCCTCGCCGACGGTGTCCGGCCCGATGTGGTGTTCGCCGTCAATGACGTGATGGCCGTCGGCGCCCTGGCCGCGGCGCGAGATGCCGGCGTGGCCGTACCTGGCGATGTACGGGTCGCCGGTTTCGACGACATCCCCACGCTGCGTGACATCGTTCCGTCGCTCACGACTGTACGAGTGCCGCTCGAGCGCATCGGCGAGTTCGCCGTCAGTCTCGCCCTCGGCGCGGACTCGTCCGACGAGTCCGCCACCCAGGAGTACGAGGTCGTCCTCCGCGATTCAACGAACTGACCCCTGCTCGGGGAGAGGACCTATCCGCCCGAGGAGAGGAAGCATCCCTCTCCGAGAGACCCTGCACCGCCCTCCGAGAGACCCTGAACCGTTCGAGGAGAGGACCCTGTCACCCCGCTTGACGAGCGGAAGCACACGCCCCTACGCTGGAAAGCGCATTCCATTGACGAAGGAGTCAGCCTTGACCAGAACCCTGCGGATCGCCATGAACGGGATCACAGGCCGTATGGGCTACCGGCAGCATCTCGTACGGTCGATCCTCCCGATTCGCGACCAAGGGGGCGTGACGCTGGAGGACGGCACCGTCGTACAGGTCGAGCCTGTCCTCGTGGGACGCAACGAGGCGCGGCTCCGTGAGATCGCGGCGGAACACGGGATCGAGCAGATCTCGACCGACACCGATGGCTGCATGACCGCCGCTGACATCGACATCTACTTCGATGCGCAGGCCACCTCTCGCCGCTTCACCGCGCTGAGCACCGCCATCGCCGCCGGCAAGCACATCTTCACGGAGAAGCCCACCGCCGAGACGCTGGAGCAGGCCATCAAGCTCGCCCGCCTCGCGAAGCAGGCGGGGGTCATCGACGGCGTCGTGCACGACAAGCTCTACCTGGCCGGCCTCGTCAAGCTTCGGCACCTCATCGACGACGGATTCTTCGGGCGCATCCTCTCGACGCGCGGCGAGTTCGGCTACTGGGTCTGGGAAGGGACGGATGTGCCCGCGCAGCGCCCGAGCTGGAACTACCGCGCCGAGGACGGTGGCGGCATGACGACCGACATGTACCCGCACTGGAACTACGTGATCGAAGGCCTCCTTGGCCAGGTCAAGACGGTCTACACCCAGACCGTCACGCACATCCCGGAGCGCATCGACGAGACCGGCGCGCCGTACAAGGCCACAGCCGATGACGCCGCGTACGGAATCTTCCAGGTCACGTCTCCGGTCGGCGACGACGTGCTCGTACAGATCAACTCGAGCTGGGACGTACGCGTGCACCGCGACGAGCTCGTCGAGTTCCAGATCGACGGCACACTCGGCTCAGCTGTGGCCGGCCTGCGCAGCTGCGTCGTCCAGGCCCGCAAGGACACCCCCACCCCGACCTGGAACCCGGACGTCCCGGACCCCAACGACTACCTCTCGCAGTGGACCGACGCCACGGACACCGACCTGGAGAACGGGTTCAAGCTGCAGTGGGAGGAGTTCATCCGCGACGTGGCGTGCGGGCGGAAGCACCGGTACGACCTGTTGTCGGGCGCCCGTGGCGTTCAGCTGGCGGAGCTCGGCCTGCGCTCCTCAGTGGAAGGACGTCGCCTCGACGTGCCGGAGATCGTGCTGTGACGGACAAGCCGACCGCCCCTGACCTGGGCCGCCTCAGCCTCAACAGCGCCACCTGCAAGCCGTACACGCTTGCCGAGTGCGTGGCGGCGGCGAAGGCGGCGGGCCTGGGTGCTGTCGGCCCATGGCGCGACCGTGTGCAGGAAGTGGGCGTGGTCACCGCCGCGCGGATCATCGCCGACGCCGGCCTCCGCGTCTCGAGCCTCTGCCGGGGCGGCTTCATCACCGCCCGCGACGACGAGACGGCGCAGAAGGCGCTCGCGGACAACCGCCTCGCGATCGACGAGGCGGCCACCCTGGGCACCACGGAGCTCGTCATGGTCGTCGGCGGGCTCCCGGCGGCGTACGAGCTGATGTCCATGCCTCACACTCCAGCAGACGGCACCGACAAGAATCTCGTGGCCGCGCGTCAGCGCGTGGCCGACAGGATCGGCGACTTGGTCCCGTATGCCCAGGACAAGGGCGTACGCCTCGCACTCGAGCCGATGCACCCGTTGTTCACCGCCGACCGCGGGGTGCTGACGACCCTCGGTCAGTCCCTCGACATTGTCACCGACTTCTCCCCCGAGGCGGTCGGCGTCGTCGTCGACACGTACCACGTCTGGTGGGACCCCGACCTCGAGGTCAGCATCGCGCGAGCCGGCCGCGAGGGGCGCATCTCGTCGTACCAGATCTGCGACTGGACCCTCCCCCTCGCCGCCAACACGCTCAACTCGCGCGGCTTCCCGGGCGATGGCTACATCGACTTCCCGACGATCACTCAGTGGGTCGCCGAGGCCGGCTACACCGGCGACATCGAGGTCGAGATCTTCAACGAAGCCATCTGGGCCCTGCCCGCTGCGGAGACTGTACGGACGATGGCGGAGCGCTACTCGGACCTGGTTCTGCCGTACCTCTGAAGCCCGTCCGATCAGGATGCCGAGGCAGCGTTCTGGCCGCCGATGTTGAACATCCACTCGAGGCCGTACTTGTCCTTGAGGACGCCGTACGTGTCGCCCCAGGCCATCTTCTCGAGCGGCGAGCCGACGGAGCCGCCGTCGCTGAGCTGGTTGAACCAGCCGGTGAGCGCCACGAGGTCGTCACCGAAGAACGTCAGGTACACGCGAGTGCCGCCCCACTGGTTCTCGGAGCCGGGCATCGCATCGGACGCCATGAACGTGAACGATTCAGTGGCGAGCATCGCGTGCATGACCCCGTCGGCGGGCATTCCAGGCATGTTGAAGTCGCCGAACGTGGTGATGTCGAGCTTCCCACCGAAGACCGACTGGTAGAACGTCATCGCCTCGCGCGTGACACCCTGCGGGAAGTTCAGGTACGGAGCCAGCGAGATGGACATTGCGCCTCCTAGATGTGGACAGTGTTCACATTGCGTGTCTCGACACAATATGCTCGACCTCGTGCAGGACGCAATACCCCGCCCCTATCACCACGGAGACCTTCGGGCTGCGTTGGTACGGGCCGGGGTGGAGCTTGCCCGCGAGGGCGGCCTGGCCGCGCTGACGTTGCGCGCGGCCACCCGGCGCGCAGGCGTCTCGGCAGGCGCCGCGTACCGTCACTTCACCAGCCACGAGGACCTCACGTTCGCGGTCGGCGCTGTCGCGCTGTCCGACATGGCGCGCTCCATCGAGCGCCGCCAGGCGGAGGTGGTCTCCGGCAACGATCTCGAACGCGCCCTGGCCATGCTCCGCGCCGTGGGCCTCGGCTACATCGACTACGCGCTCGACGACCCCGGCAACTTCGAGGTCGCGATGTTCGGACTGTTCACGCTGGCGCACACCTCGCTGGAACCTGCGCGGGGCGATCGGGGCCTGACCCCGTACGAGCTCCTGGTCGACGCCGTCACGCACCTCGTCGCACTCGACGTCCTCAAGGCCGAGCAGTCGTTCACCGTCGCGATCACCTGCTGGTCGACGGTCCACGGCTTCGCGACGCTGGCGACCCGAGGACCGCTCCGCGAGCTCCCCCGCGAGGCGCTCGACGAGCAGGCCGACGACGTCGTACGCACTCTGGTCGCCGGTCTGCTCCCCTGAGCCTCAGGTGGCCGGGCCGATGTTGAACAACCAGGTGATGCCGTACTGGTCGACAACCTCCCCGTACGTGGCGCCCCAGGGCTGCCCCGAGAGGGCCATGGACACGTTGCCGCCCTGGCCCAGGGCGTTGAAGCTCGCCGTCATCGCGTCGAGGTCGTCGCCCACCATCGCGATCCGGATCCTGGTCGCGTCGCCCAGGTCCCCGGTCCCGTCGGTGCCGTAGAGGGCGAACTCGTCGGTCGTGAGCGCCGCGTGCATCACGGCGTCGGCGGGAGCATCGGGGACGTTGAAGTCGCCGAACGTCGTGACCTCGACCTTGCCGCCGAAGACCGACTGGTAGAAGCCGAAGGCCTCGCGGGTGTTGCCGGCGAACGTGATGTACGGGATTGCTGCGGTCGCCATCGGGATCTCCCATCGCCGCGGCCGCTGGACGCGACCGATCGGCGCACACTAAGTCGCCCGCCGAGCACCGGTCAATGGATCGGTCAGTACACGTTCTTGTCGTCGCGGTAGTGGCGCCAGACGTTCTCGAAGAACTCGTCGTCTTCTGGGATCGGTCGCACCCCTCGCCAGCTGAACCCCGGGTCGCCCTCACCGGACCATGTCGACTCCTGGATCACGTCGGTGAGGCCGTCCTCGAGGCTGAACCGGAAGATCTCCGGCAGGTCGAGCTCGGGCCCTTCCTCGCCGGCGAGTGGCAGCTGACCGGACGCGTCGGTGTACAGCACCGAGCCCCTCGAGCGACCTCCGTGGTCGAGGTAGTCGGCCATAGCCGACAGGTACACGTACTGGCTGGTGAGGATGTCTCGGATGAGGAACAGCCGGTTCACGGACCGACGGCTGCCCGCATCCGCTGCGGACGTCGACTCGTAGGCCGCCAGCCACTCCGTCACCCGTACGAGCGCGTCGGCGATCGACTGCCGCGACCGTACGACACCGGCGTGGCTGCTCATCAGCTCCGTCGTCTCGCGCAACAGGGCATCGGTCGTGTCCGGCAAGCCGCTCTCCGCCCGCTCCGTGGCACCGCGCAGCAGCGCTACCGCAGCTGACACCACCCTGTGCGCCGCGGTCTCGAACTCCGCGATCGCCACGGGCGCCTCGCGGCGGCGTTCCGCGATGAAGGTCGCCGCCCTCGTCGCACCGACCTGTCCCGAGTTCAACGCCGCGCCGCCCGGCCTGTACACGCCGTGCGCACCGGCGGCCTCTCCCACCGGGAACAGCCCCTCAAGGTTCGACTGCCACCACTGGTCAACGGACAGGCCGCCATTGTTGTGCTGCGCGCAGACGGCGATCTCGAGCAGGTCGGTCTCCAGATCGACGCCCGGGTTCCGGCCCAGGTAGAACTCGTACGCAGGCCTGTTCATGTGCTGCAGCCGCTCGATCGGCGTCGAGTCGCCGAGGCCGATGACGCCGGCCTTCTCGAGATAGTCGTACGCCTCCGGCGCGAGCAGCGACGGGTCCCACCGGCCCTGCGGGTTGCTCCGGAAGTCGAGGAACACCCGTCGTCCACGGAGGACGGTCTCGCGGTACACGAGCAGATCGACCAGCGACGAGCCAGCGCGCGCCTTCCGGATGTCGAACGGCCACTGGTAGCCCTTGAGGAAGACCAGCGTCAGCAACCGCCCATAGTCCTCGATGGTCTCGTCGAGGAACTCGCGCTCGTCGTTGCCGTCCGCGTCGGTGGAGACGAACCGCGGGACGACCTGCATGTACGTGCCGGAGACATTCCACCGCGGCTTCGTACTGGCCAGCCCGAACTGCCATTCCGTGAGGTTCTTGCCGCGCACGCCTGCCCGCAGCGGCGCACCGTTCGCACCCCACTGGCCGTGCGGGTACACGGCATCCGCGTACATGCCGGCCGGTCCGCCCGTCGCGTACACGAGGTTCGTGCACCTCAGCAGCAGGAAGCGCGACTCGTCGGAGTTGTCGCGGATGTCGGTCTTGAGGCACAGCAGCCCCACGACGCGGCCGTCATCGACGACCAGGTCGACCACTCGGCAGGCGTCGATCACCGGCAGCCGGTGCAGCTCCCGTACACGCTTCTCGAGCTGCTCGGTCATCGACCTGCTCGTGAAAGGCCCCACCGAGGTCGCCCGTTGCCGCGGGTCGTGGTCGGTCTTGTAGCCGATGAACTCGCCCGATCGTGCGTGCGGGAACGGCACGCCGGACTCGACGAGGTGGAAGAACGCACGCGCCGACCAGGCGGCCTCGGCGAGCGCGGTGTCGCCGTCCATGGCTCCGCCGGAGAAGAGGGTCTCGGCCATGGCACGTACGGAGTCGGGCTCGGCGCCCGAGAGCGTGAGCTTGTAGTAGGTCTGCTTGTCCGAGCCAGCGTTGCGCGAGGCGCCGGCGCGGATCTTGTCGCTGACCACGATGACGTCGGTCTGGCCGAACATCGCGAGCCGATCGGCGGCGCAGTAGCCCGCCGAGCCTGTACCGACGACCACCGTGTTCGCGGTCATCACGGGCACCTCGTAGCCGTCGACCACCAGCGTCTGCATCGCCAGCACCGCGATCACAGTCTCGGGATCTGCATGCCACCGCCGACGACGATGACGTCGCCGGTCGAGTACGGCATCTGCCCGGAGGCGAGTACGGCGACGGCACCGGCAACGTCGGCAGGGGTCCCCCAGCGGGGCATCGGTGCTAGCCCGTCCGCGAACAGTGCGTCGTACGTGTCCTTCACGCCCGCGGTCATGTCGGTCGCGATGACGCCCGGCCTCACCTCGTACACGACGATCCCCTCCGGCGCGAGCCTCGCCGCCCAGATCTGGGTCGCCATGGCGACGCCGGCCTTGGAGACGCAGTACTCGCCGCGGTTGGTCGACACTACGGTCGCCGAGATGCTCGAGACGTTGACGACCGTGCCGCAGGGCTTGTCTGTCGGGATCGTGCCGCCCCGCTGAGCGATGAGCTGGTTGGCGACGAGCTGGGTGAGGAAGTACGGGCCCCGCAGGTTGATCGACAGCACGCGGTCGAACTCGTCGGTCGTGGCCACCAGCACGTCGTTGCGCACGCTCGGCGCGACACCCGCATTGTTGACCAGCACGTCGACCCGTCCGAACGCCGCGAGCGTGTCGTCGAGGTACCGGCGATGATCCGCCGGCTCCGCGATGCTGCCGGCTGTGTACGAGATGTCGCCGAGCTCCCGCAGGGGCGCGAGCACCTCCTCGGGCGCCGGCTTCGTGGCCAGGATCGACACCTGGTAGCCGTCCCGCAGCAGACGCTCGGCGATCCCTCGCCCGATCCCCCGACTGCCGCCCGTCACCATCGCCACCGGCATGCGCGTACCTCCCTTGGTCCGCGCTCATTCTCTACCATGGTGACTATGAGGGCAAGCGCTTTCCGCTGGTATGGATGTCCCTCCGCCTCGAGTTTGTGGTTATGGGCAGCCCGAACGAGCCGCCGTCGGCCTCGGCCTACGCGCTTGTGGTTATGGCGGCCTGTAGCCGCCTCATAACCACGAACGCGAGGCTCGTTGGGTTCCAGACCTTCGTCAGACCTCTGATAACCACCACGTCGAGGCCTTTGCTGGCTCATCACCCCTCGTAGCACACTGCGAGACGACGCCTGGCGTTAACGGGGCGTTCATGTGGGGCGACCGCAACGGTCACTTGGCGTCTCTAGCCTCCGAGTCAGGCGGACATGGATCCGCCACCACCGCTGACTGAAGGATGATTGTGAGCATGACTCGCATTTCGAAGATTGCGGCCGTTGCCGCTCTGAGCGCCCTCTCCCTGGCTGCATGCTCGAGCACTACGGCTACAACGGGAGGATCCGTGGCCGCCTCTGGGTCCGGCCCAGCTCTTGCCTGCCCGGCAGGCGCGATCACCGGTGAGGGCTCCACGGCCCAGACCAACGCCATTCAGCAGATCATCGCCTCGTACAACGACGCCTGCGCCAACAAGGCCAAGATCGAGTACAACGCCACGGGCTCCGGCGCCGGGGTCAAGAACTTCAATGCCGGCCTCGTCGACTTCGGCGGTTCCGACTCGGCCCTCTCCACGGCCGAGCACGCGACCGCCCTCGCTCGCTGCAAGAGCAACGAGGCCTGGGACCTCCCGATGGTCGTCGGACCGGTCGCCTTCTCGTACAACCTCAAGGGCGTGAGCAAGCTCGTACTCAACGGCGACGTCCTCGCCAAGATCTTCATGGGCCAGATCAAGGCGTGGAACGATCCGGCGATCGCCGCGCTCAACTCGGGCGTCACGCTTCCCTCCACCGCGATCTCGGTGTTCTACCGCTCCGACGACTCCGGCACCACCGACAATGTCTCGCTGTTCCTCAAGGCGAACGCTCCGACCGTCTGGACCGCCGATCACTCCAAGACCTGGAAGGGCAAGGGCGGCGAGGGCAAGAACGGTTCCGCTGGTGTCGCTCAGGCTGTGGCGGCCACCGACGGCGCGATCGGCTACCTCGAGTGGAGCTTCGCCACTGACAACAAACTGGGGATCGCCCAGCTCGACATGGGCAGTGGCGGCGTAGCGCTCAATGCCGACAGCGTCGGCAAGGCACTCGAGGCCGCCACGATCACGGGTACCGGCAACGACCTCACGCTGAAGCTGGACTACGCGACCAAGGCGGCGGGCGCCTACCCGGCCATCCTCGTCACGTACGAGATCGTCTGCTCCGCAGGTCTCGACTCCGCCAAGACGGCCATCGTCAAGGACTTCCTCACGTACTTCGCGAGCGACGCCGGCCAGAACAGCCTGTCGGGCGTGGGCTCCGCTCCGCTTCCCGCCTCGCTGCGTGCCAAGGTGAACACCTCGATCCAGGCGATCAAGTGAGCTGAGCGCCACGGGGCTCACAGACTGGCCTTCGGCGCCCAGCGCGCCGGGGGCCAGTCCTGGAAGGGGAGAACATGGCCGACGCGCCAGATGCTACGGTCGCGACAACCACAGATCACGAGGCTGCTGCTGGATCGTCGGCCTCTCTCGCAACCGGGAAGCCCGTGTCGACGCCGAACCTCACCTTCGCCACCATCAAGCATGGCGGGGACCGCACCTTCCGGGCCGGCGCGTACGCGGCAGCGGCGATCGTTGTCCTGCTCGTCCTGTTCGTCGGCATCTTCCTCGCCGTGATCGCCACGCCAAGCCTTCGGCACGACACGGTCAACTTCTTCACCTCCACCCAGTGGAACGTCGGCACGGACACGCTGCAGTTCGGCATCGCGGGCCTGCTGTGGACCACGGCGCTGATCGCGGTGGTCGCCATGCTCCTTGCGGTACCGGTCGCGGTCGGCACTGCGCTGCTCATCACCCAGTACGTACCGGGGCGTGTGGGTTCGACGATCGGCTTCGTCATCGATCTCCTCGCCGCCGTACCGTCGATCATCTTCGGCCTGTGGGGCCTGAAACTTCTCGGCCCTTTCCTGGGCCCGTTCTACGACTGGCTCCAGCACGTGCTGGGCTGGATCCCCCTGTTCAGCAAGGGCGTCGAGTCGACGGGCAACGTCCTCACGGCGTCGATCGTGCTCGCGATCATGGTTCTCCCGATCGTCAGCGCCATCTCACGCGACGTGTTCGCCCAGACTCCCCGCGACCACATCGAGGCGGCCCTGGCCCTCGGCGCCACCAAGTGGGAGATGATCCGGATCGCCGTGATCCCCTACGGCCGGTCCGGCGTGATCGCAGCCTCCATGCTCGGCCTCGGCCGCGCGCTCGGCGAGACCATCGCGGTGATGATCATCTTGTCGCAGACCAACACTCCTGGCATCAACGTCAGCCTGTTCGCGGGCGGTGAGACCTTCGCTTCCAAGATCGCGAACAACGCGCAGGAGTTCGACAGCCCTGCGAAGACCGGTGCGTACATCGCGGCCGGCCTTGTCCTGTTCGTGCTGACGTTCGCGGTGAACGCGGTCTCTCGAATCGTTGCCGATCGGAAGGTCAGCTGATGAGCACCACGACCACCGTGCTTGCCGCTCCGCGTGGCGGCCGCCGCGCGAAAGACGGCCTCGTTCGCGTCCTCGTGTACCTCAGCGCCATCCTGGCCATCGTGCCGCTGGCCTGGATCCTCGTGAGCATCATCACGCAGGGCCTGCCCGCGATCCTCTCGGCGAGCTGGTGGACGCAGGACCTCGCCGGGACGACCGACCGGCGCGCTGGAGGTGGCGCGCTCGGCGCGATCGTCGGCACGCTGGAGATCGGTCTGGTCACCGCAGTGGTCGCGGCACCGATCGCTGTGATGGGCGCGATCTTCCTCATCGAATACGCACGCGGCTCCAAGTGGGCCCGCGTCGTCTCGTTCATGGTCGACATCCTTTCCGGTGTCCCGTCGATCGTCGCCGCCCTGTTCGTCTACACGCTGTTCATCACGCTCCTCGGCCTGGGCCGCAGCGCGATCGCGGCGTCCATCGCGCTGGTGCTCCTCATGCTGCCGACCGTGCTGCGATCAACCGAAGAGATGCTGAAACTCGTCCCTGACTCGCTCCGGGAGGCGTCGTACGCGCTCGGCATCCCCAAGTGGAAGACAGTCGTCGATGTCGTCATCCCCACAGCGTTCTCGGGAATCGCGACCGGCGTCATCCTCGGCCTGGCTCGCGTCATGGGCGAGACAGCTCCCCTGCTGATCCTCGTCGCGTACGCGCGCAACCTGTACCTCTCGCCCACGAGCAGCAACATGGGCACCCTGCCCACGATGATCAACTCGGGCCGGAACGTGGCCGAGACTCTCCCTGGGTACGAACGCGTCTGGGGCGCAGCGCTCACGCTCATCATCTTGGTGATGGGCCTCAATCTCCTGGCGCGAGGGATCGCCCGTGCCAGCCGACTCAAGGATCGATGACACATGGCCAAGCGCATCGAGGTCGAGAACCTCGACGTCTACTACGGGTCGTTCCAGGCCGTGGCCGGCGTCTCGCTGGTGGTCGAGCCTCGTACCGTCACCGCGTTCATCGGCCCGTCCGGCTGCGGCAAGTCGACCGTGCTCCGCACGCTGAACCGCATGCACGAGGTCATCCCCGGTGCGTACGCCACCGGAAAGGTCGCGTTGGACGGCGTCGACCTGTACGGGCAGGGTGTCGATCCGGTCGCCGTCCGCCGGCTGGTCGGCATGGTCTTCCAGCGGCCGAACCCGTTCCCGTCGATGACCATCTACGACAACGTCGCCGCCGGGCTGAAGCTCAACGGCACCCGGAACAAGAAGGAGCTGGACGAGACCGTCGAGAGATCGCTGCGGAGCGCGAACCTCTGGAACGAGGTCAAGGACCGACTGAGCCGCGCCGGTACGTCGCTGTCCGGCGGTCAGCAGCAGCGACTGTGCATCGCCCGCGCGATCGCGGTGAAGCCTGACGTCATCCTCATGGACGAGCCGTGCTCCGCCCTGGACCCGATCTCGACGCTCGCGATCGAGGACCTCATCGGTGAGCTCAAGGAGCAGTACACGGTCGTCATCGTCACCCACAACATGCAGCAGGCGTCGCGCGTCTCCGACCGCACCGCGTTCTTCAACCTCGAGGCACAGGGCCTGCCGGGCAAGCTCGTCGAGATCGACGACACAGAGACGATCTTCTCGAACCCGACGAAGAAGGCGACCGAGGACTACATCACCGGCCGCTTCGGCTGAGTCTGCGCCGCGCCGACGTCAGTCGTCGAGCACCTCGGCGTCTTCCGAGGGTACGGGGCGAGGCTGGGGTTCGGAGGCCTCGGGCTCGCGCGTGCGGCGCTCGGAGCGCGACTCGCCACCACCGAGCATGAGCCGCCACCAGGGCGTCTTCTCGGGCTGACCCTTCACCTCTGGCAGGTCGGCGACGACCTCGATGGGATCGGGATGAGGGACCGGTACGTCGGTGATCATCTCCTGGGCTTCCTCGGCGACGACCGGCGCGGCATCCGCTCGTACCTCGAAAGGCGCGGCGAGGATCACGTCCGGGCCGGCCTCGGCCACCGGGCCCGACCTGAACGGGACTACCTGGATGGGCGGTACGGACTGGGCGTCGGACGGAGCCTCTGGCTCGTCGTCACCCGTCGGCAGTGGCACCTCGTTGAGCTCGATCGGGTCGAAGAGCTGCTCGTCGTCGGGCAACGGCGTGATCTGTGCGGCGGGGACGTCGGCCACGACACCGTGGTCGGGGCGCAACTCGGACTCGGCGGAGATCCTGCTCCACTGCTCGTCCTCGGAGTCTGGCATCTGTCCTCCTGGCCTGGCCATCGCTGAGCACGAGGACCGTGGTGAATTCATTGCCGCCTATTCTTGCCTGGTGAGCAGCCCAGCAGGTTGGTATCCCGATCCCGGTGGCCAGCGTGGCGCGTTCCGATACTGGAACGGCTCCACGTGGTCGGCCCAACTGTCGTCCACCGCGTCGGCTCCGCCACCGCTGTCGAGCGGCCTCGGCCAGCCGTCCTCGTCAGCGCCGCAGTTCGGACAGGCCGGCTACCAGCCTGGTACGAGCTACGCCCAGCAGACCCGGAAGAGGCGCATCGGCCCGTGGATCGGCATCGCCGCCGGCGTACTCGTCATCGCGCTCCTCGTGTACGTCGTGTTCCAGTTCGCCTCGCAAGGTGCTCTCGCGTCGGGTGGCGCCAGCGCTGGGGGCAACTCGACGACGAACCCGTGCCCTGAGAACACCGCAAGCCTTGCACCGGTGACCCACACCGCCGACGGTCGCGTCCACGGCGGCCTGCTGTCGTACCCGCGGCTCGGCAGCCCCTGGAGCGCTCCGATGACCGACATCCGGGTGCCGTTCGGGCGTGACGTGTCCGAACAGGAAGTCGTCATCGAGCCCAACTACGACGGCAAAGACAGCTGGGTGGCCTCGGTGCTCGTGGCCGAACTGGCTGCCGGCGACGGCTTCTTCTCGCCGCAGGCCGGCTCGGAGATCGTCGTGAAGTGCCTCATCGGCGCCTTCTACGGCAACGCCGTCGTCGGACGGAGTGACACGGTGAACAAGGCCACGACTCTCGACGGGAAGGACGCCTGGCTCGTCGAGACCCATCTGACGTTCAGCATCACGGGCCTCCAGACGAAGGGCGAGACAGCCATCGTCCTGATCGTGGCGACGTCGACCGACACGTCGAGCCTGTACTACGCGTCGATCCCCGACACCTCGCCCCAGTACCTTCAACCGGCCCTCGACACCATGGCCGCGTTGACGGTGGGCAACTAGCGCGTCCCCCGAATCCGACGGGCGCGTCCCAGTACGCTCTCGCCCATGACGTACACCTCGGGCTGGGCGGTGGTGACGGGTGCCTCTTCGGGCCTGGGGCGAGGGTTCGCGACGAAGCTCGCCGCCGATGGGATGTCGGTGGTTCTCGTTGCCAGGAGTGCCGGGCCGCTGCACGATCTCGCGGACGAGCTGCGGGAGACGTACGGCACCGAGGTCGAGGTGATCGTGGCCGACCTGGCCGATGCCGACGCACGCTCCACGGTGATCGCGGACCTCGAGACGCGTGACGTCGAGGTGCTCATCAACAACGCGGGCTTCGCGACATCGGGCGACTTCGCCGACGAGAACCCGGCTCGGATCGCCGAGATGATCTCGCTCAACTGCCTGACCCTGACCCTGCTGTCCCGTGCGGCCGTCCCCGGGATGATCGCCCGTGGCCGAGGCGCGATCGTCAACGTCGCGTCCACCGCGGCGTTCCAACCGATCCCGACGATGGGGACGTACGCGGCCACCAAGGCTTTCGTGCTGCGGCTGAGCCTCGCCATGTGGCACGAGCTGCGCCCGTCGGGCGTCACCGTAATGGCGCTCTGCCCGGGGGCGACGGAGACCGACTTCTGGCGGATCGCGGGCAACCCCGACGGCTTCCGTCGGCGCCGTACGGTCGCGCAGGTCGTCGCCACGTGCTTCGACTCGCTCGCGAAGGGCAGCCCCGTGGCCATCGATGGAGCCCTCAACACGGTCCTGGCGCGCACGGCGCCGTTCGTCCCGGACCGCCTCACGATGGCCATCGCCAGGTTCATCGCCCGACGACCCTGATTCGCCCCTACGTGCGGACTCTGCGCGCGCCGCGTGACATCGACGCGGACGACCGCCGTGGAAGGATGGTCGCGTGCGCCACGTGGATCTCGCCGTCATCGGCTCGGGGAGCGGTAACTCGATCATCGACGAGAGGTTCTCCGGTCTCGATGTCGCGTTGATCGACGACGGAGATCCTTTCGGTGGCACGTGCTTGAACGCCGGCTGCATCCCGTCGAAGATGTTCGTCCACACCGCCGGGCTCGCGAACGAGATCCGTGGCGCCGGACGGTACGGGCTGAGCGCCCCCGCGCCATCCGTCGACTGGCCCGCCATCCGCGACCGCGTCTTCGGCCGGATCGACCCGATCTCGCTGGCGGGACTCGGCTGGCGCGAGTCGCAACCGAACGTCGCGCTGATGCGCGGTACGGCGCGGTTCACGGGCGCGAGGGAGCTGGAGGTCTCCTATCCGGACGGCACGACCGAGTCGCTCACGGGTGATCGCATCGTGCTCGCCGCGGGTTCGCGCCCTCGAATGCCCGACATCCCCGGTCTCGATTCACCCGAGCTGGAGGGGAAGGTCTACACGAGCGACACGATCATGCGGCTCGATCGGTTGCCGACCACGATGGTCATCCTCGGCGGAGGCTTCGTCGCGGTCGAGTTCGCCCACGTCTTCTCGGCGCTCGGCGTGGCCGTGACCCTGATCAACCGGTCCGCGTACCTGCTGCGGCACTCCGACGCCGAGCTCGCGCGCGCGCTCACGGAGGAGCTCAGCCAGCGCCTCGTCGTACGGCTCAACCAGTCGGTCGTCGAGGTCGACGGCGCCGGCCGTGGCGGCATCGGCGTGTACACGACGGACCTCAACGACATCGAGTACAGCTACGACGCCGAGGTGCTTCTGGTGGCGACCGGGCGGATCCCCAACAGCGACCGGCTGGACCTGGCCGCGACGGGGGTCGAGGTGGATGGCGACGGGTTCGTCGTCGTGGACGCTCACCAGCGAACCACGGCGGACGGCATCTTCGCGCTCGGAGACATCTCCAACCCCTCGATGCTCAAGCACGCGGCCAATGCGGACGCCCGGGCCGTACAGCACAACCTGCTGCATCCCGACGACCTCGCGAGCGTCGATCACACCACGATCCCGTACGCGGTCTTCTGCGAACCGCAGCTGGCGAGCGTCGGCGTGACCGAGCAGGAGCTCAGGGCGGTCAGGACGCCGTACCTGGTGGGCGTCCAGCGGTACGCGGACGTCGCGTACGGGTGGGCTTTGGAGGACCGCGGGGTGCACGTCGCGAAGGTGCTGGTGGATCCGGAGTCACTGCGGCTCCTGGGCTGTCACATCCTGGGCCCACAAGCATCGACGCTGATCCAGCCGGCCATCCAGGCAATGGCGACCGGCCTCGACGCGCGCACGATGGCCCGCGGTCAGTACTGGATCCACCCCGCGCTCACCGAGGTTCTGGAAAACGCCCTGCTCCAGGTGGCTCCCGACCGATGAGGATCACGATCGTCCACTCGGCCGGGGACGTACGAGCGGTGAATGCTCTCGGTGTCGGCCTGGCGGCCGCGGGGCATGACGTAGCCGTCGCCGTCGAGGCATCGCCGGGCGTATTCAGCATCGAGGCGATCGCCACGGCGGCAGGCGGTGCTGACGTCGTGCTCGGAGTGGCGGCAGCAGGTCCGTGGGCAGCGTCCGCGGCGGAGCTGGCGGGAGCTGTCGGCGTGGTCGCCGCTCTCGAGCCGACGCTGCCGACCCGGGAGTTCGCGCCGTTGGTGAAGGTCAGGCCTCCGGAGAAGCTGAACCGAGCGGTCGGTTCCGTGGTGGACACGATGGGCTGGGTACGGGCCGGTCGGGACCTCAACCGGGCACGGCGCGAGCTGGGTCTCGGGTCGATGGGGAATCCGTTCCACGAGCTGCCGGTACTGGGGGCCTGGTCGCCCACTCTCGTACCGACTCCTGACGACTGGGATGCCGCACGGATCACGGTGACGGGCGAGTGGTGGCTGACGGACGGCGCGGCCTGGACCCCGGATGCGGAGCTGGAGGCGTTCCTCGCCGTCGGCGACCGGCCGATCTACGTGGGATTCGGGCCGACGACGGGATCACTCGCGGAGTACGCGCTCGAGGCGATCCTGGAGGCATGGGCCGACACGTACCGGATCCTGCTGGACGCGGGCTCGTCACGGATCAAGGGCGGCCTGCCGGAGAACGTGCACCGCATCGACTCCGTACCGTCCGACTGGCTGTTCAGCCGGTGCGGCGCGCTGGTCTTCGAGTGCGGCGCCACCAGGGCGCATGCCGCGGCCAGATCCGGCATCCCGTCCATCCCCGTCCCGTTCACCCCGTCCCAGCGCTTCTGGGGCGCGAGACTGTACGGAGCGGACATCGCCACGAAACCGGTCGACCCGAGATCCGGCTGGGAGGCGTACAAGGCGGCCCTACGTACCACCATCGCCCTGAGGGATCCGGCGAAGGTGGTCGCGGGTCGCATCATTGCGGAGGACGGGGTGGCGCTAGCCGTCTCAACACTCGAGTCGTTGGTCCGCTAGACCCACGCTTGACGCGCAAGACACCGCGTACTGCTCGGGGAGAGGCCGTAGCCGCTCGGGAGAGGACCTATCCGCCTTGGGGAGAGGACCTATCCGCCCGAGGAGAGGAGATATGCGCCCGAGGAGAGGAGATATCCGCCCGAGGAGAGGACCTGTACGCCTTGAGGAGAGCCTCTGTACCGCTCGTACGGTCAGATGCCCGCGTACGAGTGGAGGCCGGCGAAGAGGAGGTTGACGCCGACGAAGTTCCACCAGAACAGGCCGAAACCGAGGATCGCCAGCCACGCGGCGCGGGTGCCGCGCCAACCGGCGGTGGCGCGGGCGTGGAGGTAGCCGGCGAAGACGACCCAGGCGACGAGCGACCAGGTCTCCTTGGGGTCCCAGCCCCAGTAGCGGCCCCAGGCGTACTCGGCCCAGATGGCGCCCGCGGCGATGGTGAACGTCCACAGCGGGAACGCGAAAGCAAGGACGCGATAGCTGATCCGGTCGATGGCGTCGGATTTGGGCAGCAGCGCGAGGTAGCCCTTCACAGTGCCCTTGCGCTCGGCGCGGGCGACGACCAGGTACAGGATCGCGGCCACGCCGCCGATCGAGAACGCGGAGCCGGAGATGATCGCGGCCAGGATGTGGATCATGAACCAGACAGAGTGCAGCGCCGGTACGAGAGGGGCCACGGCCACGTAGAACACCGTTGCGGCTAGGCCGTTCAGTACCGCGCAGAGGAGCGTGACGGGCAGGCCGAGCCACCGCGCGCCGGACTTCCAGAGACCGACGAAGTACAAGCACGCGACCACGACGGCAGCCGTGGTGATGAACTCGTACATGTTGCCCCACGGCGCGCGGTTCGCCGCGATGCCACGGGTGATGATGCCCGCGAGGTTCACGACCGCCGCGAGAACGGTGATGCTGAGGCCCATGCGCGCGTACATGTCGGCCTTCGCCGGACGTAGCGCCGTGTCGGTGGGCTTGTCGAGCACCGCGACCCCGCCCTTGGCGCCGGACGCGACCGACTCGGTCGCCACCTCGACGTGCCGCGACATCGCCCACTCGAGCGCATGCAGCGACAGCGCCAGCAGGTACAGCACCGCCGCCGTCACGATCGCCAATGCCGAGAAGCTCGCCACCGTCATCCCGTACGCCCTTTCGTCACCACCGGTGCCCCATCCTGCCTCGTGATGCCCAAAATGTCGCCACCACGTACGTGATCGTCTGGGGACTGGACATGTACGAGAGGGGCTGGACCGGGCCAGTCACGGTCGTCGGTTCATCATGTTAAGTAGGAGAGCCTGAGGTTCTCATGGCGGATTCGCCATGAGAACCTCCGATTCACCGGGTTAACGTGATGAACCGACCACGCCGCCTCGACGACCCATCCGGCCCATTACGGCTCCGGCGGGGGGCGCTCGAGACCGAGGTCGGCGGCGACAGCGGCGATGTCCTCGCCGACTCCCGAGCGGCCGTCGACGCGGTCGGCGCCGGCCGTCCAGACCTCGCCGCCGGAGACCATGAACCACGCGCGGCGGGGCTTCACGGACAGGCTGAGCGCCATGCCGGCGACGGCCAGCATGACGAACGCGAGGATCGCGCCCATGCCGGGCGTGCTGGACACCTGGAGCTTCACCCACCGCTTCCAGCCGTCGAAGGACACAATGCCGAGGCCGCCCGGCAGCACGTACGAGTCGCCCGGCTTGAGCTCCATCCGGAGCAGGTCGCCGTTAAGGGTCAGCTGCGTCATTCCCGCGGTGTCAAGGCTGAACACGCTCGACGGCGCGCCGGTCTCCGTCTTCGGCGGGCCCGACCAGGCCGTGAGGAAGAGCTCCGGGCTGAGCGCCTCGGGGAACAGCGACACAGGCCCGGCATGCCCGACCGACGCGGTCGGCAGGAAGTACCCGTCGAGCCCGATACGCTGCGGCCGCGCGTCCGGCACGTTGATGGCGCCCGCCGACTTGAGGTTGGAGTCGAGCGGCTGGAAGACGACGGGCCCGGAGTACGCGACGTTGCCGTTCCCGTCCCGTACGGTCACCACCGCCGCGTAGCCGTGCCCGACCAGGTGCACGTCCGTACTGCCGATCGTCAGCGGCTTGTTGACCTCGATGGTGTCGGTCCGCGTCCCCGCGGGGTCCGTCACCGTGACGTCTGCCTTGAACTCGCGCGCGGCACCGGTCTGAACCGGCCCCGTCTCGTACTTGACGTGGAACGCATCCAGCTTCACCGTGAACGGGTCGAGCTGGCCGTTGAAGGCGGCGCCGGTGGAGATGTCGTCGTACTGGGTGAGCGTGTTCGAGAATCCCTGCCCCTCGACCACGATCGCGGTGCCGGAGTGGCCCAGCAACGACCCATACCCGATCGACAGCAGCACGCCGAGCAGCGCCACGTGGAACGACAGGTTGCCGAGCTCGCGGGTGTAGCCCCGCTCGGCGCAGACGACGTCGCCGACGCGCCTCACGCGATAGCGCCGCTTCCGCATCGACTCCTGTGCCTGCGTGAGGACCTCGTCAGCCGAGAGTGAGGTGCTGTACGACACCGCGCCGGACATCGTCGACACCGTGCGCGGTGGCGTGGCGGCGGGCGCGCGAGCGGCGCGGAGGTAGACGGCTGTGCGCGGCAGGATGCAGCCGACGAGCGACACGAACAGCAGCAGGTAGATCGAGGAGAACCAGGGCGTGTGGTAGACGTCGAACATCCCGATCTTGTCGAAGAACGGCCCGAGCTTCGTGTGGTCTGCTAGGTACGTGGTCACCGCGAACGGGTTGACCGGACGCTGCGGCAGGATGCCGCCGGGGATCGCGGCGACCGCCAGCAGGAGCAGCAGGATGATCGCCGTCCGCATGCTCGTCAGGACGGCCCACGCGAACTTCAGCGATCCCGTCAGGCCGCCCGGCGGGGCGACCTCGGCCGCGGGCCGCCGCGCGCGTGACCCCGCGATCCCGTGGTCATCAGCCGTCAGGCCGTCCTCGTCCACCTCGGGCTGTACGGACTCGGCGGCCTCAGCAGACGCGGCAGTCTCGGCGGTGCTCTCGTCGCCCATGCCCGTCCCCTCGTCCATCCTGTGCCTCTTGCCCGCCATCAGATCGGTGCCTCGAACCCGGACGCCCACTGCCGAAGACCGGCCATCCACGCGTCCCACCAGCCGGTGACGAGCGCGAGCCCGACAAGCATCATGAGGATCCCGCCGGCCCGCATCACCGCGCGCTGGTGGGTCCGCACCCATGCCAGCGCACCTGCGAACCGTACGAACGCGACGCCGAGGACGACGAACGGGAGCCCCAGACCGAGGCTGTACGCGAGGGCCAGGATCGCCCCTCGTACCGCCGATCCCTCGTTCAGCGACAGCGTCAGGACGACCGTGAGCGCCGGCCCGATGCAGGGAGTCCAGCCGAGCGCGAACGCGAGCCCGAGCACGGGAGCGGCCGCCAGGCCTGCCCGCGGCGCCCAGTTCGTCCGTACGTCGCGTTTGAAGATCGGCAGCAGCCCCGAGAACGCGAGCCCCATGACGATGGCCAGTACGCCCGCGATCACGCTCACCAGCCGCTGGTGCACGAGCAGGGATGCGCCGAGGCCGCCGAAGGCCGCGCCCGTGGTGACGAACACGACGGCGATCCCCAGAACGAACAGCGAGGTACCCAGGAGCATCCGCCGCGTGGAGGCCTTGCCGTCGACGATGTCGGCGGCGCCGATACCGGTCGCGTACGAGAGGTAGCCGGGCACCAGCGGTACGACGCAGGGCGAGAAGAACGAGACCAGTCCGGCGAGTACGGCGACGGGCAGCGCGACGAGCAGCGAGCCGCCCATCGTCTGGCGCACCCAATCGCCGATGTCGAGCGGCGTCATCAGCGGCCTTCGGAGATGTCAGTGACGAGGCCCACGATCGTCGCGGTCGTGGTCGCGCCGACGATCCTCGCCGCGACGCGGCCCTTCGCGTCGATGACCAACGTCGACGGGATGGCGTTCGGAGGCAGGTCGGTGAAGCCGAGCAGCAGTGCGCCCGTGGGGTCGTACAGGCTCGTGTACGTGATGCCGAACGCCCGCTGGAACGCCTGTGCCGGAGCAGGAGAGAGGTCGCGCGTGTTGATGCCGACGAACACGGCCGTACCGCTCGTCTGCGTCGCCGCGGCCTGCAGATCGGGAGCTTCCTTGCGGCACGGGGCGCACCATGAGCCCCAGACGTTGACGACGACGACCTTGCCGGTCAGCGTCGACGGGTCGAATGCCGCGCCGTCGATGGTCGTGCCCTGCAGCGTTGGGGCGGGCTTGCGCTGGTCGGGCGGGACGGTCGTGTACGAACCGTCGCCGCTGACGAAGCCGTTGCCGGCCTGCGCTGTCCCGCACCCGGCGAGCAGCGAGGCGGCAAGCAGGATCGCGGCGAGTCGACGCATCACGTCCCCGCGACGTACTTCTTGGTCGTGGCGGACGGCAACAGATGCCCGGCGGGCTCGGCGTAGTCGACGCCCGCGATGTGTCCGTCGACCAGCGTGATCGACGTGATCGAGGCCAGCGTGCACTGACGCCGGCGCGGGTCGTGGAGCAACCGACGACCTTCGGCGTGGCTGCGCATCATCCAGATCGGCAGCTGGTGGGACACGATCAGCGCCTGGCCGCCGGGACCGGCAGCCTTGGCGGCATCCAGAACCGCGGCGTTCATGCGGGCGACGATATCCACGTACGGCTCGCCCCAGCTCGGCCGGAACGGGTTGCGGAGCAGCCACCAGTTCGTCGGCCGCAGCAGCGTCCACGACTTCTCCCCGAAGACCTGACCGGCGAAGAGGTTGTCGGCCTCGACCAGCCGGTCGTCGATCACCACCTCGAGCTCGGGCCGCGTCGCCGCGACGGGCGCCATCGTCTCCCGGGCCCGTTCGAGCGGGGAGCAGCGGAGGTGCGTGAGCGGTACGTCGGTGAGGTACGCCGCGGCCGCCTCCGCCATCTGCACCCCGAGCGCCGACAGGTGGTAGCCCGGCAACCGCCCGTACAGGACCCGCTCAGGGTTCTCCACCTGCCCATGCCGAAGCAGGTGCACTGTCGTGGTGTCCACACGTCTCCTTCGCGTCGTCGCGACAGGATATCCCGACTCGGTGAGTCCCCGAACCCGTCGCCAGGGGCCGTCCGGATGCCTCGACCGACCCGTCACGTACATTCACTGGCAGATACGAGGTCGCCGGTGCGTATAGCGATCGGCGACCGAGTATTTGCCATTCTCTTTAGGTGGGCGTCGGTAACTGCCCGACCGGCTACGTCGTACGCCTGCGGCGTGAGCGCTGGGAGGGGCGGGTGACGCGCTGGCCGGCGGCCACGAGGGACTCGCGGCGGCGGTACGCGAACATCGCGAGCGCGTCGGCGAGGTCGGCCCCCGTCGGGGCGTTCGCCAGGACATCGACCCGCAGTCCGTGCGCCTCGCACTCCTTCGCGGTCGCTGGGCCGATCGCGGCGACGATCGTCGCGGCGTGCGGCTTGCCGGCGATGCCGACGAAGTTGCGTACAGAGCTTGACGAGGAGAACAGCACCGCGTCGTACGCGCCGGCCTTGATCCCCTCGCGGATGACGGCTGGTGGCGGGGCGGCGCGGACCGTACGGAAGGCCGTCACGTCCTCGATCTCCCAGCCGCGATTCACCAGCTCCGAGGTGAGCGCTTCGGTGGCGACGTCGGCGCGGGGTACGAAGACGCGGTTGATCGGGTCGAGCGCCGCGTCGTACTCGGGGAACTGCTGACCCAGCCCGGCTGCCGACGGGTCCTCGGTCGACACGAGGTCAGGCTCGATGCCCATCGCGCTGAGTGCGTCGGCGGTGGCGCCCCCCACGGCGGCGACCTTGAGTCCCGAGAACGCGCGGGCGTCGAGCCCGTACTCCTCGATCTTCTCCCGTACAGCCCGCACGGCGTTCGGCGACGTGAACGCGATCCACTCGAACTCGCCGTCGACGAGACCTCGGATCGCGCGGTCCATCTGGTGCGGCGTGCGGGGGCGCTCGATGGAGATCGTGGCCACCTCCTGCGACGCGGCGCCGTAGCTGCGCAGACGGGTCGTCATCGGCGTCCCGCCGTCCTTGGTACGCGGCACCAGGACGCGCCATCCGAACAGCGGCTTCGACTCGAACCAGTCGAGATCGCTGCGGTCCTGGGCGGCGAGGGGGCCGACGATGACGTGTACGAGGGCCTCGGGGGCGACGCCGGAGACGGAGGACACGAGCTGGCCGAGCGTCGTGTGGACGCTGCGCTGGCTGATGCTCGCACCGCTCAACGTGACCAGAGCAGGTTCGTCGCGCTTACGGCCGGCGTCCAGCGCTCGCACGACGAGGTCGCCGATCATCGAGGCGCGCAGCGCGATGACGAGGTCGCCTTCGGGGATGCGGGGCGAGGAGTCCTTGCGGTCCCGTACAGCCCCGGGCAGGAACTGGACGACCCCACCGGATGCGAGGTTGACCCCCGCGTACTCGGGGACGACCGTCAACAGGGACACGCCGGGTACGACTTCGAACGAGCAGCCGAGCCGTACGACCGCGGCAGCTTCGGGTGCGGCATCCGCGTCGAGGAAGGGGTCGCCGACGACGACGCGAGCGACTGTCTCGCCGTCACGGGCATGGGACACGGCAGCAGCGGCACGCTGCGCAGGAGTGCTCTCGGGGCCCACGCCGAGGTCCTCGAGCGAGGTGACCAAGCGGGCCTGAAGCTTGTCGACGGGCGGGTTGGTGACGAGCTCGATGAGCGCCTTGGAGTCGGTGACGACGATGTCGGCAGTCTGGATCGCCGAGATGGCGGCCACGGTCAACAGCTCGGGGTCGCCAGGGCCCGCCCCGACGAACACGACGCGTGCCTGGCCGCCTGCGGCGGCATCTCCTGCCGGCAAGTCCAAGGCGGCCTCCTGGTGAAGATACGGCGTTGGGAACAGCGTGGTCAGCGTCGCTTTGCGCGTCAAGTCAGGGACGCGCGCAACCGGTCGGCATCGAGCACCCAGACCGAGAACTCGTTGCCGTCGACGAACGTCACCGGGACGTGGTCTGTGTAGGTCGACCGGAGTCCCTCATCGGCGTCGACGTCGACAGCGAGCCACTCGGCGCCGACTTGGTCACAGACCGTCTCGACGATCGTGAGTGCTTCGGTGCACAGGTGGCAGCCGTCGCGGGTGATGACGACAACCCTGGCCGCGTGGGCCACCTCGGGTGTCGTATCCGCGACGGGTGCCATGCGGCTTACTTGCCGGCGCGGCGACGCTGGATGCGCGTCTTCTTCAGCAGCTTGCGATGCTTCTTCTTCGCCATGCGCTTACGACGCTTCTTGATGACCGAA
>Ga0182021_10000515_pt1 | contig 41560 bp, 38 predicted proteins | sample 612E3MmetaG_FD_120493 | JGI IMG/M metagenome (GOLD analysis project Ga0182021, IMG submission 120493) | Permafrost microbial communities from Stordalen Mire, Sweden - 612E3M metaG (Illumina Assembly) | ecosystem: Environmental > Terrestrial > Soil > Wetlands > Permafrost | place: Sweden...
CCCCTGTTGCTCCATCCGGCGATAGTGTTCCGCGCCCTGTTTGTGGGTCTGCCAGTGCATGCCCGCGGTGCGCTCGTCGTACACCTGCATGCGGTACATGCCGCAGTTGCGCTTGCCGGTGTCGGGATTGCGCGAGAACACCAAGGGCAGCGTGATGAAGCGGCCGCCATCATCCGGCCAGCATTGCAGAATCGGGTAATCGAGCAGCGAGAACCCGTCGGTGCGCACTACTTCCTGGCACGGTCCCTTGGGCACGATCTTGGGGAAAAACGCGCCCATCTCGGCCAGTTTGGGCAGCATTTTCAGCTTGCCGATAAGCCCCTCGGGCATGCGCATCTCCAGGAACTCCACGATGCGCCGCGCCACTTCCTCCACCGAGTCCACTTCGAGAGCGATCTCCATCTTGCGCATCGACGCAAAGGCGTTCACCAGCACCGGGATCTTGTAGCCGGTGGGCCGCTCAAACAGCAGCGCCGGTCCGCCCCGCTTCACCGCGCGGTCGGCGAATTCGGTGATCTCCAGGCGCGGATCCACTTCGAAGGGAATGCGCACCAGTTCATTGTTCTTTTCGAGCGCGCGCACAAACTCGCGCAGATCCTGATAGGCCATAACTTATGAGTATGGTAGCAATTCAGGTGCAACTCAGGCGTGCCCCCGGTGCTGTACAATTGACTTACAAGCCATATGGACCTGAAGACTCTGCAAAACACCCCCCCGTGGGAATGGCCGGCAGGCGCCGCGAAGATGTTCCTGGCGATTCTCCAAGACCCCAAGGCTGACGCTGCCGATCGCCTTCTGGCCGCCGAGCTGGCGGGTGATTTTACCGTGATCAACGACGCACTGGCCGACGCTCTGCTTTCGATCGCAGGCAGCGCCGCCGAACCGGAGAAATTGCGCGCCCGGGCCGCAATCTCCCTGGGTCCGGCCCTGGAGCAGGCGGACATCGACGAATTCGACGATCCCGAATCGGTGCCGATCAGCGAGAAGACCTTCCGTAAGATCAACCAGTCTCTCCGCAAGGTTTTCCTCGATTCCAGCGTCCCCAGTTCTTTGCGGCGGAGCATCCTGGAGGCAGCCGTGCGCGCCCCTCAGGACTGGCACACCGGCGCCATCCGCAGCGCCTGGTCCAAAGACGACCTGGAGTGGAAGCGGACCGCCGTCTTCTGCATGGGTCATGTTCGGGGCTTCGAGCAGCAGATACTGGAGGCGTTGGAAAGCGCGGACGCCGGCATTCACTATCAGGCGGTTCGCGCGGCTGGCACCTGGGAGGTGGAGGCTGCCTGGCCGCGCGTCGTTGCGCTCGCCACTTCAGCGGATACGAACAAGCGTCTGCGGCTCGCCGCCATCGAAGCCTTGGGCACCATTTGCCCGGACGACTCGATCGGGATACTCGCGGACCTGATCGATTCCGAAGACGAAGACATCGCGGAGACAGCCGGTGAAGCCATGGCCATGGCGGAGGGGATGTTGGACGACGAAGAGGACGACGACGACGTTGTCGACGAAGACGACGTTGTCGACGAAGACGACGAGGACGACGAGGACGACGAGGACGAGGACGAGGACGAGAGCGGCAACCACAAGACAGTTCACTGAGAGCTTCCCCCCGAATCTTGTTACCCTGAGTTTCATACCGCAGCATCCCGAGGAGAATGAATGCCTAACCGAGTGGCCTTTGTTACGGGCGCCAGCCGTGGAATCGGCCGTGCCATCGCACTGACCCTATGCCGCGCCAATTTCGATATCGTGGTGGCCTCACCCGAAGTCGAACTCAACGAACAAGTGGCCGAAGAGATCCGCGCCGCTGGCGGCCAGGCGATGACCCTGAATCTCGACGTAACTTCGCCCGAAAGCGTCAAGGAAGCCTTCGCCCAAACGCTGAAGGACAAGACCCGCATCGACGTGCTGGTCAACAACGCCGGCATCACCCGCGATGGCCTGGCCATGCGCATGAAGGCGGCCGATTGGGACCTGGTCCTCAATATCAATCTCACCGGCGCGTTCCGATGCGCGCAACAGGTGCTGCCCACCATGATGCGCAACCGTTGGGGGCGGATCGTCAATATCGCCTCCGTGGTGGGACAGGCGGGAGCAGCCGGCCAGGCCAACTACGCCGCCTCCAAGGGCGGCTTGATCGCCCTGACCAAGGCCCTCGCGCAGGAAATCGGCAGCCGCGGCGTCACCGTCAACGCCGTCGCCCCCGGCTACATCGAAACCGACATGACGCGGGTTCTGCCCGAGGAAGTGAAGGCCAGGTACCTGGCCCAGATTCCGCTCGCCCGACCCGGCCAGCCCGAGGATGTCGCCAACGCCGTGAAGTTCCTGGTCGGCGAAGAGGCCTCTTACATCACCGGCCACGTGCTCGCCGTCAACGGCGGCATGTATATGTAGAAGCCTGTTCCCCGCAGAGACGCAAAGGCGCGGAGATAAGCGCAGAGAAAACTAAAACGAGATCGACGGAATGCACCCCGAAATGGCGAGGGGGTTCATCGCCGACGAGGGCAGCCACGTCTTCCAGCAGCACCCCGATTGGTTCATCCGCCAGCCAGCCCTAAATACCCGCCCCCAGAATCCCCAGCTTCTTCCCCACCCTCCGGAAGACTTCCAGCGCCGTATCCAGTTCCGCCTTCGTGTGCGTGGACGCCACGATGGTGCGCACGCGCGCCTTGCCCTTGGGCACCGTGGGGAACCCGATGCCGGTCGCCAGCACGCCCCCGTCGAACAGCTCGCGCGACAGTTGGTGCGCCAGCGCCGCGTCGCCCACGATCACGGGCGTGATCGGCGTCTCGCTGATTCCCGTGTTGAATCCGGCGGATTCGAGGCCCGCCTTGAAATAGCGCGTATTCTTCCAGAGCTGCTCGATGCGCTCCGGCTCCTTCTCCAGCACGTCGAAGGCGGCCAGGCAAGCCGCCGCCACCGCCGGCGGGTGTGAAGTGGAGAAGAGAAACGGGCGCGCGCGGTGGTAGAGGAACTCGATCAGATCGCGGCTCCCGCACACGTACCCGCCCAGCACGCCGATCGCCTTGGAAAGCGTCCCCACCTGTATGTGTACGCGTCCATCCAGGCCGAAGTGATCGATGGTGCCGCGCCCGTTGCGCCCCAGCACGCCCGAGGCGTGCGCATCGTCCACCATCATCATGGCGCCGTGGCGTTCGGCGGCCTCGGTCAGGCCGGGCAGCGCGCCGATATCGCCATCCATGGAGAACACCCCGTCGGTGATCAGCAGCTTGCGGCCGGGGAGGGAATCCAGATCGCTGAGGATCTTCTCCGCGGCGGCGGCATCCTTGTGCGGGAAGACGTGGATCTTGGCGCGCGAGAGGCGGCAGCCATCGATGATGCTGGCGTGGTTCAACTCGTCGGAGACGATGTGGTCCTCGGGGCCGAGGATGGCCGACACGGTCCCGGCGTTGGCGGCAAACCCCGATTGGAACACCACGCAGGCTTCCACGTTCTTGAACGCCGCGATGCGCTCCTCCAGTTGCATGTGAATGCGCATGGTGCCCGAGATGGTGCGCACGGCGCCCGAGCCGACGCCGAATTGGCGGATCGCCGCTAGCGCCGCCTCGCGCAGTTTGGGATGCGTGGTCAACCCCAGGTAGTTGTTGGAGGCCAGGTTGATCACCTGCTTGCCATCGAAGCGCGCTTCCGCCGCGCTGGCCGTTTCCAGGATTCGCAGGCGCTGGAAGGTGCCCTCGGCCCGCCACTGCTCCAGTTGATCGTGTAGATAAGACAGCGGATTCGACATGGGATCTCCTCAAGGTTGCTGCGAAAAGACATTGGCCGCTGATGAACGCTGATGAACGCTGATAAGCAATCCCTGGTCTTATCTGCGTTCATCTGCGTTCACCAGCGGCTGAATTATGCTTTCTTGTTTCTCTGCGGTCCTTCCCGGTACGCGCCGCCAAAGTGAACCAGAGGCTCGCCGCCGGTGACCCGCGCGTGTACCATCTCGCCCACCAGGATATCGTGATCGCCCATGGGCACGATCCGGTGGACGGCGCATTCGATGGCCGCCAGCACGCCCGGCAGCAGGGGCACCCCGGTCACGCCCGGCTGCCATTCCACTCCGTCGAAGCGGTCCTGTCCCCGGCGCGCAAAACGCTCCGACAGGGCCCGCTGGTTTTGCGCTAAAACGTTGATTCCAAAATAGGTTGCCGTGCGAAAATGGTGGATCGCCGAAACCTCGTGTCCGAGGCAAATGAGGATCAGCGGCGGGTCCAGAGATACCGAGACAAAGCTGCTCACGGTGAGCCCGTGCGGCACGCCTTTGGCGTCCAAGACGCTGGCGATCGCGACACCGGTGGCGAAACGCCCGCAGGCCCGCCGGAATTCCTCGCTGGTGACTGCCGCGCGCGGGCGTCCGTGCCTCTCGCTTGACATGGGAATAAATTCAATCTTATCATGTGGTTGACTGATGCGGGAATGAAGAGCGTTCCGCGCCTGGACCAGGAGGCTGTTTTGATCAAGCTGGACATCATCAACGAAGTCGTGAATCGCACCGGCATCACCAAGACCAAAGCCGAAATGGCAGTCGAGACGGTCTTCGAATCCATGAAGAAAGCGCTCGAATCGGGCGACCGCATCGAATTGCGAGGCTTCGGAGTCTTCAACGTGAAACCTCGCAAAACGGGGATCGGACGCAATCCGCGCACCGGCGCGGAAGTATCGATCCCGCCCGGCAAGGCCGTGCGGTTCAAGCCCGGCAAGGAGTTGCAGACGCTGCAGTAGTCGTCCGCTGCGCGCCGCGGTATCGTGTCATCCCAGGACTCTCCGTACCCCGACTCCGCCGAAGCCGGTACCGGCGGCGCGTACGTATTTGCTCCGCCCCGCACCCGCGAGCGCTACTGGCTGCATGCTCTGCTGTTTGCGCTCACCATGGTGACCACCTGCATGGTAGGCGCCACCATGCAGAGCGATTTCGAACGCAACGTGCCGTTCGAGCTGGAGCATACCCTGGAGTTATCCGGGTTCCTCCGGAGTCACCCGGCCGCCCTCCTCCAAGGCTTGCCGTATTCTCTGACCCTGATGTTGATTCTGTTGGCCCACGAGTTTGGCCACTACCTGGCGTCCGTCTTCCACCAGGTGGATGCCAGCCTGCCGTTCTTTCTGCCCTCGCCGGGCTTGGGAACCTTCGGCGCCTTCATCCGGATTCGTTCGCCCATCTACTCCCGCCGGGCGCTCTTCGATATCGGAATCGCCGGCCCCCTGGCCGGTTTCGTTTTTCTGCTGCCCGCGCTGGCCGTGGGCATCGCCTTCTCCAAGGTGATTCCGGGCATCGCCCACGAAAGCAGTTGGCGCTTCGGCGTTCCCGCCTTGCAGTGGCTGCTGGAGCGCGTCATCTTCCCGGGAACCCGATCGGCCGATATCTACCTGCACCCGGTGGCGCGCGCCGCCTGGGTGGGCATGTTCGCCACCGCCATGAATCTGCTGCCCATCGGCCAGCTCGATGGCGGCCACATCCTGTACTCCTTCTTTCCGGCTCGCCACAAGACAGTCAGCAGGGCAATGTGCATCCTGATGCTGCCGCTCGGCATCTTCTGGTGGGCCTGGTTCTTCTGGGCTATCGTCCTGTGGTGGCTGGGCCGCCGCCATCCCATGATCTGCGACGCCACCGAACCGGGCGCGGCGCGCCGCAAATTGGGATGGCTGGCACTGGCCATCTTCATTCTCTGCTTCACCTGGCAACCCTTCGCCGACAGCGGCCTATGATGAAGATCACCGCCACCATCATCACCCTCAACGAAGAGCGCAATATCGCGCGCGCCATCGAAAGCCTGCGCTGCTGCGACGAGATCCTGATTCTGGACAGCGGATCCACCGACCGCACCGTGGAACTGGCCGCCAACCTGAGAGCGCGCGTGATCGAGGCTGGATGGCGCGGCTACGCCGGCCAGAAGAATTGGGCCGCCGACCAGGCCACCCACGATTGGATTCTTTCCCTGGACGCCGACGAGACGCTGAGCGAAGCGCTGGAAGCCGAAATCCTCAATTTGAAGAAATCCGGCCCGCGCTTCGACGCCTACACCATGCCCCGCCTGGCGCGCTATCTGGGACGCTGGATCTACCACTCGGGCTGGTATCCGGACCGCAAAATCCGCCTGTACGACCGGGGCAAAGCCAGGTGGGTGGGCGATTTCGTCCATGAAAGCGTGCGCAGCCAGGGGCACATCGGCAACCTGGAAAGCGACATCCTCCACTTCACCTGCGAATCGCTCTCCGAGCATCTCAAGACGCTCGACCGCTACACCACCCTCGCCGCGCAGGAGCTCGCCGCCGGCAAGGTGCTGGTGCCGATGTGGAGCCTGATCTTCGACCCACCCTGGAATTTCGTCAAGGCCTACATATTCCAGCGCGGCTTTCTCGACGGCCTGGAAGGCCTCATCATCTCCTACATGGCCGCCTTCTATACTTTCCTGAAATACTCCAAAGCGAGAAACATGAGCTGATGCGCATCCTTCATCTCGATGCCGGAAGAGAGATGCGCGGCGGGCAGTGGCAGGTGCTGCGGCTCATCGAAGGTCTGGCCGCGGCCGGCGTCGAGTCCACCCTGCTGGCGCGCCAGGATGCGCCGCTCTACACCGCCGCCCGCAAGCGGGGCTGGCGGGTGGAGCCGCTGGGTGTCACCCGCGCCCTCGCCTGCCTGCGCGGCCACACTCTGATCCACGCCCACGACGCGCGCAGCCACTCCCTCGGCGCTTTCCTGCGCGGCCGGCCGCTGGTGGTGTCGCGGCGCGTGGCATTCCCCGTGGGCTCGCGCTGGAAGTACGGTCGGGCGCGCGGCTACCTGGCGGTCTCCGGCTTCGTCAAGAACGTGCTCATTTCCGGCGGCGTCCCCGAGGGAAAAATCAGCGTGGTTTACGATGGCGTGCCCACTCTCGAGGTCTCGCACGGCACGCAGGTATTGGGCCTGGAGAAGGATTCCGCGCTGCTGGCCCGGATGGGCCTGCGGATGGTTGTCAACCTGGAAGAGGAGATTGGGGAGGCGGCGGTCCTGGTCTACGTCACCACCAGCGAAGGCCTCGGTTCCGGCGCCTTGCTCGCCATGTCGGCGGCGGTGCCGGTGATCGCTAGCCGTATCGGCGGGCTCCCCGAGGTCATACGCCACGGCGAAAACGGCCTGCTGGTGGAGAACGACGAGGCCGCCATCGCTAGCGCCATCCGCACGCTGCTCGACCACCCGGAACAGGCGCGCCAGATGGGCGCCGCCGCGCGCCGCACCGTCCTGGAGCGGTTTACCGTGGACCGCATGGTCGCTGGCACCCTGGAAGCCTACCGCCGGGTACTCGCCTGACTATCCAAATGCGTATCGTCAAAATCCCGCGCCCGCGCGTCATACTGGTTCTGGTGACTCTGTGATCGCTTCCTTTCTCGCCCTCATCTCCGGACTGCTCATCGGCAGCTTTCTCAACGTGTGCATTCACCGTTGGCCGCGCAACCGGAGTGTCGTCAAGCCGCGCTCCCATTGCGTGCGCTGCCGCAAACCCATCGCCTGGTACGACAACATCCCGCTGTTCAGCTACCTGGCGCTCGGCGGACGCTGCCGCTACTGCCACGCCAGAATCTCCCCGCGCTATCCCGTGGTGGAGGTCCTGACCGCCATGCTCTTCTTCCACCAGGTGAGGACGCTCGGGCCGACCCTGGAGGCGCTCAAGATGTGCGTCCTCTGTGCCATAGCCTTGGCGCTGATCTTCTGCGACCTGGAAAAGCGCCTTCTGCCCGACGAATTCACCAAGGGGGGAATCGTGCTCGGCCTCTGCTTCGCGCCCTTCGTCCCCGTGCACGACTTCACCGCGCAGATGATCTTGTCCCTGGCCGGCGTGCAATTGCCAGACTGGGCGGGTTCCATCGCGGAATCGGCCGTCGGCGCTGCCCTACCCGCGTTCTTCCTGTGGTTCGGCGGTTGGCTGTATCTCAGAATCCGCCATCGCGAGGGGCTGGGCTTTGGGGACGTCAAGCTGATCGCCATGGTGGGCAGCTTCCTCGGCGTGCGCGGCGCCCTGGTCACCTTGGTTCTCGGATCTTTCGTCGGCTCCGTGATCGGCTTCGGCTACATCAAGCTCACCGGCAAGGATCCAGCCACATTCGAACTCCCGTTCGGCAGCTTCCTGGGCGGCGCCGCCCTGACGGCGGCCGTCTTCAGCAGGCTGCTCGCGATGTAGGACAGACCTGGACAGACCATCGTCTCTCGTGGTCTGTTGGGATGGGCGTTCCGCCCGCGAAATCTCATGAAAAATGGTGGGGCAGGCGCTTTCGCCTGCCAACTCTTGATCCGAGCCCGAGCGTTTGGCAGGTGGAAGCGCCTGCCCCACCAACTGCGCCAGGCACCGTTTGCGAAACTGGTTTTTCGACTCTGTCATGCCTTGCTGCAGTTCGGACGCGGACCGAATCGTTGAACCCGCCCCGCCTTACTTCCCGTGAGTCCTCAGCGCCAGGCCCAACTCGCGGAGCGCCTTGTCGGGCACCGCGGCCGGCGCGTCCGACATCAGGTCGGTGCCGCGCGCCGTCTTGGGGAACGGGATCACTTCGCGGATGGACGTTTCGCCCGCCAAAATCATCACCAGGCGGTCCAGCCCCAGCGCGATGCCGCCGTGCGGCGGCGCGCCGTATTCCAGCGCGTCCAGCAAATACCCGAAGCGGCGGCGCGCCTCGTCCTCGTTGAATCCCACCGCCGCGAACACCTTGGCCTGCACGTCGCGCCGGTGAATACGGATCGACCCCGAGCCCAGCTCCGTTCCGTTCAGCACCAGGTCGTACGACTTGGCGCGGCAGCGCGCCGGATCGGAGGTCAACAGGTCGATATCCTCATCGTGCACCGAGGTGAAGGGATGATGCGCCGCCACCCAGCGGTTGTCCTCGTCGTTCCACTCGAACATGGGGAAATCCACTACCCACAGGAACTGGAAATTCTTCGGGTCGAGCAGCTTGTGGCGGTCGTTGAACTTGTTGGCGCAGTGCAGACGCAATTGCCCGCAGGCCTGAAAAACGGTTTCCGCCGGACGATGCCCCTTGGGTTCGCCGGCCCACGCGGCCAGCACCAGCAGGCTGTCTTCCTTGGCCCCGCAGCGCGCGCGCACCTTGGCCATCGCCTCGGGAAAATCGCGATCCAGGCGTTTGGTGTCGTCATACACGCGCAGGCCGCGCTCCTGTCCGAACGCCTTGAATTCGTCGCGCTCCTTGCGAGTGGGCGCGCCGCACGCCGGGATGTGTATGGCCACCAGCGGCAGGCCCGCATTGGCCAGTTCCCCCAACAGATCCTGCACCGGGTACATCGGCGGAATGCGCATGTCGGGTTTGTCGCTGCCGTAGTTCTCGATGGCCTGCGCGTAGGTGATGCACGGGAAGGGCGCGGCCACCTGGTATCCGGCCACTTTGCAGACTTCCTGCACCATCGGCTCCACCACGGCGAAGATCTGCGGCTGCTGCGGGTAGCTCATCTCGATATCGATCTGCGTGAACTCGGGCTGCCGGTCGGCGCGCAGATCCTCATCGCGAAAACAGCGCACAATCTGGAAATATTTTTCGAACCCGGCGATCATGAGCAGTTGCTTGAAGATCTGCGGCGATTGCGGCAGCGCATAAAACGTGCCGGGCTGCACGCGGCTGGGCACCAGGTAATCGCGCGCGCCTTCCGGCGTGGAGCGCGTCATGAACGGCGTCTCGATTTCCAGGAACCCCAGGCCGTTGAGCTGTTGCCGCACGGCGAACGCAATCTTCGAGCGCAGAATAATGTTGCGCTGCATCTGCGGCCGGCGCAGGTCCACGTAGCGGTACTTGAGGCGGACTTCTTCGGCCACCTCGACATGTTCTTCCATGGGGAACGGCGGGGTGCGCGATTCGTTGAGAATCCAGATCTTCGCAGCCACCACTTCCACTTCGCCGGTGGGCATGTTGGGGTTGACGGTTTCCTTGGAGCGGAGCGCCACCACGCCCTCGACGGCGATCACGTACTCCGCGCGCACCTCTTCGGCGCGACTGTGGACTTTGGCGTCCACATCCTCGTGGAAGATGGCCTGCGTATGACCCGTGCGGTCGCGCATATCGATGAAGATCACCGAGCCGTGATCGCGGCGGCGGTGCGCCCATCCCATCAGAAGGACCGTTTGGCCCGCGTCGGAGGCGCGCAGATCCCCGCACATGTGCGTGCGGCGGAGGTCGCCCAGAAAATCCAGTGCCACAGAAGTTTCCATATCGATGTTTTCAGTATCGGGCCGCGGCCAGCTTCGCGGCAATCTCGTCCTGGGTCAGATCCAGTTGCTCGCCGGTGGACATATTTTTGAGAGCGTATCGTCCGGCGGCTATTTCGTTCTCGCCGACAATCAGCGTGTAGCGCGCCCCCAGCTTGTTGGCCAGTTCCATGGCGCGTTTCAGCTTGCCCTCGGCCAGTTCCACCGAAAGCCCGGCGCGGCGGAAATCGCGCGCCATGAGGGCGGCTTTATGTAGGGCGGCATCGCCCATCGGCGCAATGTAGAGATCCAGCGGGATCGGCGTCTGTTCGCCCTCCACGCTCATCACCAGGCGGTCTTCGCCGATGGAAAAACCGATTCCCGGCGAGTGAATTTTCGAGCCCAGCGATTCCGCGAGGCCATCGTAGCGCCCGCCGCCCAGCACGGAATTCTGCGCGCCGAGCGAGCCATGCACCACTTCGAACGTCGTGCGCATGTAGTAATCCAGGCCGCGCACCATGCGCGGGCGCACTTCGTACTCAATGCCGCGGTCGCCGAGAAACTGCTTCACCTTACCGAAATGCGCCCGGCAGTCGTCGCAGAGCGAATCCAGGATGGAAGGCAGCGCGTCGATCACCGGCTGGTCCGCCTCCACCTTGCAATCCAGCACGCGCAGCGGATTGGTCTCCGCGCGGCGCTGGCAATCGCCGCACATGCCGGGCGCTTTATCCTGCAACTCCTGGCGCAACTTCTCGACGTACTGCGGCCGGCAATTGTGGTCGCCCACCGAATTGAGCAGCAGCTTGAAGCCGGTCAAGCCGACGCCTTGGAGGATCTCCACCACCATCTCGATGACCTCGGCATCGACCAGCGGCGATTCCGATCCGATGGCCTCCGCACCGATCTGGAAGAACTGGCGGTAGCGCCCCTTCTGCGGGCGCTCGCGGCGGAACATGGGGCCCAGGTAGTACAGCTTCTGCACGCCCGGACGCTGATCCAGCCGGTGCTCGATGTAGGCGCGGATCACCGAGGCGGTGTTCTCCGGCCGCAGCGTGAGCGAAGTGCCGTGGTCGTCGAAGGTGTACATCTCCTTGGTGACGATATCGGTGTCCGCGCCCACGCCGCGCGCGAACAACTGCGTCTCTTCCAGGATGGGAGTGCGGATTTCGTGGTAGTTATAGGCCCGAAAAATGGCGCGAGCCACCGCTTCCGCGCGGTTCCATACATCCGTGGAGGGAGGCAGTAAATCTCGGGTTCCTTTAACGGCTTTAATCAAGGTAGTGTGGGAAATCCCATGCTACCATGCCGCCCGCCGGAACCCGGCGACAGACAGGGCTGCTCAAGCGAGTTTCCGGCAAAAAGCGCCGGAAACTCATGGCAGTCTTGTCTGTCCCCACGCTACATCTTGCTGGCCATCACGTTCACCAGTTCCTGCACCGAAGCGGCGCTCTTGTGCAGCTTCGCCGTTTCGTCTCCGGTGAGTTTGATCTCGTAGATCTTCTCGATCCCGGCCGCGCCCAATTTCACCGGAACGCCGACGAACAGCCCGTGGATGCCGTACTCGCCTTCCAGATACGCCGCGCAGGGCAGGACCTTTTTCTTGTCCTTCAGAATCGATTCGGCCATTTCGACCGCCGCCGCGGAGGGGGCATAATACGCGCTGCCCGTCTTCAGGTACTTGACGATCTCCGCGCCGCCGTTGGCCGTACGATCCACGATCCTGTCGATGGTGGCCTGGTCCATCAGTTCCGTCAGCGGGATGCCGGCGACGTTGCTCAGGCGGACCAGCGGCACCATGGTGTCGCCATGCCCGCCCATCACCACGGCGGTCACGCTCTCCACCGAGACGTTGAGTTCCTGCGCGATGAAGGTGCGGAACCGCGCGCTATCCAGCACGCCCGCCATGCCGATCACCCGGTTCTTGCTGAATTTGGAAACCAGGAACGCCGCCTGCGCCATGGCATCCAGCGGATTGGTCACCACAATGATGATGCAGTCGGGCGAGTACCTGGCCACCCCCGCGGTCGCCGTCTTGATCACTTCGAAGTTGGCCAGCAGCAGGTCGTCGCGGCTCATCCCCGGCTTGCGGGGGAACCCGGCGGTGATGATGGCGATATCGGAATTCGCCGTGGGCGCGTAATCGTTGGCCCCCGTAATGTTGACATCGTAGCCCTGTACCGGACCGGATTGGAGCAGATCGAGCCCCTTGCCCTGCGGCACACCCTCCACCACGTCCACCAGGACGACGTCGGCGAGTTCCTTGTCGGCCAGGCGCACCGCGCAATTCGCGCCGACATTGCCGGCGCCCACAACTGTAACTTTCTTTCGCAAGACAGCCTCCTTAATTCCTCGCGGATCCCCCACCGATTATATCGTGGCGGCAGTGGCCTCGCCAGCTTCCGGAGCGATATGGCCGCGCGATCCACAGGTTTCCGTTGAGTTCACGGATGGAGAACGGTGCGGGTGTTCGGAAGAAGAAAGCAACACGGGCGCCGCAATCGACGTCTTCCTCCGGCGGCCGACCGTCCTTGCCGATATTCCGAGGGCTCGCCGGCCCCGCTCAGCGGCTACGGCTCTGCGCGCCGGTGCGGGTGGATTCCAACAGGTGCGCGAGCGAAGCGCCCGGCAGCGACCGGACGATCGGGTTCACCAGCCAGCCGAGCCCGGCCGGCGCGGCGCGCGTCAGCGAGATGGTCTGGCACTCCACATACACGCCACCGTCCCTCTCTTCCAGCCGCCAATAGGTATTCAGCCTCCAGACAATGGTGCTCTCCTGGCGCGGATCGATCTCGCGCTCGCCCGGCTTGCCGGCGTTCTTCACCTCGGCGATGCGGGTGGCGACCGAACTGGTGAGCATGCGGGTGCCGCTCAGCCAGTAGTAGTTCGCTGTCTGGTCGGTGTTTATCACCAGCGTGATGAGGTATCTCTTCACCACCCGGTAGCGGAGCTTCCAATCGTCGCCGTCGCGGCCCACCAGGCGGGACTCGATGACTTCCGGCCGGAAGTAGTCCTTGTGGGCGTCGTAATCCTGAAGAAAGGAAGTGACCCGCGCCAGGGTCATGGAGGGGATGAAGAGGGCTCCGATCCAGTCGTGGAGGAGCCCGTTGCCCATCGCTGTTTCGCCGCGAGCGTTCCACGGTTCCACTACCACATAGCCCTTGCGGACGCGCCGCCACCGCTCGGGAGACTGCTCCGACCAAAGGTAGGCGGCGGAATGCACCTCGCGCTGAATGCGAGCTTCCGTGGCTGCGATGTAGGCATCGTATTTCGGCTGAAGATCGCCTTTGAGCGGCGGCAGAGCGGGAATCCCGTCCAGTCCGGAGGCGCACCCGAACGAGACGCAAAAAAGGACGCGGACGGCAGCCTGCGACACCCGAAGCATCAGCGTATTATAATTCCCCTCGCCGCGCTTCCGGTGGGTTTGACCCAGCCGTCTGACCCAGCCGCCGGGCCACGCTACTTCAGCTTTTCCAGCTTCTTGCGGATTTCGTCGGCGATCTTCGACTCGCCCGCCAGCGACAGGTATTTCGTGTAGGCGGCGCGGGCGGCCTTGTGGTCCTTCAGCTTCTCCTGGGCCTCGCCGAGACGCAGCCAGGCCTCCGGTTCGTTGCCGTTCCACTTGGTGGCTTCCTCGAACCGGCCGGCCGCCGCGCGGTAGCTGCCCTTCTTGAAGTAGTAGTTCCCGGTGCGGATTTCCTTCTGCGCCTGCAGCGGGTTGAAGCCGTACACGGGCACCGCAATCGACGTGTCTTCCTCCGGCGGCAGACCATCCTTGTCGACGTTCTGCGGTACCGCGGTGGGCTCGCCGCGCTTCTTGAGCTTCGGACCCTCCTGCGCGAACAGGGGCGCCACCGCCAACAGCAACAGCGCCGCGAACCAGCGTGACATAATTAAATTATAACTGCCCTCGATGGAACTCCGTGACAAGGTAGGCCAGCTCCCCTTCTCGCCCGGCGTGTATCTGTACAAGGACGCCGGGGGCCACGTGATCTACGTCGGCAAGGCCAAGAGCCTGCGCAACCGCGTACGCAGCTACTTTTCCGAGGACAAGCTGGCCGATGTCAAGACCGGCACCCTGATCTCTGAAGCGCGCGATATCGACTACATCCTGGTCGATAACGAGAAGGAAGCCCTCGCGCTCGAAAACAATTTGATCAAGCAGTACCAGCCGCGCTTCAATATCCTGCTGCGCGACGACAAGACCTTCCCCTACATCAAGCTGACGCACGAGAAGTACCCGCGCGTCTACGTGACCCGCCGCCTGCGCAAGGACGGCGCCACCTATTTCGGTCCCTACTTCCCGGCCAACCTGGCGCACCGCCTGGTGCACTTCATCCACCGCCACTTCCAGGTGCCCTCCTGTAAGGTGGACCTCACCCGCTTTCACCCCAAACCCTGCCTGCAATTCTACATTCACCGCTGCCTGGGACCGTGCGTCGAGGGGCTCACCGCTGACGACGCCTACGCTCGCGCCATCCACGATGTCCGGCTCTTCCTGGAGGGCCGGCACACGGATCTGGCGCGCGATATGCGCGTGCGCATGGAAGTCGCCAGCGCGGAGATGCGCTTCGAGGAAGCCGCCGGCCTGCGCGATCTCATTACTACCGTGGAAGAGATCGAGGAGCGCCAGAAGATGGCTGCCGCCAAGGGTGACGACGTGGATATCTTCGCCGTCTACGCCGAGCCGCCGCTGGTGGCGCTCAATCTGTTCCACCTGCGCAACGGCCAGATCGTGGATCGCCGCGAGCTGTTCTGGGAAGACCAGGTGGAATTCGACGAGGCGGCGTTTTTCAGCTCGCTACTCAAGCAGATTTACCTGGACCAGCAGTTCATCCCGGCGGAAATCCACGTCCCGGTGGAGTTCGAAGATCGCCAGGCGCTGGAGGAGCTGCTCAGCGAAATGCGCCATCACAAGGTGGAGATCCGCACCCCGCAGCGCGGCCAGAAAAAGGCGCTGCTGGAACTGGTGGAGACCAACGCAAGGCACAGCTTCGACGCGCGTTTCCGGGTGCTCAAGCCGAGCTCGCGCGCCATCCAGGAAGCCCTGCAAGAGGCGCTCAACCTGCCCGGCGCCCCGGCGCGCATCGAGTGCTTCGACATCTCCCACATACAGGGCACCGACAAAGTGGCCAGCATGGTGGTGTGGGAAGACGGCAAGATGAAGAAGGCGGACTACCGCAAGTTCCTCATCAAAACGGTAGTGGGCAACGACGATTTCGCCAGCATGAAGGAAGTGGTGACGCGCCGCTACACGCGCCTGCGCGACGAGAAGCAGCCCATGCCCGGCCTGGTGCTGATCGATGGCGGGCTGGGCCAGTTGCACGCCGCCGCGGATGCGATGGAAGCCATCGGCATCGTGGACCAGCCGCTGGCTTCCATCGCCAAGCGCGAGGAGACTATCTACGTCTACGGACAGGAGGACGAGCCGGTGATTCTCGACCGTTTCTCGCCCATCCTGCACCTGATTCAATCGATTCGCGACGAAGCGCACCGCTTCGCCGTGACCTTCCACCGCTCGCTGCGCAACACGCGGCAGCTCACTAGCGAGCTCGACGCGATTGCTGGCGTGGGCCCCAAGACGGTGCGGAAGCTGCTCAAGGAATTCGGCAGCTCGGAGCGGGTGCGCGCCGCCACGGAGACGGAACTCGCCATCGTGGTGGGGCGGGCGGCGGCGCGGCGCGTAGTAGCCCACTATCTGCGTGTACCCGAGACGCCTTCCGCCGCGTCATGAGAAAATAATGAATATGCGTTTCCGCCTGCGTTTTCGCCAGATGGGCGCCGTGCTGGTCTTTTGCCTTGCCGCGGCCGCGCAGACCTCCACCCTGTCGCTGGATCAATTGATGAAGTTCCTCACTTCGAGCGTGGAACTCAAGATGTCGGACACGGACGTCGCCAAGTACCTGGCCAAGACCCGGCTCAGCGAGCGCCTGGACGACGCCACCATCGAGAAGTTGCTGGCCTCTGGGATCGGGCCGAAGACGCTCGACGCCCTGCGCGCCCTGCGGGACAAATCGGAGGCGCTGGCCACGGCCAAGCCGCCCGCCGCCGAGCCGCCGAAGGTGCACCTTCCGCCCGCTCCCAATTCGGTGGAACAGGCGGCGATCATCGAGGAAGTCCGCGAGTACGCCCTCAACTACAGCAAGGGTCTGCCCAACTTTCTGACCACTCAAGTGGTTCGCCGCTACCAGGCGGGCGCGCCCGGGAGCCGCTACAACCCGCGCTCCAGCGAGCCGTCCTGGGTGCAGGTGGACCTGCTGACGCTGCGCTTGAGTTACTTCGATCAGAAGGAAGAGTACAAGCTGATCCTGCACAACAACAGCCCGACCACGCAGGACTACAAGAGCGTGGGCGGGGCCACTTCCACCGGCGAGTTCGGCAGCCTGCTGCGCGACATCTTCGAGCCGCGGACGCACGCGCGCTTCGCGTGGGACGGGTGGGCGACCCTGCGCGGCCAGCTCGTGATGGCCTTCAGCTACAGCGTGGAGCAGGCCAACTCCCAATGGGGCATCGAGTACGAGAAGAAGGACCACATTGTGCCGGCGTACAGCGGGCGCATCCTGATCGACAAGGACACTCACGTGGTCATGCGCATCACCCTCAACGCCGACGACATCCCGCCGACATTTCCGGTGAAAATGGCCACCACCATTCTGGACTACGACTACACCGACATCAGCGGCCACCAGTTCCTGCTGCCCTTGAAATCGGAGACGCAGATGAGCGCCGACGGCGTACTCTCGAAGAACGATACGGAGTTCCGGCTGTATCGCAAGTACTCGGCGGAATCCAGCCTCACCTACGACATCACGCCCGACGCACTGCCCGCGGATCGGACCCAAGAGACGCCGGCCGCGGGGACGAAGGCGACGGACTGCAAGGATCCGAAGAACGCCAAAGACCCGGCGTGTAAGCAGAAGTAGGACAGACCATCGCCTTTTGTGGTCTGTCGCGGCCCGAGGCAGACGACACACACCGATCGTCTGTCCTACTTCGCCAGTTCCCTTAGTTTGACGTCGAACATCTGGAAGGGCATGGCGCCGACCACCAGTTCGCCATCCACGCCATTACCCACGCTCCTGCCGACGATGAAGGTCGGCGTGCCGCTGGCGCCGATCCTCATGGCCTCCAGCACGTCGTTCTGCACGCGCTCCTTGTATTTCCCGCTGTCGATACAGACGCGCAACGCGGCGGTGTCGATCTTGAGGTCCGCGGCGAAGTTCACGATGTGATCCATATCGAGCGAATTCGGATTGGCGCCCATGGTGTTGCGCAGTTCCCAGAACTTGCCCTGCTCACCGGCGCAGCGGGCGGCCATGGCGGCTCGCATGGCGTTGGGGTGGAAATCGAGCGGCATGTCCTTGCTGAAGAAGCGCGCCTTCCCGGTATCGATGTAGGCCTTCTTCAGCTCGGCAAATGCCGTCACGTGGAAGCGCTGGCAGTACGGGCACTGATAGTCGGTGTACTCCACGATGGTGAGCGGCGCGATGCTGGAGCCCAACATGGCGACGCCGCTCAGGTCGGCGATCTTGGCCCTGGTGGGCGCCTCTTCCTGCGGCGCGGCGGGCTTGGCCTGCTTCTCCAGCAATTGCCGGATCTGCCGCAGTTCCTGCAAAATCTCGTCGCCCTGCTGGCGCGTCAGGGGCGCCTTGTCGTTGGCCTTCTGGGCCGCCAGCGGCAGCACCGCGAGGCACGTTGCGAATACCAGAAACTTCTTCATGGGTTACCTAGTTCTTCCTCAGGATCAGCACGTACTGGCTGTCCGGAATATGTTCCTGCTCGGCGACGAGATGGAAATGATTGGCCTCGATCTCCTTGATCACGTCGGGCATGTCGAGGCGGATATGCGTCAACGCCCGCCCTCCCGGCATGGCCTCCTGGCGCTTGTAGTACTCCACCACCACCAGTTTGCCGCCGGGCTTGAGCGATTGATGGATGGCGGCCAGCATTTTTTCGGGGTAATCGAAGTGATGGTAGACGTCGAGAGCGAGCACGATGTCCACCGCTGCGCCGGGCAGTTTGGGATCGGTTTCGGTGCCTTTGACGAAAGTCACGTTGGCCAGCTTCTGGTTCTCGGCGCGCTGTTTGGCGGAGGCCAGGAAGTCGTCGAAAATATCTTCCGCGATCACGCGGCCGCCGGCTCCCACGCGCCGGCTGAGGAAGGGCAGCATGTAGCCGATTCCGGTGCCGACGTCGGCCACCGTCATGCCGGGCTGAAGGCCCATGGCGCGGATCAATTCGCCGGGCTTCTGCCTTTCGTCGCGCGCCGGGTCGCCCAGACCGGCGGCCAAGCCCTTGCGCTGCTGCTCGGTCTGGTATCCCGCGTTGGCCGGGCCGGCCACCTGCGCGGTAAGCGTGGCATTCATTAACCCGGCCAGCAGCGACGCGGCGAACAACCCGGCGAACAACCCGGCGAACATGCCCGTGATTCTCATAGTGCGGTCTCCATGGGCAGCGCCAGCGGCGCTTCCCGCATGAAATCGAGGTGCGACATCTCTTCCACGGCCTCGCCGATCAATTGCTCGCTGGTCTGCTCGGTGGTGATCACGAACGGCAGATCGTCCTTGCTGTCGCAGGGCTCCTGCAATACCGCGGCGACGCCGATATTCCTGTTGGCCAGAATGCCCGCCAGTTTGGCGATGATCCCCGGACGGTCTTCCACGCGGAAGCGCAGGTAATACGCGCGCTTTTGCAGCTTCACCGATACCGGCTTGTTCTCACCCAGCCGCTCGTGGGCGAACGGCGAGACGCGCTCCGGACTGCCGCCGCGAATTTCCCGCGCCACGCGCATCAGGTCGCTGACCACGGCGACCCCGGTGGGGTGTCCGGCGCCCCACCCGTAGTAGAAGGTATCTTCGCCGAACACGCCCTTCACCCACACCGCGTTGTACGGGCCCTGCACGCCGGCCAGAATGGTGGAGGTGGGAATCAGCGCCGGGCGCACGAACAGAATCAGCCCGTCCGGTGTTTTGCGTCCGCCGCAGATCAGGCGGATGGTGTGCTTCAGGGCGCGCGCATACTGGAAATCGAGCGGCGTGATGCGCCGGATGCCCTCCATGAAGATGTCCGAAGGCGTGATCTTCTCGCCGAAGGCCAGCGCGGCCAGGAGCACCAGCTTGCTGCGCGCGTCGTAGCCGTCCACGTCGGCGCTGGGGTCGGCCTCGGCATAGCCCAGGCGCTGCGCCGAAGCGATCATGGTTTCCATATCGGCGCCGGTCTTTTCGATCTCGGTGAGGATGTAGTTACATGTTCCGTTGAGAATTCCGTACAACGCCTGCACGCGGTCGCCCGAGATGCCCTCGCGCAGCACGGCGTGGATGGGGATGCCGCCGCAGACGGAGGCCTCCATGGCGAGATTGATGCCCGCCTGAATGGCGCGGTCCCAGATCTCGGGCCCGCTGGCCGCCATGAGTTCCTTGTTGGCCGTGACCACGCTCTTGTGGTTGGCGATGGCGGCGTCCACGATCTGCGCCGCGACGGTGGTGCCACCCACCAGTTCGGCGACAATCTGCACGTCCGGGTGCGCCACCACCTCGCGCCAGTCCGTGGTCTTGAACACGTCGCCGAGTCCCGCCGGGATGTGTTTGGTGTGAACCGAACGGCTGCACACGGCGACCACCTTCAGCCGGTACCCGAGCTTGAGGGCGATCTGGTCGCCGTTTTCGGACAGGATGGCAAGCGTGCTGGACCCGACGTTGCCCAGGCCCACGATGCCGACGTTGACTTCCTGCATAGAATCCCATGATATCAGTGGGATCCAATGCACCGACGTGGCGCGCCCTCATTCACCGGCTGGCGGGAACGGCTCCGGGCCACAACGGCGTGCCCTTGATGTACGCCACACCTTTAAACAACGCGACCAGTTCCCGGTCTTCGCCGGTGACCCGTACGAGGCAGGTGGAGAGAGTGCGGGTGCGGGCGACTTCTTCGGCCTCGGCGGTGAGCCGGCCCGACCGGACGGCCTTAAAGTAAGTGACGTCGGCCTGGCAGCCCACGGCCAGCACTCCGTGGGAATTGCAGGCCAGCGCGAAGGCGAGGTCGGCGAGAGTAAACAGGGCGCCGCCTTGCAGAATGCCGACGGCGTTCAGATGACGAGGTTCGACGGTCATCTCCGTGCGGGCGAATCCGGTGCGGACTTCGACGATCCGGATTCCATTCTCGCGCGCGAAGCGGTCCTGTTCAAAAAACGCCGCCAGCCGCTCGCCTTGGTTCCGCTCCAGCGTTTCCACGCACTCTCCTCCAACACCATTAGACACGAGTTTCCGGTTCACCGCGCGGCAGCAGTCCGAATGGCAACCCTTCGGTCAAAAACTTGTTTGGCGTTCCCGCCCATCTTCAGGCGCAGGAGGGCGTGAACTTCGAGATCCGTCTCCGCTGTCCGCCGCCAGCATCACGCCCCCATTCCCCAATAGGCCGCAATCGCAAACGGCACCCGGCGCGCGAGTTCACGCTTCCATCGCCCGAAGGGCTGGTCGGTTGTCAGGTACGTCCAGACGGCGCCTCGATCGGCCATCTCCGCGCCATCGGATTCGACCCGGCGCGCGATCTCGTCCGGCAGCGACGCCTCCATTTCGCGGAACCACTCGTCGATCCGGAGCAGGTACTCACGATGGGGATCGCGGCCGCTCCAGGAGACCCAGTGCACACCCGACCGATACTCGGAGGCGCGTGCGAGGTGGTCCGCCCACAATCAGCTCCGTGGTCGCGCCGGCCGTCAGGGCGACCCCGGATACTCGCGCTTCTTCATTTCCGTTCGCCGGGCCGCATGGCGATACGGTCGCGGAGGAAGTCGAAGCCGATCTCGTTCTGGGTGGCGTACGTAATGTCGGAGGCGTACGCGGCCCGTCGCTCAGCGGGCGTCATCCCCTGCTGAACGTGCGCGACCGAGAGGCCGAGGAGGCGGTAGATGCCGCCCATCCACGCGGCGTCCCGCCGGGCGAGGTAGTCATTGACCGTCATCACGTGGACGCCGCGATGCTGGCGCGCGAACCACGAGATCGCCGGCACGGCCGCCAGCGTTTTGCCCTCCCCTGTCTGCATCTCGGCTATCGAGCCGCGCGTGAGCGCGAGCGCCCCGCGCAGTTGCACGTCGTACATGTCTTGCCCGAGGACGCGGAAGGCGGCGGTCGCGGCGAGGGCGATCCAACGGGGCGGATCTTCGGTTTTCGATGCGGCGGCGCGCAACTCGGCGTCGCTTAGACACGCGAATGTGGCCTGCATCGCGTGGATACGCTCGACGGCCGGCCGGTCGCGGTCGAACATCGAGCGCAGAGAATGCAGCATAGGAAAGCGACTCATTGCAACGGTCCTCCATGGGAAACCAAATGACATTTACACGCCACGACGGCTAACGGTCGTGGCTGAATGGGCTGCAAAGATGATTCGGTTCTACGCCAACGGAGGGGCGCGAGAGATATGGATCGTAAGGAACGAAATCGGCTGAACGGCGGAATCGCCATCTGAAACGCGGAGCAGCGACAGTCTGAGTACCGCTACGAAACAGAAAACAAGAACAGGGATCGCCAGGTGGGGGTGCGCCGCAGGGGGGCCGATGGCAATGCACACCAGCAGCAGTGCAATGCAGAGCAATGCGACGAATGCGCGCGCGATCTGGACCTCCCGTACGTTTTGATAGTACCAGATTCCTGCTCGGGCGGGCCCTGCGCGAGGAGGGGGAGAACAAACCGCGTCCGAAGAAGGCCCGCTAAGCCCAATACTGTTCACTTTGGAGCTTGGCGCTTGCCCCGGTGGGACAGGCCATCGGGTTTTGTGGCCTGTCGTGCCCCCGGAACTCTCACCGAGCGCGCGAGGATGACAGGGTCGAAAAACCAGTTCCGCAAACGGCCGCCTGGCGCAGTTGGTCGGGCAGGCGCTTCCGCCTGCCAACCGCTCGGGCTCGGATCAAGAGTTGGCAGGCGAAAGCGCCTGCCCCACCTTTTTTCATGAGCTTTCGCGGGCCGAAGGCCCATCCCAACAGACCACGAAAAGCGATCGTCTGTCCCACCTGCCGCCGAATGCGGAGGGGCATCCGGTCAAAGGCCAGCGTGCCGATGAAACATGAGGCCCTACCGGACCACCGTCTTCTCCACCGCCAGGTTCCCGTACTCGTCTTCCACCCGTACGGCGATGGTGTGCTCGCCCGCTTCGGCATCCAGCTTGAGATCGTAGTCCAGCTCCCGCGCGTCGGAGAGGCGCGTCACGGGGGCCGCCACTTTCCACTCGGCGCCGTCCAGCGAGTACTCCGCTTTGGCGATATTGTTGAGCGCGTCGGCGGCGTGCCACTTCACTTGCAGCTTGCCGCCTGTGCGCGCCGAGAGAAGCGCCGCGATCTTCGGCGGCGTGTTGTCGATCCAGAACGGGCTGCCTTCCATGCGCGCTGTCAGCGCCTCGGCCGGTGGATTGCCGGGCGCATCCGATGCCGTCACGCGCACGCGGTACTCGCCATCCGGCCAGACGGTGGAGTCCCAGGAGAGGTAGCGCTCCGTCACCTTGTCCTTGAGCAGCTTCCATTCGGTCTCGCCGGTGCCGCGGATCTCCACCGTGAACAGCAGCGGATCGCCGTTGGGGTCGGATGCCGCCCAGCGCGCGCCGATGAAGCCCTTGGCGTATTGCATGGCCGGCGTGCTGTCCAGGGACATCGCCGAAACCGGGCTGGCGCGCCTGCCGATGGGCGGCAGAGAGAGCGATGCCTGGGAGGCGATCAGCGGCGCGGAGACATTCGGGAAACGGTAATTCGGCGGCGTGGTTTCGATCTCGTCGATGCGCGGCTCCAGGTTCTTGGGGAGATACGCCACGTCCACCGAATCGAGCTCGGGCGAGCCGCCCGTTAGGGTGGCTTTCCATTGCACGAAGCGCGCCGCCGGAGAGGCCACGCGGCCGCCTTTGCCGCCGGCCGGCACCGCTGCCCACGGGCTCCAGTTGTTCTCGGGCCGGTCCAGGTTGCCGCTGCGCGTGGCGAACGCCACCTGCCCGCCGTTGAGGTTGGCCTCAAAGCTGAGCCGTCCCCACAGCGAGTATATGCCGGAATCGAAAACGTCGCTTTCGATGGAGCCCTCGCGCTCGAGGCCCGGACCAATCTCGTACACCTTGCCGGTGTTCCCAGTGGCCGCATACAGACGGCCGTCGACGCCCGGTTGGAACGCCGTGACCTGGGTGGCGGGCAGCGTCAGCAGCGAGGTATACAGGGCGGGCGATTCGATACGGTAGATGTTGCCCTTGTTGCCCGTGCCGAGCAGGGCGCGGCCGGCCGCGTCGAAGGCGATGGCGTACACCACCTCCTGCGCATGTCCCCAGACGCGCCGCGGCGCGCCATCGGGATCGATGCGAACCACCTCGCTGCCGCCTGCCACTCCGGCCGGCGCGATGGAAGGCGGCGGCACCGGCGCCGGTGGCCGGACGGCAGCCGCCCCGGGGCCAACCGTCACCGCAACCTGGGGCGGCGCGGGCGGAAGCGGCGCCGGGGGCGCCGGCGCCGGCGCGGGAGCAGGCTGGCGATTCCCCACCGCGGCCGCATAAATCGCCCCATCGGGAGCCTGCGCCACGGCCGTCACTTCGCGTTTCGGCATCTGGTAGAGGACGAATCCCTCGCCCGGGGGCGAGACGCGCAGCACCAGGCCGCCGGGTTCGGTGCCCAGGATCAGGTTGCCCTTGGCGTCGATGGCCAGCGACCGCACGTGCGTCTCCTCGGTCTTGAAGAACACCGAGCCCTTGCCGTCCGGGGTCACGCGATGCAGTTCGCCCTTATCTCCCGTGGCGGCGAACAGATTGCCGGCGGCATCGAAGACCAGCGCCCAGATGTATTTCGCCTTGGGGTCGTAGAACACTTCCGGCTTGCCGTTGCCCGCGATGCGATAGATCTTGCCATCGGGCGAAGTGGCCGCATATACGCGATCGCGGCTGTCCACCGCGATGGCGTGGATCTCGAGCGCGTCCAGATCGGCCAGCAGCTTGCCCTTGCCGTCCGGCGGAATGCGGTACAGTTTGGCGCTGGTGCCGCCGCCGGCATACAGGTTGCCTTTGGAATCCCGGGCTAGCGCCCAGAGGTAGGACGAGGAGGTGTCGAACAGCTCGCGCGACTCTGGCGCCAGGGTGAGGCGCCCGTCGCTGCGCAGCGACAGGTTCTTGAGATTCCCCTTTTCGAAATCGGCGGCTTCGCCCTGTGTCCAGGTGCGAGTCTGTCCGGCGGACAGGGCGCCGGACGCTGCCAGCAACAGGATGAGTGTTTTCATTTGACCTGGGTCCCTCAAAAACAACCGCGTGCCGTTCGCAGGCGGAACCGCCTGCGCCACCAACGGCAATTCATTTGTTCGCAATGGTGGGGCATGCTTTAGCTTGCCAACGCCCGCTTGCGGGCGCATTCTTTCTCAGCATCATTTGACGTGAATTCGCAGGGAGTAACTGCCGGTCACCACGTAATCGAACGGAATGGAGGTCTGCTCCGACGCCGTCTCCGGCGTGGTCACCATGGCGCGGTTACTGGCGCGCCCCGCCTGGATCACGTTCAGCACGCTGGATGGCATGTTCGGCATGGCCTTATCGTCGTAATAGGCGGTGGGACTGGCTTGCACCAGGGAGACGTACAGCCGGTTGTTGGTGCGCTCCTGATTGAGCAGCGAGACCGCCTGCGGCACGTCGATGAAGCGGTTCATGAAGCCGGCCGCGTTCTGCATGCGGTTCAGCGTATCGGCGTCGCTCAGCAGGATGCGGTGATCGCCCTTGGCAAGCCCGGCGGGTATCTTGACCGTGACTTCCCGCTGCATGGGTTCGCCACGATAGGGCCGTACGGAAACCTTCACCGGCAGTAGGTCGCCGGCCTGCACTTCGGTGTTGGCCACCCACCCGGTCTCGATGGCGGCCACGCGGCGCTCCGGCAGCAGATCGAGGCTCAGCGTCACGCCCTTCACGTCCGGCGTGTTCACGTTGTTCAGGTACAGGCGGTTGAACTTGTCGCCCAGCCAGACGGCCAGCGCCATGGGGGCGGGCATGGGCATGTCGCCGGTGGCCTGCATGGTGGCCAGACCGACATTGTGCGGCCCGTTCATCTCCACCTTGCCGTTCAGCCGGTAGGTGGTCTCATCGGCGAAGTCGTTCAAGTTCGAAATCGAATTGTAGAGCGTCAGCATCATCAGTGTGGGCGTCCACTTCTGGTGCACGAAGATGTTGAAGTGGAAACTCTTCTGGCTGAGCACCGCCTCTTTGGCGTCCAGCGAGCGCACGTTGAGGGTCACCGGAATCATCGGCGAGGTGGCGCCCAGTTCGCCCATGATGCCAGAGTGGCGATCCTGCCGCAGCGCGCCGACCACTTCGGTGGCGTTGGCCAGCTTGGTCGGTTGGAACTGGCTGGCCAGGGTGAGCACCACTTCGCTTTTCGCCAGCGGCATATCCACCGGTCCCAGGTTAAACAGCGGATGCCCGAAGGCCAGCACGCGCTTGCCGTCGTTGTAGGTCACCGTGCCGAAGGCGCTGATGCCCATATCGCCATCCACCAGGATGGTGGCCACGCTCTCGCCCGGATTCAGCGCGTGCTCCCAACCCGCCACCGGCTTGCTGCCGTGCGTCAACACGGCGCCGGAGCCCTGCACGGTGCGCAGGCCCATCTGCTGGAAGATGGAGCTGAAGTCGCGCAGCGTGTCGCCATTGATTCCGGAAAATACCAGCGGCGAATCGATCGGCACCAGCGATTCCAGGGGATCGTCCCCGGTGCCGCTGGCCGCCACCGCCTTACCAGGCACGCGCGCCGCGGCGGGACGGGATTGGTCGCCGCCGTTGATTTCCAGCATCAATTCGATCGGCGTGATGCCGCAGATGGCGTCCGGCGAGAACTGGCTGAGGCCGAGAGACACCGCGCCAATCAGTTTGCCATTGATGTAAACCGGGCTGCCGCTCATGCCCTTGGCGACATTGGTGCGCGCCGCTTTGCCGCCCATCTTGCCCAGGATGATGTCCTGCTTGGGGCCCCACATATTCCGGGCAATGCCGACAATCTCCACTGGGACGGGCTCGGGCTCCGTGCCCTGGAATACGGTCCAGGCGGTGCCCTTCATGCCCGGCCTGATTTCGCTCAGGGGCATGATCTCCACCTTGCCGGCCTTGGGGCGGGCCGGCGGCGTTTCGGCCGCGGATGCGGGCAGCGCGGTAGCCGCCAAGCCAATCAGGATCGCGGCAATTCGGATGTTCATGGGGCAACGACTCCAGTTGCCTCATTGTACTATGCGCCTAAAGCAGGACTGGCCTACTGGCCTGTCCCACCAATCAGGCCGAAGCTTGTCCGGAGAGCCCCTTGCGCAGAATCGCGGCGCCGAGCAGTGCCAATAGCACCGCCAGGCCAATCAGCATCGGAACCCCTAACGCCGGAGTGCCTACCGCGGACGGAGCCGGGCTGGCCCCGACGAGGCTCCATGAGCCCAAGACACCGTTATCGCCCTGACACCCATTGACGCCGACGCACCAATACCCGGCCAAAGTGGTTCGCAGCACCATATTGCTGTTGTTCCAACCCAAGCTGACCAACGCCGGGGCGGGCAAGGTGGCCGGTATGGTTCCGCTCAGAACGGATGAACTGTTGAAGTTCGGGCTGGATGGCGTGATCCCCCCGGGGATAGGATTGATGCTCGATGTGTACGTGAAGCTGACGAAATTCGCCCAGGCGAGCGGCTGGCCGGGGGTGTAGTTCTGCAAGGTGAGCAGGCCGGTGCCTGTCCCAACACAGTCGTTACACTGCCCGACGAACTGATACGTCGCTGTGGTGCCTACAAGGGCGGAGCCTGTCTGCACGCCGCCCAGAACGCAGACGGCCAGAAAGGCGAAAACCTGGAGAACGGAGCGGGTGTTAAATCCGAAATGGGGCATCTTGTCTCCGAAATGGAAATAGATATTGAAATTCAAAGGTCCACACTATTGTGATGCGAACCTCCTGTCCAGTGTACCCTACCCGCTCGTGCGTGGTAAACGGAAGAGCAACGCCACCATTGCCGCCGGCACAGATGCGCGGCATCGCGAGCGACGCGGTCAGAGTGCTAGCGCGCCTTTGTATATCATGTCCTTGAGCGGAAACTTGACAGACAGGTGAAACGGGCCAAAGCGGCTTTCCAGCGTCACCGCCTTTTCGCTCACGGCGATCGGATCGGCCCCGCGCGCAAAGAAGAGCAATAACTCCGTCGCCGACTCACCCGTTCCGGTGAGCAGGTGGGCACAAGGAATGGCGATCTTGTCTTTGCGGTCGATGCGGCTGTTTTGCCTGATGGCCTCGAGCATTTCCTGGTTGGGATTGGGCACGCTTTCACCGTTGCCGCCCTTGCGCGGAGGCAACAAAGGCATTCCCCGAAGCCGGATGACATAGAAGCCCGCGGTTTCCTCGGGCAGTTGAGGCGCGCCGGCAAGACGCACGGGTTTTGCGCTTTCCCAGCGCGCGAGCACCCTGAACTGCACGGACTGGCCGGTATCGGTGCTGGGAACCGGCGGCGGAGCCTCGCCGATGGGCACACTCGTAGCGGCCCCGGGCGTGGAACCCGGCAGGGCACCGGGTACACCTCCTCCCGGTCTCGCCACGCCCTGGTAGGCAGGCGCGCGGTTGCGTTCGACCTCGAACCGCGCCATTCCCTCCCGCGCCCATGGGGACTGCCCGAGGAGAATCCGCTTCTCCTCGCTGCTCCAGGCGGCGGGGTCCTTGCTTTCCCAGAATTCCTTGCGCGCGGCCTGCAGGGCGTGGAACGCCGGCCATATCGTCGCGGCCCCCAGCAGCAGGCACCTTCGTGTTCGGAGCATAGATACGTCCTTAATCCATGGTAGCTGGACAAGGGCCGCGGCCAAAACCGGTATGGAGTGAACGAGCACATCCTAGCTCAGGCGGTCCCGGGGTAGGCGCGCAAGCGTCGACATGCTGCCCAATCATTGGTCCGGTGCTGCCGGAAACCCCTCGCTGACGCTCGGGGCTCGGATCGGAGCCACGGCCTCCTCACCCGGCCCGTATTGGCTGGTACGATGAAGCCGAGGGGGGCTTCCGCGCGACGCCGCACGCGGCGGCGCGATTTCGATCATGCACACCAACCGTCTGGCACAATGCGTCTGGAAAGTTGGTGGAGGTGATATGCGATGAGAAAACAGTACCGTAGTCCTCTAATGGCGTCGATCCACGAGACGGCCGAAGGCCTTCATGCCGCCGGCGTGATGGACAAGCGCACGATGCGTGACTTCGATGACCTGTGCGTTACACCAGTGCAGCCACTGAAGCCTATGGAAATCCGCGCCCTTCGTTTGCGGGAAGGCGCGAGCCAGGCGGTTTTCGCCCGGTATCTGAACGTGACAACGGGTCTGGTGAGCCAGTGGGAACGCGGTGAAAAGCATCCGCAAGGAGCATCCCTGAAACTCCTCGCACTCGTCGCCAGGAATGGGCTCCAGGCCGTCGCATGATGCGGGGATTGCTGGGCCGCGGGTTCCAGATCGAGGGCGAATGCCAAGGCGTTCTTCAGCTTGGTCATCGTGTCTCGCAAGCCCTTAGACGTTGGCTACCGAGTCACGGTCAAGGAACGGAAAATGCGGCAGGGATACTTCGCGCGCGCTGAGCCTGTTCTGCGTCGTCAGAGGCACGTACAAATAAGAGCGCGCGGGGTGGGTTGGGATGACGCGACACAATCACCACAGGCCGCGTCTTCGCGGCGTGCCGGCCGCGCCCAGTCCAGCCCGCCAGCATTGCCGCCGGCGAGCCATATGCGCGACATGGCGACACTGCACGGACGGGTGACCACGGGACCACGGGGTTCCGCGTGCGCGAGCCTCCGTCACGATCTATACTTAAAGCGGCATGCGAACCACTGTGGATATTGGGACTCTCATCGAGACGTCGCCGGAAATTCGCAAAGGCCGGCCGTGCATCGCCGGCACCGGTGTCACGGTACGCCGCATCGTCGGGTGGTACGACCTCGGTCTTGCCCCCGAAGAGATTGCCGCCAAAATGGAGCACCTGACGCTGGCTCAGATTCACGCGGCCTTGGCGTACTACCACGCCAACCGCGACGAGATTGACACCGACATTGCCGCTGAAGATGCCGTCGTCGAACAGATCTTCCCCGCCCAGGCGTAACCGCTGTGAGCCTCCTTCGTTTGTATATGGACGAGGATGCTATGGACGGCGATGTCGTCCGGGGTCTTCGATCCCGCCGAATCGACGTTATCACAGCGGCTGACGCTGGAATGATCCGCCGCAAAGATGAGGAGCACCTCCATTTCGCCACGGCCCAAGGTCGGGCGCTCTATTCCTTCAATGTCGGAGACTTCTACGAGATCCACACTGAATGGATAACGAGTGGCCGCGACCATTGCGGAATCGTGTTGACACAGCAACGCCGCTATTCGACCGGCGAGCAGATTCGGCGCTTGCTGCGGCTGATTGGCTCCCTGTCGTCTGAATCCATGAGGAACCGTGCGGAGTTCTTAGGCCGGTGGTGATCGCCATGCGCGTCGGCGAACGCACCATGGTGAACACGTGGCGACTTCTCGCTCAGGTGCCTTCCCGCTCGTCTTTTGCGTTAGGCTCGGTGTATATGAACGACACCGTGGCGCGGATCCTTGCCTCGTTGAGAGACGTGTGTGACTTTGCGGAGAGCGATCTGTCCGACATCAACGCTTCTGCCAGTGATGGTGACAACGCACTCCACTCCCTCGTTCGACGCGACGACCTTTCAGGTGCCAAGGCACTCATCGATGCCGGAATCGACATCAACAAGGCTGGAGACCTTGGTTATACGCCGCTTCACGTTGCCTGTATGCGGGGCAACATGGACATGGTCAACCTCCTCGTCGAGAGAGGCGCAGATCTATTCGCATTGAGCGAGGGCGATTCGCCGTTCACGAGTGCCCGCCTGGGGGGACACGACCAGATATGCGAAGTCTTGGCACCACTGATGCGACAAGCGCAGTCGTGCGATCCGAAGATCTGGTTGAGAGCGAGACTTGCTCGTTTACGACGTGATGCTGCCGAGATTGAGGCACAACTCGAGCATGTCTGATCCTGCAATCCACCAGTGCTGACGCCACCTGGCCGCCTAACGCCCGACCCGTGGAAGTGGACCGAAGGGAACGCGAGGTCCTCTTCTCAGGGAGACGGTCGCCCCGCTCGTCCGACCGATTGAGCGAACCCCATTGCCTCCGTCCGCACCCGCCCTCACCCTGCTGGTACGATGAAGCCGAGGGGGGCTTCCGCGCGACGCCGCACGCGGCGGCGCGATTTCCATCATGCATACCAACCGGCTGGCACAACAGAAGAGTCCCTATCTGCTGCAACACGCGCACAACCCGGTGGATTGGTATCCCTGGGGCGAAGAGGCTTTCGAAAAGGCGCGCGTCGAGAACCGGCCCATCTTTCTTTCCATCGGCTACTCCACCTGCCACTGGTGCCACGTGATGGAGCGCGAGAGCTTCGAGAACGAAGAGATCGCCGCGCTGCTGAATCGCGATTACGTGGCCATCAAGGTGGATCGGGAGGAGCGCCCCGACGTGGACCGCATCTATATGACGTACGTGCAGGCCTCGACGGGCGGCGGCGGCTGGCCGATGTCGGTCTGGCTGACACCGGAGCTGCAGCCGTTTTTCGGCGGCACTTACTTTCCGCCGGAGAACCGCTGGGGGCATCCGGGTTTCGCCTCCATCCTGACGCAGATCGCGGAGGCGTGGGCCAATGATCGCGGGAAGATCCAGGAATCGGCGCGCCAAGTGGTGGAGCAGCTCACCCGGCAGGTGACGGTAGAGCCCACGCGCGCCGGGGCGGCCTTCGACGCGACCACGCTGGAGGCCACGCTGGACAACGCCTTCTCCGGCTTCCGCCGTACGTTCGATGCGCGCCTGGGCGGATTCGGCGCGGCGCCCAAGTTTCCGCGCGTCTCGGTGCACCATTTCCTGCTGCGCTACTGGGCGCGCACCAAAAACCCCGAGGCCCTCGACATGGTGCTGCTCACGCTGCGCGAAATGGCCAAGGGCGGCATGAACGATCAGCTCGGCGGTGGATTCCATCGATACAGCGTGGACGACCGCTGGTTCGTTCCCCACTTCGAGAAGATGCTCTACGACCAGGCGCAGATTGCGATCTCCTACATCGAGGCCTTCCAGGCCACCAGGGACCCACAGTACGCCGAGGCCGCCCGCCGCATCTTCGATTACGTGCTGCGCGACATGACCGATGCCGGCGGCGGCTTCTACTCGGCCGAAGATGCCGATAGCGCGATGTCTCGCGAACGCCCCGATCTCAAGGGCGAAGGTGCGTTTTACATCTGGAGCCTGGAAGAGATTCGGGCCGTGTTGGGCAAGCCCGCGGCGGAGTGGTTCTGCTACCGCTACGGCGTTCGCGAAGGCTCCAACGTGGCGAGCGATCCGCACGGCGAGTTCACCGGCAAGAACATTCTCTACCAGGCGCGCACGGTGGAAGAGACGGCGGAGTATTTCGGCCGGCCGCCCGGCGAAGTGCAAGCCGCTCTCGACGGCGCGGGCAGCCTGCTGATGGCGGCGCGCGGTCAACGCGTGCGCCCTATGCGGGACGACAAGATCCTCACCGCCTGGAACGGCCTGATGATCTCGGCCTTTGCCAAAGGCGGGGCGGTGCTCGATGGCGCCCACAACGCCGCCCGCTACGCCGAGGCCGCGCGCCGCGCCGCGGAATTCGTCATCGGCCACATGTACGGTGGCGCGAGCGGCAAACTGCTGCGGCGCTATCGCGCGGGTGAGGCCGCGATCCCCGGGTTCCTCGACGACTACGCCATGTTCGCGCAGGGCCTGCTGGATCTCTACGAAGCCCAGTTCGACCGGCGCCACCTGGAACTGGCCGTGCGGCTTACCGAAAAGCAGCAGGAGCTGTTCGAGGACACCGGCAGCGGCGCGTTCTACAGTACCGCGGCGGACGACTACCGGCTAGTGCTGCGGGTGAAGGAAGATTACGATGGCGCCGAGCCCGCGGGCAACTCGGTGGCCGTGATGAACCTGTTGCGCCTGGCGCGGATGACGAATCGGGCCGATTTCGGCAAATCGGCCGAGCGAACGCTGGCGGCCTTCGCCAGCCGGCTTTCAGTGGCGCCGGTAGCGATTCCGCAGATGCTCGGGGCCTGCGAGTTCATGGCCGGCGCGCCGCGCGAGATCATTTTAGCCGGCCGGCGCGATTCGGCGGAAATGCGCGCGCTGCTGGGCGAACTGCACACCCGCTTCGTGCCCGGCAAGGTGGTGCTGCTGGTGGATTCGGTGGAGACGCGGCAGGCGCTCGCCGCCGGCATCCCCTCCATCGCGGCCATGAACCCGCTGGAGGGACCGGCGCGGGCCTACGTTTGCAGCGACTACACCTGCCAGTTGCCGGTTTCCGATCCGGCTGAGTTCGCCGAGTTGATACAATATTGAAATCACTCGCAACATCAGGAGAAATTATGGAAAGACCAGGAGCAACGACGATGAGAGGGAAGCCCATGACGCTGGTGGGGCCCGAACTGAAGGTTGGCGACGCCGCTCCGGATTTCAACGTGGTGGACTTGGGGCTCAAGCCCGTCACCCTGAAAGACACCGGCAACCGGGTGCGCATCATCAGCGTGATTCCGTCGCTCGATACGCCGGTTTGCGACGCGCAGACCAAGCATTTCAACGATGCAGCGGCCAAGTTGCCGGGTGTGGACGTCTTCACGGTCAGCATGGATCTGCCGTTCGCCCAGAAGCGCTGGTGCACAGCCTTCGCCGTGGACCACGTGAAAATGCTCTCCGATCACAAAGATGCGTCCTTCGGCGCAAATTACGGAACTCTGATCAAGGAATTGCGAATTGAGAGCAGGGCGATTTTCGTGCTGGACGCGGACAATCGGATTCGCCATGCCGAGTACGTCAAGGAAGTAGCCGATTACCCGAACTACGAATCCGCACTGGCGGCGGCCCGAGGCGCGGGCGCCCCCGCGGCGTAGACGGCGAGTGAAGGTGGCCGCGCGGGCGGCAAGCCTGGCCGCACCTTTTTGAGGTCTGGACTGAATTCCACGGAATCATCGGCGCCCGTCGGCGCGGAACGTGCGATCACCCGCGCGGTGGATAGCCCACTGCTGCGCGGTGGCCTGACGATTGTCGCCGGCGTGCTGACCGGCAACGTGCTGGGTGTCGGCCGCGTGGCGCTGATCGCGTACCTGCTGGGCACTCACAGCCGTGCCGATTCGCTGGCCGTGGCCATGGGCCCGTTGGACACCCTCAATTCGGTGCTGATCAACAGCATCATCTTCGCGTTCGTCCCCATGCTGACGGACGCCCAGGGGGCGGAGCGCACCGCCCTGTTTCTCAAACTGACGCGCGGCTTCGTTTGGGCATTTTCGCTGGTTTCGCTGAGCGTGATGCTGGCCGCGCCCTGGCTGATGCGCGCCCTGGCGCCGGGACTGGATCCGCAGTACTTTGACACTTCGGTGAATCTGCTGCGGATTCTGGCGCTCTCCACGCTCTTCGCCGGCGTGGCCGCGGTCCACTGCGCCATGCTGTACACCCATCGGCGCTTTGGCCCGGCGGCGTTCTACCAGGCGGCGCTCAACGTCTTCATGATTGCGGGCGCGCTCTGCCTGTGGAAGGTCGCCGGGGTCTACGCCTTCGCCATCGGCTATACCGCCGGGGCCTCGGCGCAACTGGCCATCGTCTATTTCGCGGCGCGTTCCGGGCTGGACACCAGGGATCTTCCCCCCTGCCAGGTGCGCTGGCGCGAGATTCTGATGAAGCCGGCCTTCTTCGTGGTCTATGCCGCCGGCCTCGGCCTCAACATTACCTTCACCCGCGCCTATGCCACGCACGCCGGTCCGGGAATGGCCGCCGCGCTGGATTATTGCATGCGTGGCGTGGCAGTGCCGCTGGCTCTGTTGGTGCAACCGATTTCGAACTCGCTGCTGCCGGAAATTGCCCGCCTGCGCAGCCTCTTCCGCCTGCGCGAGGCGCTGAACCTGATCGATAAGACCATTGCCCTGGCCGCGCTGGTGGCGGTCTGCGGGTGCGCTTTCGCCCTGGTGTTCCGCCAGCAGGCCATCGCGCTGCTCTTCCAGCGCGGCAGTTTCACGGCGGAATCCACCCGGCTGGTGGCTTCGGCTTTCCTGGCGCTGGGACCGAGCTTGATCGGCTGGAGCCTGATCGAAGTTCTGGCGCGCTCGCTGTTTGCCCTGGACCGGCCCTGGCCGCCGGTGATCGCGGCCCTCATCCCGGTCCTCATCAATGTGGCGATTACCATGCAAGTCGCCCCGTTCCATCCGGAATACCTCGGCCTGGGCGCGTCGGTGGGCCTGATTTCCGGGTTCGCGGTGTTGTTCGCGGTGACCCACGCCAGCCGCCGGCGCTGGCTCGCGCAGGGCTGAGGGATTGGCGGCGTGGGGGGCTGGCTGGCCCGCGGCCGGCTGGCAAGCTAAAGGGTGCCCCACCTTATGCCAACAGGGCTGTGGCGGGGACCGGGGACAGACAGGACCGCCAGCGGATTTCGGGCAAAGACCGCCGGAAATCCATGGCAGTCTTGTCAGTCCCCGGAGGCACCTTCACCGGCCAGTGCAGCCGCCCGCGCGAAGTCGCTCTGCGCGGAAGATTCGTCGCCCAACAGGCTGTAGGCTTGCCCGCGCAACAGGTAGAGGTGCCGCTCGCGGGGGGCCAGGCGGATGGCTTCGGAAAAGTCCCGCAGAGCCGCTTCCGCCTGCTCTCCCTGGAGCAGGTACAACTCACCACGGTATTGGAAGGACTGCCACAACTCGGGGCTGAGGCGGATGCCCTCCGTCAGCAGCGCGATGGCGCGATCGGCGCGGCCCGAGGCGGCTTGCTCGCCGGCGCGCTCCAAGATAGTTGCGGGATCGGGGACGGCCGGAAAGCGGCGGCTGACGAGGTGGAGATAGGCGCCCGCCATCAGGCAGAGGCAGCCGATCCCGGCGGCGCCATCGAATCCCCAACCGCCGAGGAAGATCCGTCCGGCCAGGGGCAAACTGCCGAATACCACCGCCATGGCAAATGCGGTGTGACTCCATTGGCGCGCCCGCGCACGGTACGCCGTGGGGAACGCGCCGCGGATTTCATCCCCTGGAGACGAGGGCATGCTTCCACGATAGCCGATTGGCGCGGCGTGAGGGACGAAAGACGGGCCGAAAAGCCGCCGGCCCGGCCGGTCTTCCGGCCGGCTGGCAAGCTGAAGCATGCCCCACCAAGGGGATCGGTTCTTCAAATGGGATTTCGCGAATTCGAACGGGCCACGCAAGGCGCGGGCCTCTCCCGGCAACCGGTAAAATCTCTTGACTGCGACAATTCGTAATGGTACAGTTTGTACCATGACACAGCGTACCAACGGTGGAGCGGGCGTCCGGGCGCCGCTCACCGACCTCGAAAACGACGTGATGCGGGCCGTCTGGAACGGCGGCCCGTGCTCGGTGGAGGCCGTCCACCAGGTGGTGGCGCGCGCGCGCGACCTCAAGGAAACCACCACCCGCACCCTGCTGCGGCGCCTGGAGCAGAAGGGCTATCTGCGGCACGAGTCCGACGGGCGGGCATACGTTTACCGCGCCGTGGAGCCCGCGCGCAGCCTGGCGGCTCGCGCCGTCCGCCAGATCATCGACCGATTCTGCCAGGGATCGGTGGAGGAGCTGGTCAGCGGAATGGTGGACGCGAAGGTGCTGAGCGCGGCGGAGCTGGGCCGTCTCGAAGAGTTCGTCAAAACGCGGGGAGTGCGTCCGCGCAAGGGAGGCAAGTGAATGCAACCGATGCTGATGGAATGCGCCGTAAGGGCGATGCTGATCGCCATTGGCACGGCCGCCGTGCTCGCCATGCTAGGCGTGAAGACGGCCGCCGCGCGCCACGCCGCGTGGTCCGGCGTGGTGCTCGCGATGCTCGTTCTTCCCCTGTGGACGGCGTGGGGACCGAAGGCCGCGCTGCGCGTCCTGCCGCAAGGGGCCGCGCGCGCCGCCGCCGTGTTGCACGCGCCGGCGCCACTGAGTGCGAGGCCCGTGGTTGCGGATCGGGCGCCGAACAACCCAGCGCCTTCGCGCCATGGCTGGAACTGGGGGACAATCGCACTGGGCGCCTACCTGCTGGGCGTGTGCGCCCTGCTGCTGCGCCTCGGAATCGGCACGGCACGCGCGCGCCGGCTCCTGCGCCATGCGGCGTCAGACGACGGGGTGATGGTCAGCCCATGCTGCTCCGCCCCGGTCACGGTGGGATGGCTACACCCCTCGGTGATTCTGCCGCCGGGGTGGCGCGAGTGGCCCGAGGGCAAATTGAACGCTGTGCTGGCGCATGAGCGGGAGCACGCCCGGCGGCGCGACCCGCTGGTGCAGTGGCTGGCGCTGCTGAACCGCGCGTTGTTCTGGTTCCACCCGCTGGCCTGGTGGCTGGAGCGGCGCGTTTGCGCGCTGGCCGAGGAGGCTTGCGACGGCGCGGCGATCGCCCACGGCCACGATCCGCGGGACTATTCCGAATACCTGCTGGAATTCGCGCGCAGCGTGGAGCACTCCGGCTCGCGGATCCAGGAATGGGGGATGGCGATGCCCGGCGGCTTCCTGGGACAACGCATCCACCAGATCCTGGCCGCGGCTCCCGCGCCGCGCACCTCCCGAGCGCGCCTGGCCTGCGCCGCGGCGGCGTGCACGCTCGCGGCGGTGGTGTTCACGGCGGGTAGGCTGGACTCCATCCACGCGCAGACGGCGGTCTTCGTGCCCGCGGGCCCGGTGTTCGAAGACGTTTCCATCCAGGTGATGCCGGTATATCGCGGCAACGAGGCGGCTGCGGCCTTGAAGTATCGTCCGCCCGCTCCCGGCACCATCCAGCATTGGCATCAGAACCTGAAGGCACTCGTGATGGAGGCGTTTGCCGTAGAGGAGTACCGCGTGGAAGGACGCACGGGCAGGGATGCCGAAATGTCCCCATCCTACACCATCACCGCCAAGGCTCCTCCGAAAGACATGCCCGAGGCGCAAGTGCGGGAGATGCTCCAGAGGCTGCTGGTCGAGCGCTTCCACCTGGCTCTCCACTGGGAGCGGAAGGTGGTTCCGTTGTACTACCTGGTGGCGGGACCGAATGCCATGCAGGGTCTCGTGCCCGAGGAGGAAGGCAAGGACAGCGTGTATGCGCCAGGCCGCGGACGGTTTCACGCCCGGAAGGTCACGCTCTCTCGCCTGGCTTTCGCGCTTTCGCATTCAATGCCGCGCTACGCCATCGACAAGACCGGCATCACGGGTGCGTACACGTTCGATCTCGATTGGACGGCTGACGCCACGGAGTGGGGCCGCTATTCACTGCCGCGGAGCCCGCTGTTCGACCCCTCCCCGGACCACCCGCTGGCGCCCAGCCTGGTGGCCGCGCTGGATGGCCTGGGCCTCAAGCTCGAACCGCACGAGGAAATGATGGACGTCATCGTCATCGATCATGCGGATGCAGTGACGCAGAACCAGTAGCGCGGTGGGGCAGGCGCTTCCGCCTGCCCACCGCGAGCTACGGCCTGCGCGCCGCGGTCAGGTCGCGATCTATGCCCTCGATGCTGGCGTACTGCGCGTCCCAGAAGGACTGCGATTTCATCTGCTCCAGGTAGGCGTGAGAATAGCCGAAACCCGACCAGACCTCTTCCTTGTAGGCGAACAGGCGTTCCTTTTCGGCGCGCGGGCGCACGTCCAGGATGTCCGCCTCGCTGCCGCCGCGGAACACGCTCTCGAACCAGCCTCCCAGCTTGCCGGCATCGAGCGGGCCGCGACGCTCCGCGAGGTCGGCCAGCACGGAAGGATAGCGGTCAAAGCCGTCGGTCGCAATGGTGACGACGTTGTCCGCGGCGCCGAGATTCAAGTGGTGGGCCAGACGGATGGCGCCCAGCACGTTGCAGATGCCGGAGATCCCGAACAGCCCTTTCAGACTCGCCAACTTCCCTGGCGGCAACCGCAAGAGCGTTTCCACCAGCGGCAAGCGGCGCTCCAGCAGTTCCAGTCCCATCACGCAATCGTCGTCGTGTATCAGCATCACGCAGTCGGTGGTCAACACGTTGTGGATCAGGGTCACCATCTTATCGCCGATGCCCTCGATGCGGTGCGTGCCGCGGCCGTTGTTGAACAGGGTGGAGCACTCCATCGGTTCGAGAGCGCAGATCACGCTGTCGGGGAACTTCGCCTTGATCTCGTCGCCGGCCGCCAGAGTTCCGGCGGAACCGGGCGCGGAGACGAAGGCGGCCACGCGACCGTTGCCGTGGCCGGCCGCCGCTTCGAGCGCGCTGCGGCCGGTCACGTAGCGATGGAAGCGGTAATTGGGCAGCAGTTCGAATTGCGCCAGGATCTTGTTCTTCGGGTCCTTCTTGTAGAGTTCGGTGCGCTCCAGGACCAAGATGACATCGCTTTCCGACCCGGGCGTGAGATCGAGTTGGCCGCCGTACTGCCGTATGCGGGCGTAGCGTTCCTTGCTCATCCCCTCCGGCATGATGACGATGGCGGGGTAGCCCTTGAGGTGCGAAACGTAAGCCACGCCGATGCCGAAATTGCCGGTGGAGGGTCCGATCACGGTGTGCACGCCGGGCGAGATTTCGCCGGCGAGTTCGCCTTCCATCAGCGTTGCATAGGCGGGTCCGACCTTATGACTGCCCGACGGGAAGTCGCGGCCTACCAGCACGACGATGTTGGCCTGGACGCCGGTGAGTTCCTTGGGAAGCACGATATGACGGACCTGCTGGTCTGGGCCTCGCCACGTAATATTGAAGAGGTTGATGGGGTCCAACTCGTTCGCCCCGGCGTGAAGCATCTCGGGGTGCAACATCTCTGCGTACATCGGACCAGGTATGGTCGTTTTCATGTGACTCCTTCAGAATCTCTCCCACAGCGCTTTGGCGCAAGCGGCGGCTTTTTGCGCGATTTCGCGCTCGTCTACGTTTACACAGTGCCCGTCGCGCAGGATCCATCGTCCGTCCACCATCAACGAATCGACGGGCGCGTTGGAGACGCCGAACAGGAGATGGCCGAACAGGTTGGAGCTGGCGAGGGGAGTTGGCGGAAGGTAATCCACCACCAGGAGGTCGGCGCGCGCGCCGGGAGCGATGCGGCCGATTTCGGTTCCCCAGATCTGTTTGACGATCTCGCGGTTGCCGCTGAACAACGCGGCATAGGCTTCGGCGCCGCCCACGCGCGCATCTCTTGCGCGCACTTGTTGCAACTGAGTTGCAACTTTGAATTCGTCCCACATGCGCGGAGAATAGCCGTCAGAGCCAATCCCCACGCGGATTCCGCGACGAAACAGCGCCGGAAGGTTGGCGATTCCAACGGCGTTGTTGCAATTGGATTGCGGATTGTGGGCCACATTGACACGGTGGCGAGAGAGCAAAGTCCGCTCGGCCGCGGTGACGTGGATGCAGTGCGCCGCAAGCGATTTCTCATTGAGCACGCCAAGTTCGCAGAGGCGGTGGACCGCCGAGCGGTCGCACTTGTCTTCGGCCGCATGGACATGGAATCCCGCGCCCAGCGACTGGTTCGCCTCCACGCACTCGGCGAGCGTCCGGTCGCCCAAGGTAAAGGCCGCGTGCAGGCCGAACATGCCGCCCACCCGGGCGCCGGGCCGGACGCGCTCGAGAAAGCGGACATTTTCGCGGATCCCCGCCAGCGCGCCGCGCCGGCCGTTGCGGTCGCTGGTTTCGTAGCAGGTGGCGCCGCGCAGGCCGACCTCGTGAAACGCGCGCTCGATGGAATCCAGGCTGCCGGCGCAGGCATTCGGGCTTGAATGGTGATCGATGACGGTGCCGACGCCGCAGCGGGCCGAATCGATCAAGCCGGTGAGCGCGCTGTAATAGACGTCCTCTTGGTTGAGGGCGCGATCCAGGCGCCACCAGAGCTTCTTCAGGATGGCCGGGAAATCGGCCGGCGGGGGGCCGGGCACGTGGATGCCTCGCGCCAGCGTGCTGTAGAGGTGGGTGTGGCAGTTGATGAGCGCCGGCATGAGCAGGCGGCCCCGGAGATCGACCGCTTTCGCCTCGAGCGCGCGGCCGCCGCGCACGAACCCGATGGCGCCGCCGGCGAGGACTTCCACGCTGCCCGAATCGAGTACGCGATTGGCGGCGTCGAAGGTGAGGATGCGCGCGTTGGTGAGTATCATGACGCGACGATGTGTGTGCCGCTGTCGCCGCGAACGGCGGGCGCCACGTGCTCCGTACAGGTGATGATGCACTCCTGGCCGCCGCTTTCCACAAACTCGATGGCGGCTTCGATTTTGGGGCCCATGGAGCCGGGAGGGAACTCGCCGGCCGCCAGCCAGGCGCGCGCCTGGGCAACGGTGATTCGATCCAGCCACTGTTGATCGGGCCGGCCAAACCGTATGGCGGCACGGTCCACGCTGGTGACGACGATCAGCTTCTGGGCGTGCAGATGGCGCGCCAGCAGGCTGGAGGCGCGGTCCTTGTCCACCACTCCTTCCACACCCACCAGGCGGTCGCCTTCCCAGGCCACGGGTATGCCTCCGCCGCCGCAGGCGATCGCCACAACGCCCGACTGGAGCAGGCTCGAAATGGCAGCCTCTTCCATGATGCGCAGCGGATGGGGCGAGGCCACCACGCGGCGCCATCGGCCGGGAGCGAGTTCGGCGAGTTGCCAGTGCGGGCGGTCGCGGCGGAGATCTTCCGCTTCGGCGGTGGTGTAAAAGCGCCCGATCGGCTTGGTGGGGTGGACCATACCGGGGTCGCCCTCGCTCACCAGAACCTGTGTGATGACGGTGGCGGCGGTACGCTGGATTCTCTCGCGGCGGAACAATTCGAACAGGATCCGCTGGATCATGTACCCCATGCCGCCTTGCGAATCGGAAACGCAGGTGTCGAGGGGCAGCCTGGGGACGCGCCGCTCGCCTTCCTCCGAGCGGATCAGAATGTTGCCGATCTGCGGTCCGTTGCCGTGGGTGATGACGATGCGGGCGTCGCTTTGGAAAAGGGGGACCAGGTGGCCCAAGGTCTCGGCTGTGTGTTCGAATTGCTGGGGGATAGTGCCCGGCTCTCCGGGGCGCGTGATCGAATTGCCACCTAGGGCGATGACCAGAGTTTCAGGCATGGAAGCTACCCCTGCCGAGGGAGAGTCCGAGCTTCGCTCGGATTGACAGGCTGAAGCCTGCCCCACCGAAGCATGGCCCCAGGAATGGGGTCATGGCCGCCTGAAAGGCTGCTCCACCCACAACTGCCAGAGTTTCAGGCATGGACCGATTGGTATTCGATTTCGAGGTTCGCCATGGTGAGGGCCATGATCGCCTTGGCGGTGTGCAGGCGATTTTCGGCCTCCTGGTAGACCACCGAATTCGGACCGTCGATGACCTCGTCGGTCACCTCGTTGCCACGATCGGCGGGCAGCGGGTGCATGTAGAGCGCGTCGGGCCGGGCCAGTTGCATGCGCTCCCGGTGGCAGATCCAACCGGTGTACTGTTTGGCGATGCGGAGCGATTCCGCCGGATTGCTGCCC
>Ga0182021_10000516_pt1 | contig 41533 bp, 38 predicted proteins | sample 612E3MmetaG_FD_120493 | JGI IMG/M metagenome (GOLD analysis project Ga0182021, IMG submission 120493) | Permafrost microbial communities from Stordalen Mire, Sweden - 612E3M metaG (Illumina Assembly) | ecosystem: Environmental > Terrestrial > Soil > Wetlands > Permafrost | place: Sweden...
AATATTCTTGAATGAAATCAAGAATTTCTCTTTGCCGGTCTGTAAGTTCGTTTTTCATGATAGTGTTCCTTTGTTCACTCAAAATATAGTGAACATATGAACACTTGTCAAGGAAAATTTTAGAGGTGTCTTACATTAATTCTTGTAGATTTATTTCCAGCTCTTTTGGGGGTCTATATAATTGATAAGTTTTCTACCTATGATAAAATTATTTTGAATTCCATTAAAACTTTCTGCACCAACTCCATAACTAAAAATACCAACAAAATTTGCCGTATGATTTTTTGTTGCCCAAACAACATCAAGTTGACCAGTTTGAGAGTTTTTTCCCGAAATCCCAAGACTGCCTGTGTCATGATCTGCGAGAACAATAACCAAAGTATTTTTGTCTTTTTCCGCAAACTGAAGTGCGGTTTTAATTGCAGAATTGAAATCATTTATTTCACTCAATAAATAATCTTTATCGTTTTGGTCTGCTGCCCAATCTATTTGCGAACCTTCAACCATCAAAAAGAATCCATTTTTATTCTTTTTCAAACTTTCTAATGTCTTCTCAGTGAGTTGACCAAGTGTGTAATTTCTTTCAGAAGCATGTTGAAGAGCATAGCCACCAAATAATCCAAGAAATTTTTTTTCAGGGAGTTTATCAAATAATTGATTTGGAGAAACAACAAATTCATAACCGATCACTTTCATAGAATCAATTAAATTCTTATTATCATCTCTTTTTCCGCCAAGATCTTTTGGCAGGAAAAAATCAATTCCAGCGCCAAGAAGAACATCAACACCGCTTTTGACGATTTGAGATGCAATACCATACTCTTCTTTACGCGTTCCATTATGCGATAGAAATGCCGCGGGAGTAGCGTTCGTTATAGAACATGTTACTACAACACCAGTCGACATATTTTTTCTTTCAGCTAGTTCAATTATTGTTTGTAATTGTTTTCCATTCTCGTCAATGCTGATCATTCCATTTTTAGTTCTGTAACCTGTGGCGTATGCAGTTGCACCGGCGGCAGAATCGGTTATTAAATTATCTGCAGAACAAGTATTTACTAGTCCGATTAAATAGAATTTTTTGAATTGATCATTTTTTGAAGAGAGAACTGAAGCCGAAACCTGACTTAGCCCCATTCCATCACCTATCAATAAGATGATGTTTTTAGGTTTAGGATTGTTCTTAGAATAAAAAACAGTCGTACTTATAAAAAATACGACCGCTACTAAAAAAAATATTTTCTTGATCAAGAAATTTCTCCGGAATTAATCTATGTAAGTCATCCAGTGATGTTTATCTTCAATTTTTCCGAATTGAATTCCGGTAAGTTCTTCATAAAGTTTTGTTCCAAGTTCGCCTGCTTTTGTCTCATCAAATTGAAGAATATGTTCGTTATATTTTAATTTGCTTACAGATGAAATAACAGCGGCAGTTCCCGTACCAAAAATTTCCAAAAGATTATTTTTCTTATAGGCATCGATCATTTCATCAATGCTGATTTTTCTTTCGGTAATATTTAGCCCCCATTCTTTTAATATTTCTATTACAGACATACGAGTAATACCAGGTAAAATTGAACCGGTTAATGAAGGGGTGGTGACTTCATCTTTAAAGTTTACAAAAATATTCATTGCTCCAACTTCTTCAATGTACTTTTGTTCATTTGCATCTAACTACAAAACTTGAGTATAACCTTCCTTCAATGCTTCAGTTTGTCCAATCAAACTGGCGGCATAGTTACCTGCTGCTTTTGCTTCCCCTGTTCCTTTGCTGGATGCTCGAACATATTTGTCAGTAGCAAGAATTGGAATAGGACGAAAACCTTCGGGGTAATAAGGGCCGACCGGACTCAACATAATTATCAATTTATAATTATGAGAAGGATGAACACCAAGTAAAGCTTCACTTGCAAACATAACAGGTCTAATATAAAGTGTATAACCCGGCTTTGTTGGAATCCAATCTTGATCTACACGAACCAATTCGATTAATGCTTCGAGTAATAATTGCGTATCAACTTCAGGCATACATAATCTTTTAGCTGATCGATTGAGACGTTCAACATTTTTTTCCGGACGGAATAATGCAATTTTACCATTCACTTGTTTGTACGCTTTCAATCCTTCAAAAATTGCCTGCCCGTAATGAAATACCATAGCTGCCGGACTTAAGCCAACGTTATCGAATTTTTTAATAGTTGGATTGTGCCATCCGCCGTTTTCACCGTCATAATCCATCTCAAATATGTGACGACTGAATACCCTTCCAAATACTAAATTCTCAGGTAATACAACTTTTTCTTTTTGTTTCTCAATTTCGAATTTAATTTTACTCATGATACTCACCAAGATCGCTTTATTTATTATAAATGTGGAATTCATTTATGAGATTCACATATAAAAAATATGTAAAAATAAAAGTAATTGCCAGTTACATATCTGTGGTTATTTCAAGTAAAAATTTTATTTTAATGAAAATATCGTTTATGAAATGGATAACACTATTAAATAATAATTCTTATTTATAAAAAGAAATGATTTCAAAATTGAAACAACTTTCTTAGTTTTGTTCTGAATTTATAAATAATATTATGATTACAGCAATTGTTCAAAGTATTGGCAAAAAAACATTAGACTTTCTTCAGGAGTTTGGACAGTTTGTTCAGCTTTTTGTGGAAATATTAAAATCAATTCCTCACCTTTTTAAAAACCGGCGAAATTTCTTTTACCAATTGGAACACATTGGCGTCAACTCTATTCCTTTGGTTCTTATAATTGCTGTATTTACCGGGGGCGTTGCGGCCTGGCAGGCGGCATATCAATTAAAAGGATTAGCTCCTTTATCTTTTCTCGGCGCCGCTACAAGCAGATCAATTATTACAGAATTAGGTCCGGTGCTAACTGCTATTGTTATTGCCGGAAGAGTAGGCGCTTCTATTGCGGCTGAAATCGGTTCTATGAAAGTAACCGAACAAATTGATGCTCTTGAAACAATGGGAATTAATCCCGTTGCATTTCTTGCAACCCCAAGAGTATTAGCTTCCATAATAATGCTGCCTGTATTAGTAATTTTAGCCGATATTGTTTCAATTGCCGGTGCATTTTTTATTTCAAATTATTTTCTTGGGGTTTCATTCAATGTATTTTTTCTTTCTGTTAAACGTTATTTTATATTTAGTGATTTTGGTTTCGGATTAATAAAAGGAATGATGTTCGGCGGAGTTACAGCATTGTCAGGCTGTCATATTGGATTTAAAACTGAAGGCGGCGCTGAAGGTGTCGGTTCTTCTACAATCCGTGCATTCGTTCTAAGCTCTGCACTTATACTGATTCTGGATTATTTATTGTGGACTTTACTATTTTAAAGTAGAGTGAATACATTTTATCCTGTTCAATAATGTATATGTTGAATTATAGAATTAAAATGTAAATTATCTTAGACAACCCATCCAAAGATATAATTGTCAATCTTACTGTTAATTTCGTTACAAAATTAAATATTAACTTTTTTTAATGATTTATTTTTTCCAAATAACTTTTTTCTCTTGCACAAATTTTATAATGAGTTTAATTTGCTTTTAGAAAATGGAAGCCAATTATCTTTTTATGATAATCTGTAATAGCTTCACAAAAAATAGATTTTCAGATTTAGAAACCAACCACGAAATTGCTTTGTTAGCTTCAAAGTATTACTATAATTCTCTTACAAATTTTTCTTTTTACTTTTTTTTTAAATCAATTATTCACTAATTAATACAAGAGGAAGTTATGTCAGAATTTGTTAAGAATTTGATGGCTCAAGTAAAAGCTAAGAATCCTAGTGAACCTGAATTTCATCAAGCGGTTTTCGAAGTTGCATCTTCATTAGCTTTAGTTCTTGAAAAACATCCTGCTTACCGTAAAGAAAAAATTCTTGAAAGACTTATTGAACCGGAACGTGTTTTTATGTTTAGAGTTCCTTGGGTTGATGATCAAGGCGATGTTCAAATCAATCGCGGTTTCAGAATTCAAATGAATAGTGCAATAGGTCCTTATAAAGGCGGATTACGTTTTCACCCGTCAGTAAATCTTGGTATTCTAAAATTCTTAGCTTTTGAACAAGTATTCAAAAATAGTTTAACTACTTTGCCAATGGGCGGAGGTAAAGGCGGATCTGATTTCGATCCTAAAGGAAAAAGTGACGGCGAAGTAATGCGTTTCTGCCAAAGTTTTATGAGTGAATTGTTCAGACATGTTGGACCAAATACGGACGTGCCTGCAGGTGATATAGGAGTTGGCGGACGCGAGATTGGTTTCTTGTTCGGTCAATACAAAAAACTCCGCAACGAATTTACCGGTGTTCTAACCGGTAAAGGGTTAAATTGGGGCGGTTCACTAATTCGTCCTGAAGCAACCGGTTACGGTGCAGTTTACTTTGCTGCCGAAATGTTAAGTACAAGAAAACAAACATTGGAAGGAAAGAAATGTTTGGTTTCTGGCAGCGGTAATGTTGCTCAGTATACAGTTGAAAAGATATTACAGTTAGGTGGTAAAGTTTTAACATTATCTGATTCCAACGGTTACATTTATGATGAAGCAGGAATAACAACAGAAAAATTACAATTCGTTATGGATCTAAAAAATATCCGCCGCGGAAGAATGAAAGAATATACGGATAAATTCAAAGGTGCAGTTTATACACAAATAGATCCTAACGCAGATCATAATCCGTTATGGAATCACAAAGCAGATTGTGCATTCCCATCCGCAACACAAAATGAAATTAATGCAAAAGATGCTGCCAATTTATTAAAGAACGGTGTTTATGTTGTGAGCGAAGGTGCAAACATGCCGTCAACAATAGAAGCTATTGATCAATTTGTTGCGGCAAAAATTCTTTATGGTCCTGGTAAAGCTGCTAATGCAGGCGGCGTTGCTACCTCAGGTTTGGAAATGGCTCAGAACAGTATGCGTTTTTCATGGACACGTGAAGAAGTTGATAACAGATTACATTTGATAATGAAGAGCATTCACCAAACTTGCGTTGATACTGCAGAAAAATACGGTACACCATTTAATTATGTTAATGGTGCTAATATAGGCGGCTTTGTAAAGGTTGCCGATTCAATGTTAGATCAAGGGATTGTATAATATAGATAGGAGAATGGGGCGAGAGATCGCCCCATTTTATTATAGAAATAAAAAATGTTATTGATTACTTTGTGCCAACCGATTTTGAGTTTTCATTATGCCTTCTAATACAATCAAGTTTGATAAAGAATTAATTCAGAAAAGCCGCTATTCAAAGTTTCAAGACTTTCACAACTTAATGCGTTTCCGTATTAACGACATTCTTCTTGTTTCCAGTTTATACGATTCTTACATCTTTGAAGAAGATGAAAGGCTTTACGAATTGATTAGACAAGAGTACCAAGGATTGAATTTGAGCCATTCGCCGGAGTTGATTCAAGTTTCAAACGGTGAGCAGGCTTTAATGATGGCTGCTAACGAGAAACGTTTTGATTTGATTATTACAACTCTTCATATCGAAGATATGTCGCCGTTAACTTTTGCCCAAAAAGTAAAAATGAGTGGATTAAATATTCCCGTTGTTTTGTTAAGCTACGATAACCGGGAGATGACCGATTTAATTTCGACTAAAGATATTTCTGTTTTTGATAAAGTATTTATTTGGCAAGGTGATTATAGAATTGTTCTTGGCATAATCAAATTTTTGGAAGATAAGTATAATGTTGAACACGATACTCAACAAGTAGGTGTTCAATCTATAATATTAATTGAAGATAATATAAGATTCTATTCTTCCTATTTGCCGATAATTTATACGGAAGTACTAAAACAATCGCAAAGTTTAATTTCGGAAGGAGTAAATCTCTCTCATAAATTTTTGAGAATGCGCGCTCGTCCCAAAATTTTACTTTGCTCCACTTACGAAGAAGCATGGAATTATTTTGAGAAGTATGAAGAATATATTCTTGGAATAATTTCCGATATTGAGTTTACACATAATTCAAAACCTGATGCTGAAGCTGGAATTCTATTTGCCCAAAAAGTGAAAGAACGGCGGCCTGATATTCCCATCCTTTTGCAATCGACATATCTTTCTAATGAAAAAGACGCTCTTGCTGTTGGAACAACATTTCTGAAAAAAGATTCACCTACGTTGCTTGAAGAACTAAAGAAATTTATGATAAATAATTTTGGATTTGGTGATTTTGTTTTTAGAAATGAATCCGGAGAAGAAGTTGGAAGAGCTCATACATTGAATGAACTGCAAGAGCAATTGGAAAAGGTGCCCGATGAAAGTATTTCATTTCATGCTTCGCGTAATCACTTTTCCAATTGGCTTAAAGCAAGAACGGAATTTTGGTTAGCACATCAACTTCGCCCTAAGAAAGTTACCGATTTTGAATCTGTTTCAGCACTGAGAAAATTATTAATAGAATTTGTACGTGAATTTATAAAATCTCGGCAGATAGGAATAATCTCTGATTTCCATAAAGAAACGTTTGATGTTACTACAACATTTGCACGAATTGGAAGCGGTTCATTGGGTGGTAAAGCAAGAGGATTGGGATTTGTAAATAATCTTATTGCAAATTTTGAAATCCGTTATCGCTTTGAAAAAGTAAAAATATTTGTTCCTTCAGCCGTTGTATTAGCAACAGATGCATTTGATCAATTCCTCAGCGATAATAATCTTTTAGATTTTGCGCTTAGATCAAATGACGATGAAAAATTGATGGATCGATTTTTCAAATCAAGAAAGTTTCCTAAAAGTGCACTTAATAATCTTAAATCATTTTTGGAAATTGTAAAAGAGCCGTTGGCAGTCCGGTCTTCAAGTCTGCTGGAAGATTCTCAAGGACAGCCGTTTGCAGGAGTATATGATACTTTTATGCTTCCGAATAATCATCCCGATTTAAATGTTAGATTGAAACAATTAATACATGCAATAAAACGAATTTATGTTTCGGTCTTTTTCAAAAAATCCAAAGATTATATAAAAGTAACTACCTACCGTCTAGAAGAAGAAAAAATGGCGGTGATAATTCAAAAATTGATTGGTGCAGAACATAACGGAAAATATTATCCGGAATTTTCCGGCGTAGCTAAATCTTATAATTTTTATCCTAACCCGCCGCTTAAATCTACGGATGGAACTATTGCTGTAGCACCGGGACTTGGTAAAGCTATTGTAGATGGAGGATTAAGTTTTCGTTTCTGTCCAAAATATCCTACTCATCCAATGCAGATTGGAAGTTTAAATGATCTACTAAAATATACACCGCATGATTTCTATGCTCTTGACCTTAAAGAAGAATTCACCGATAAAAAAATAGATGAAGAACTATTAGTAAAAAAATATCCTCTTTCAGAAGCAGAAAAAGATAATACGCTAACAACAGTTGGTTCAACATATTCTCACGATAACCGAACCGTTTATGATGGTGTTAATCATTCCGGACCAAAAATATTTACACTTGCACCAATTTTGAAGTACAAAATTTTTCCTTTGCCTGAAATTTTAGATCTACTTTTAGAAATGGGCAGCTGGGGAACCGGTTCTCCGGTTGAATTAGAATTCGCAGTTAATCTTACTGTTCCGGAAGGAAAACCAAAAGAATTCGGATTACTTCAAATGCGCCCTCTTGTTGTTAGCAGTGAAATAGAAGAACTGGAATTGGATAATTTTGAATCTCAAAATCTTCTCTGTAAAAGTGAGCAAGTACTTGGGCATGGAATAATTAATAATGTTAGAGATATTGTTTGCGTTGATATAGAAAAGTTCGATAGAAAATTATCCCGCGAAGTCGCTCATGAGATTGCGCAATTTAATGCAACTTTAGTAAATAAAGAACGGCCTTATCTGTTAATAGGAGTTGGTAGATGGGGAACGCTTGATCCATGGTTGGGAATTCCGGTTACATGGGAACAGATAAACGGTGCAAAAGCAATCATAGAATCTAACTTTAAAGATTTTAATGTCTCTCCTTCGCAAGGTTCGCATTTTTTTCAGAACCTTACATCATTTAAGATCGGATATTTTACAGTAGATAATTTTACAGAACAAGGATTTGTTGACTGGGACTGGTTACAAAAACAAAGTATAGCTGAGAAAAAGAATTTTACAAAACATATCAAATTGGAAAAACCGATAACGATAAAAATAAACGGACATCGGAACAAAGGAATAATTATTAAACCAAGTTAATCTTAAAACTTATCTCAATAAAATCTAATCTGGAAAATAGATTTCAAAAAGACTAATTTTTGTTAGAGCGATTGAAGAAATGGAGAATGCATGTCAAATTTTGTGATCAAACCTGCAGTTCGAACAGAAAATATTACTTATGCAGTACGCGATGTAATTATTCTTGCTAACGAAGTTGCTAAGACAGGAAAAGAAATGTTATACTTGAATATTGGCGATCCCAATATTTTTGATTTTGAACCTCCCAAACATTTGGTCGAAGCTACATACGAAGCAATGAAAAAAAATTATAACGGTTACTCTCCTTCATCCGGTATTAAACAGGCAACAGATGCAATTGCTTTAGAAGCAGAGAAGAAGGGGATTAAAAACGTTCAAGATATTTTTGTTACAACCGGTGCAAGCGAAGCAATTGATATTTGTCTAACTGCTTTAGTGAATAACGGAGAAAATGTTTTAACGCCAACACCAGGATATCCTCTTTACACCGCAATACAGAGTAAACTACAAACTATGGAGAATCCTTATTACTTAGATGAAAGTAACGGATGGCAGCCGAATATTGAAGATATAAAAAGTAAGATCAATTCTAAGACTCGGGCAATAATATTAATCAATCCTAATAATCCAACCGGTTCAAATACTTCACCTGAAACTCTGAAGAAAATTATTGATCTCGCTATTAAACATAATCTAGTAATTTTTGCAGATGAGATTTATGATAAACTTTTAATGGATGGAAAAAAACATACTTCAATAGCTTCGTTGAATTCTGAAATCCCGATGATAACATTCGGCGGACTCTCAAAAAATTATATGGTACCGGGATTTAGAATTGGGTGGGGAATAGTAAGCGGCAACAAATCTGTTTTAAAAGAATATATTGAAGCGATCAATAAAATTTTGCGCGCACGTTTGTGTGCAAATCATCCCGCTCAATATGGAATAGCGCCATCCTTGCTTGGAGATCAGTCCCATTTAGATATTGCAAAACAAAAACTAACCAGAAGAAGAAATCTTACAGTTGAAATGATGAATGCAATTCCAGGAATTTCTTGTGTTGCACCTGAAGGTGCATTCTATGCTTTTCCAAGAATTAATAATATTTCCAATGATGCGCATTGGACTTCCGAACTTATAAAAGAAACGGGAGTTGTTGTTGTTCCGGGTAGCGGGTTCGGACAAGTGCCCGGGACGAATCATTTTAGAATTGTATTTCTTCCGCCGGAAAATATTTTGGAGAAAGCTTACAAGGCAATTGCACAGTTTCATGAAAAGTATGTTGAGAAGTTTGAAAAAGCTGGAGTGAAATAATTTTAGGATTCAAAAAAATAATAAAGACTACTCGTGAGTCACCCAAGTTTTAATGGAGAAAACAAATGAACAAACCTGAAATTACAGCAGAATGTTTTAAAAACGGATTTAATTGTTCTCAAGCAGTTTTTTCTACTTATGCAGAAGAATTTGAACTTGATAAAGAACAAGCATTAAAAATTGCATGTGCGTTTGGCGGCGGAATGGCGCGGATGGGAGATACTTGCGGAGCTGTTACCGGCGCTATGTTGGCAATAGGATTAAAATATGGAAAATCGAAAGCCGAAGATGATGCAGCTAGAGATAAGACTTACAGTACAGTTAAAGATTTTGTAAATGAATTTAAGTTGCGAAATTCTTCAATAGTCTGTAGAGAACTGCTAGGTTTTGATTTGAATAATCCGGAGGAAATGGCAGCTTTCAAAGAAAAAAATCCGGGCGTAAATCCTTGTCCAAAATTTGTTAAAGATGCTGCAGAGATTCTAGACAGAATATTTATGTGAATTTGATGTGTTCACAATCAGCATGCATCACTTAACTGTGAAATTAATTTTAATGTAGAATCGAAATTTTCATTGTTAAGTAAAGATTTGATAACTGCGCTCCCAACAATTACGCCATCGCAAAAAGGCGAAAAGGTTTTTACATCTTCCGGTTTTGAAACTCCAAAGCCGATCATCATTTTATTCTTTTTGATCAGCGATCTTGTGCGGCTGATATTATTTATCACTTCATCAGAAAAATTTTCTTTTACTCCGGTCGTTCCGGTAATGCTTACACAATAAACAAATCCGCTGCTTTTTTCATCAATGGCATTTATCCGCTCTTTAGAAGAAGTAGGAGTTGTAAGTAAAATTACATCTATATTATTCATACCACTCTCAAAGAAAAAAATATATTCTTCCAGCGGTACATCGGGTACAATTAATCCTTTTACTCCGGAATTTTTTGCGTCACGGAGAAAATTTTCTACTCCATATTTTCTTATAGGATTAGCATAACCCATTAGTATCACAGGTTTATCAGTTCCGCTTGTAATTGATTCTGAAAAGTTGAAGATATCTTTTAGTTTTATTCCATTATCCAATGCGATCTTTGAAGATGCTTGAATTATTGGTCCGTCTGCAAGAGGATCGCTGAAAGGAATTCCTAGTTCAAGCATGTCCGCACCGGAATCCAAAACTTGTTTTGCCAAATCAACAAAACTATTTTTAGTTGGAAATCCGGAAGTAAGAAAAATTGATAATGCTTTGCGGTTCTTTCCATTTAAATTTTCGATATAATCTTTAATATAACTCACGATTCAAATCCAATTTGATTTTAGAAAAATTATTTACCAAGATTATCAATTATTGTTGCCAAATCTTTATCACCTCTGCCGCTTACATTCACAACTACTATTTCCTTTTTTGTTTTTGTAGGCATCAACTTTTCCAGAAACGCAATTGCGTGTGCAGATTCAAGAGCCGGAAGAATTCCTTCGAGCCGCGTTAATAGATCAACTCCTTTCAGGGCTTCATCATCTTTGATAGAAAAATATTTTACACGCGAAATATCTTTTAGTAAGGAATGTTCCGGACCAACACCCGGATAATCCAATCCGGCAGAAATAGAATGAACTTCTTCAACTTGTCCGTCTGAGTTTTGCAAAAGATAAGATTTCATTCCGTGGAAAATTCCCGGTTCACCAATGCTTAATGTTGCGCAATGTTTTCCGGTTTCAATTCCCAAACCTTCTGCTTCAACGCCAATTAAGTTTACTTCTTCATTATTGATGAACGGATAAAAAATTCCAATTGCATTCGAGCCGCCGCCAACGCATGCAACAATATCATCCGGCAATCTTCCTTCCGCTTTCATGATTTGCTCTTTTGTTTCAATTCCAATGATTGATTGAAAATCGCGGACAATCATCGGATAAGGATGAGGACCAACAACAGAACCGATGATGTAGTGAGTGTCTTTTACATTTGTAACCCAGTCGCGAATTGCTTCGTTGGTTGCATCTTTCAAAGTTTTACTTCCGGATATTACCGTGCGGACTTCGGTGCCGAGAAGTTTCATTCTATACACATTTGGTCTTTGCCGTTCGATATCAGTTTCACCCATGTAAACAACACATTGTAAACCAAACTTTGCACATACGGTTGCAACAGCAACGCCATGCTGTCCGGCTCCGGTTTCAGCAATAATTCTTTTTTTGCCGAGCCGTTTCGCAATTAGAATTTGTCCGATAGCATTATTTAATTTATGAGCACCGGTGTGGCAAAGATCTTCCCGTTTTAAATAAATTTTTGCAGTTCCAAAATGTTCTGTTAACCGGTCCGCAAACGTCAGCGGTGTCGGTCTTCCGTTATATTCTTTTTGAAGTTTCTCATATTCAGCTATGAATGAAGAATCGTTTTTTATTTCTTGGTAACACTGATCAAGTTCATACAAAGCCGGGAGAAGTGTTTCCGGAACGAATCTTCCGCCGTACTCGCCGAACTTTCCGTTCTTATCGGGATAATTATAATTTGTTTTCATGTCTCTCAATTCTATATTAATTTTCTATCAACAACCTGAACTGATTCTTGAAGCTTAATCAGAATTAGACTATATGCCTCAACTTATTTACAATGTTAAAAAATTCTTTCAATTTTTCTTCATCTTTTTTACCCGGATATTTTTCAACTGAAGAGACAAGATCAACTCCGTTCGGTTTGATGTTAACAAAAATCTCTTCAATATTCTTTGATGAAACTCCTCCTGCAAGAATGATTTTATCTTTGAGTGCTTCCGGTATTAAAGTCCAATCAAAAGATTTTCCGGTGCCTCCGTATTCTTTCTTGGAAAAATTATCGAGCAAGAAAGTACAGTTTTCGTATTCATCGAGAAGAGCAAAATCAAAATTGTTATCTATTCTAAAACCTTTTATAACCGGCTTCTCAATTTGTTTTACGTATAAAGGTGTTTCATCACCGTGGAGTTGAACCATAGATAGATCAATTCTATCTGCAGCAGAATTTACTTCTTCAATTTCGCTGTTTACAAAAACACCGACCTTTAAAACTGATTGAGGCAATTGATCAATAATAGCTTTTGCTTCGTAATACTGAATAAAACGTTTGCTCTTATCGTAAAAAATAAATCCAAGCGCATCCGCTCCAAGTTCAACACTTAACAAAGCATCTTTAAGATTTGTTGTTCCGCAAATTTTTACACGCATAGTTTTCTCAGTCAGCTTAACCGTATTAATTAATTTTGAAATTGGCACCAGAGCAAAAATTCATTTATACTTTTATCAATATTATTTGACCGCATAAAATGTTCACCAGCTAAAACAGCTTGTACGTTCGCTTCTAATATTTTTTTTATTTCAGATTCCGAGGAGAATCCGCTTTCCGATACAACGGTTACTTCTTGCGGAATTTTTTTAGCAAGTTCTAGAGTTGTTCCCAAATTTACTTCAAATGTTTCAAGATCACGATTGTTAATGCCAATAAGATTATTTGTTTTGAAATCAATTTTGGACAGTTGAGAAACCGAATGAAGTTCGAGCAAAACTTCTAAATTACATTCCGCTGCAGCATGCGATAGTTCTTTTATTTGCACTGCCGATAAAGTCTCGGCTATTAATAGAATGGCATCAGCGCCGAATGCTTTTGCTTCTAAAACTTGATACTCATCAATAATAAAATCTTTGCGGAGAAGAGGAATATTTTTTATTTCGGCAATGTCGCTAATGAAAAGGATGTCGCCCTGGAAAAAATTCCTATCAGTTAGAATGGAGACCGCATCGGCTCCGCATTTCAAATACGTCTCTGCGATTTCCATATGATTGAAATCCGGTTTGATTACTCCTTTTGACGGACTGGCTTTTTTAATTTCAGCTATTAAACCGAGCCGGTCATTTCTGTTGAGAGATTTTTTCAAACTTTTTGTTGGTGCCTGGAAAAATTTCTCATTGCCGAAAGAACTAAGCGTGCGTTCCGCCTTTAGTTTTTTTATCTCTTCTTTTTTTACTTCGAGTATTTCGCTTAAAAAACTCATTGAAATTTTTCTCCGAAATTTTTTAATGCGCTTAACTTTTCAAAAGCTTTACCGGAAAGGATCGATTCTTCTGCCGCATCTTTGCATGCAATCAGATCATCGGAATATTCTGCAACGTGAAGCGCCAATGCGGCGTTTGCCGCTACAACGTAATAAGCTTCGTTCTTTATTTTATCTTTCAAAACCGAAAGTAAAATTTTCGAATTGTTGAACGCAGAATCACTTTGAATTTTTTCAACATCAATTTTTGCGTATCCAAAAGAATCATGATTGACTCTAAAATTTTTGATTCCGCAATCCGAAGAATATTCACACACATCGGTTTCATCCGTCAAAGAAATTTCATCAAAACTGTTTGATGTATTGACGAAGTAAACTTTTTCCATATCAAGATGCTTTACGGCTTCCGCCATTAATTGAGCTGTGCTTAAATCGTAAACTCCGATCAATTGTTTTTTTGTACCGGCTGGATTTGTCAACGGACCGAGCACATTAAAAATAGTTTTTATACCAAGCGCTTTTCTAACTGGTGCAGCATATTTCATCGCGGGATGAAAATTCGGTGCAAATAAAAATGCGATCCCGATTTCATCCAACGCCTGTTCGGATTGGGAAGGGGAAAGATTAATATTTATTCCGAGTTCGTTTAAAACATCAGCACTTCCGCTTTTACTGGAGATTGATCTGTTGCCGTGTTTAGCCACTTTAATTCCGGCGCCGGCGGTAACAAATGAAACCGCGGTAGAAATATTAAATGTATTCGATCCGTCTCCGCCTGTTCCGCAAACATCAATCATATTTTTGTCTTCGTGACGGATCTTCACACTGAAATCGCGCATAGCTTTTGCAAAACCGGCAACTTCTTCCGGAGTTTCTCCTTTCGTCTTTAATGCAATAACCAAAGCGGCAATTTGAGCCTCGTTGACTTCGCCGCTCATAATTTTGTGCATCACGTTATAAGCTTCTTGAAGAGTTAAGTCTTCGCGTCCGGCAATTTTTTCGAGGTAATTTTTAATCATAACGCCAACCAGTTTTCTATTAATTGATAACCAACATTTGTAAGAATCGATTCCGGATGAAATTGTATCCCTTCAATCGGATAATTTTTGTGCCGAACGCCCATAATAATTTCATCTTCGGTCCGTGATGTTATTTCTAAAACTTCCGGAATAGTTTCTCTATCTATAATTAAAGAATGATAACGTCCTGCTTCAAAGCTTTGCGGAATATTGGAGTAAATCTTTTTTCCATCGTGTAAAATTTTTGAAGTCTTTCCGTGCATAAGAACCGGCGCGCTTATAATTTTTCCGCCGAATACATAACCAATTCCCTGGTGACCGAGGCATACACCGAGCAGCGGAATTTTTTGACCAAACTGTTTTATTATTTCAAGCGATAAACCGGATTCTTTAGGAGTGCCCGGACCCGGTGAAATAATAATTTTATCGGGGAGCAAATCATTTATTTCATCAAGCGAAGTTTTGTCGTTCCGCTTCACAATTATTTCCTTAGTAAAGTGCCCGACCAACTGCACTAGATTGAAAGTGAATGAGTCGTAATTATCAATTACTAAGATTTTCATCTATCACCTCTGCGCATTTTAAAGCGCTTAACAGAACTGCAGATTTATTTTTTATTTCTTTCAACTCTAACTCCGACTGGCTGTCTGCAACAATACCGGCGCCGGCTTGCCAGTAAATTTTATTTTCTTTTGCGAACAACGTGCGGATCGTTATGCACATATCAAGATTACCGCTGAAGTCAATGTAACCGACAGCGCCCGCGTAAATCCCTCTTCGTAAATTTTCATATTCATTGATGAGCTGAATAGCGCGTATCTTCGGTGCACCGGTAACTGTGCCAGCAGGAAAAGATGCTTTGAGCGCATCAATACAATCTTTATCGGGACGGAGAATTCCTTCAACCCGCGAGACGATATGCATGACGTGTGAAAATTTATTTACCCTCATTTTTTCCGAGAGATGAATTGAATCGAACTCGCAAACTCTTCCAAGATCATTGCGCGCAAGATCGACCAGCATAACATGCTCGGCAATTTCTTTCGGATCGTTCATCAATTCTTTTTCCAGCAAGGAATCTTCATCTTCATTTTTGCCGCGCCGCCTTGTTCCGGCAATCGGAAGAATTTCCGCTTTTCTGTTTTTTACTTTCAGCAGATCTTCCGGCGATGTTCCGATAATTTTTAAATCGTTTTCAAATTCCATAAAATACATATACGGTGAAGGATTTATCATGCGCAGTGCACGGTAAACATTGAATGTATCGCCTTCGTAATCGGCTTGAAATCTTTTTGAAAGAACAATTTGGAATACGTCTCCCTGCAAAATATTCTGTTTACCTTTCTCTACAAGTTCGCAGAATTTTTTTTCTTCTTCTTTAGAGATTATTTCTGAAGACGATTTAAAATCGGACTTGTACGAAATTGTTTTGGAAAGTTTAACTCTTAGTTGTTCAAGCAGTTCAACTGCAGAATCATATTTCATCTGAAGATTGTTCTTATCCTTTGTCTCAACGTTGGTAATAAAAATAATTTGGTGATTGAAATGATCGAATACAATTATAGTTTTGTAAAGACCAAGTATGGAATCGGGAACGTCAAGTTTATCTTCGCCGGTGAATTCAATAACATCTTCGATAAGTGAAATGTTTTCGAAGCCGATATATCCAACAATTCCGCCGGTGAAATATGGAAGCTGTTCTATAACGGGGTGACTGAAATTATTTATTTCTTCTTTTAAATAATCGAATAAGTTGCAATTTCTTTTTTCAGTGCCTTCTTTTGTCTTAATAATTAGTTGATTTCTATGATTGGAAATTATTTCGGATGGATTTAATCCAATGAAAGAATAGCGGGCTAATCTTCCTATTCCTTCAACAGATTCGAGAAGAAATGAAGAGACATTTTCTTTCCGAGTTTTTAAGTACGCCGCAACCGGAGTTAATAAATCCGCCGAAATGATTTTGTAAACCGGAACGATGTTGTTCTTTTCTGCAAATTTTGTAAATGAATTGTATTTCATAAATTATCCTATAAAACAAAAAACCCTTCTCAGTGTTAACTAAGAAGGGTTTCTAATTAAAATTATATACTTAGGTAATTACACTGATCCTGCGATTGTAGAATTATGCCACCACCAGAGCCAATTTTTGCTTAGGTTTATATTATATGTACTGTTCAATGTTTTCATCTTGGGGATAAAGATAAAAACAAATCACACATGTGTCAACTACTAGTTGAAAAAAATGTTTAAGAGGTTAGAAATTGACTAAGTCAATTGGAGTTTCCTACAATTTGATAACCAAACCAACCTTCTCTATATTTGCCCCACAATTTTCCTAACTATAATAGATATCCCTAATTGAAAAATATAAATATAACCCAACTGCCTAGCGGTATTAAAATAATTTCAGAAAAAATTAACTACGTTAAATCATTCTCACTTGGATTTTGGTTTGACGTAGGTTCGCGCGACGAAACGGAAGAGAACAGCGGAATAAGTCACTTTCTTGAGCATATGTTTTTCAAAGGAACAAAGAAACGATCTGCAAAAAAAATTGCGGAGGATATTGAATCGCTAGGCGGTTATTTGAATGCATTCACATCAAAAGAACATACATGTTTTTATGGAAGAGGTTTAACTGATCACGTTGAAAAAACTTTTGAAGTTCTTGCCGACATGGTTCAGAATTCAATATTCGATCCCAAAGAAATTGAAAAAGAATCGACTGTAGTTATTGATGAGTTGTATGATATAGAAGATTCACCAGATGAACTGATCTTCGACAAATTTGAAAGCAATGTTTTCCATGGTAATTCTCTTGGAATGCCGATAATTGGAACGGAAAAAAACCTGCGCAGCTTTAAACAAAAAGATCTTTTTAAATATGTGAATGAAAACTACACGCGCGATCATTTCTACATAGTTGCCTCAGGGAATATTGAGCATAAAGATTTGATCAAGTTTGCAAAGAAATACATTTCTAAAAATCTTAAAGCAACAAATGATAATAAAAGGAAACTGATTGTAACTCCAACCGGCGATCTTCATGTTTCAAAAGAGACTCAGCAAGTTCACTATATTTTGGGAAGATCAACTTACGGTCATAAAGAAAAAAGCCGGGTTAAAGTTAGCGTGCTTTCGCATATTTTAGGTGAGGGAAGCAGTTCGCGTCTCTTTCAAAAAGTAAGGGAAGAGAACGGAATAGCTTATCAAATAAATTCATTCCTTAATTCTTTTTTTGATATCTCAACATTCGGGATTTATCTTTCCACTAACGATAAATCGGTTAATAAAGCACAAGACTTAATTTATAAAGAGATAAAAAAGATCAAACAGAAAAAAGTTGGAGATAAAGAACTTGAAAGGGCAAAAGAATATTTGATAGGCAACATGCTGATGAGTTTGGAAAGCACTACTAATAGAATGTTAAGAATTGCTCAATCGATGATCTACTTTAATAAGATTAAAACAATTGAAAAAACGGTTAAACATATCCAGGCAGTAACATCAAAAGATATTCGGGATTTATCCAACGAAATATTTGAAAATGGTACTTTAACAAGAGTAATTTTATCTTCGAAAAACTTATTGCTTCAGAAAGTCGATTAAGGAAAGTAAAATGCCAACGTTAACTGTTGACGGAAAAAAGATAGAGTTTAAGCAGGGACAAACCGTAATCGAAGCAGCGAAAGATTCGGGAATTGATATTCCACATTTCTGCTGGCATCCGAGTTTATCAATTTCCGGTAATTGCAGGGTTTGTTTGGTTGAAATTGAAAAGATGCCGAAGCTTGCAATTTCGTGTTCGACTTATGCCGCTGAAGGAATGGTAGTTCATACACAATCGCAGAAAACTTTAGAAGCCCGAAATGCGGTGATGGAATTCATACTCATAAATCATCCGCTCGATTGTCCCATCTGCGATGAAGCCGGTGAATGTAAACTTCAAGATTATGCGTATCAGCACAGCCGCGGCGAAAGCCGGTTCGAAGAAATTAAAGTTCGAAAAGAAAAACGCGTTCAGTTAGGTCCGCATATTAAGTTTGATGGTGATAGATGTATTATGTGTTCCCGTTGTATCAGATTCTCAGATGAAATTGCAAAGAAGAACCAACTTACATTTGTAGAGCGCGGAGATAAAGTTACAATTACAACATTTCCAGGTGAGTCTTTTGATAATCCTTACACTTTAAATACAACGGACATTTGTCCCGTTGGTGCACTTACAAATCAAGATTTTAGATTTAAATCGCGCGTGTGGGAAATGTCTAAGACAGATTCTGTTTGTGTCGGATGTTCACGCGGATGCAACGCGGAAGTTTGGGTTCGAAACAATGAAATATTAAGATTAACACCACGGCTTAATAAAGATGTTAACAGCTATTGGATGTGCGATAAAGGAAGACTTGAAACATTCAAAAATGTAAATGCCGGAGATCGAGTTGATGGAACTTATATTCGTAGAGATGGACAGCTTCAAAAAGTATCATGGGATGAAGTGTTGAAGGTAGCTGCAAAAAGTTTGAAAGATTATAAAAGCGGAGAGATCGCATTCATAGGTTCAGCTTATGCAACTTGCGAAGACAATTATGCGCTTGTAAAATTTGCTAAGTCACTCGGTGTTTCAAATATTGATTATGCTGATCATGTTATTCCCGGCGATCAAGATGATATTTTAATCCGCGAGGACAAAACGCCGAATTCACTTGGTGCAGAATTAGTCGGAGTTCAGCCGGGTTCAATCGGAATGAACATCACAGCAATTTTAAAAGGAATTAAAGAAAAGAAAATAAAAACGCTTTATGTAATGGAAGATGATGTTGTTTCGTTCGGTAAGGAATGGGAATCTGTAATCGGAAATCTTGAGTTATTAATTGTTCATGCGGCAAATGAAAATAAAACAACTTCGCTGGCAGATATAGTTTTTCCGGCATCAACATTTGCAGAAAAGAACGGCACATTCGTAAACTTTCAAGGAAGAGTTCAGAGAATCCGTCCGGCTGTTGCTACTGAAGAAATGGATCGTGCGTTGGACGGAATGGAAATGAGCCGCTGGGATAAATTTGGGACCGAGTTCGACCGCTGGATGCAAGGACATAAATTTGATTCCAAACCAAGCTGGAAAATTTTTATGGCTCTTTCCCAACTGCTTGGTTTTAAAATGAAATACAATATGGCTGAAGAAGTTTTTACAGACGTAGCAAGTTCCATCTCTGCTTTCAAAGGATTGGATTACGATGAAATTGGAAAACATGGTGTGCAATTGAAAATCAAACAAACAGCAAATGCATAAACGGAGTTTGGTTTAATGAACATTTGGGAAATAATAATTATTTCGCTGATCAAGATTTTGATAATTGTAGTTCTAATGCTGTTATCAGTTGCTTACTTAGTTTACTTTGAAAGAAAGATCAGCGCCTGGGTACAAAATAGAGTTGGACCAAACAGAGTTGGATGGTTGGGATTGCTTCAGCCGTTTGCCGATGTATTCAAACTACTTTTAAAAGAAGATATTGTTCCCGATGCCGCCAACAAACCGCTACACACACTCGCACCATTCATTGCACTCTTTGTTTCTTTTGCCACTTATGCGGTTATTCCAATTGGTCCACCGATAGAAGTTTTTGGTTATAAAATTAATTTGGTAGTAGCCGATGTAAATATTGGTGTGCTTTATGTTTTCGCGTTAACGTCTCTCGGCGTTTATGGAATTACATTTGCAGGTTGGTCTTCCGGAAGCAAATATTCTTTGCTTGGCGGAATCCGTTCTTCTGCTCAAATGATTTCTTATGAAGTATCAATGGGATTTTCAATTGCCGGCGTTTTGTTGATGTCGCAGTCGTTAAGTCCGATGAAAATTGTTGAATCTCAGTATGGCTGGATGTGGAATGCGATAGTTCAACCGATAGGATTTATAACATTTGTAGTCTCGGCATTTGCAGAAACAAACAGATTGCCGTTTGATCTTCCTGAAGCTGAACCGGAATTAGTTGGAGGATATCATACAGAATACAGTTCTTTTAAATTTGCCGGATTCTTTCTTGCAGAATATGCAAACATGATTATCGCAAGTGGAATGATCGTTACTTTATATCTTGGCGGCTGGCAAGTTCCTTATATAGATAAACTTGGTTTGAGTACAACACTAACAACAATAATTCAAGTAGCTGCATTTTTATTTAAGATGGGAGCGTTATTGTTTTTCTTTATTTGGGTAAGGTGGTCGATACCTCGCTTTAGATATGATCAGTTGATGAATCTTGGCTGGAAGGTTATGTTTCCGTTAGCACTTGCAAATTTAATATGGGTCGCGTTACTAATTATGATTTTTAATTTATAATTTATTAAATGTCCTTCCCTTTGGGAAGGATTGGGATAGGCTGATGCCAAGTAAAAAAAGAGAAAAAGATTTGAACATTTTTGAGAAGTTATACATTCCCGAAATTGCAAAAGGAATGGCGTTAACTCTTAAAAATATGTTTAGACCAAATGTTACTTTGCAATATCCTGAAGTGAAATTTGAACCGCCTGCATCATACAGAGGACGCCCTGTTCTCGTGCAAGAAAATAATGGAGTTGAACGCTGTGTTGCGTGTGGATTGTGTTCACGAGTTTGTCCTGCACTTGCAATTGAAGTTCAAGCTTCTGAAACCGATTTGGAAAAAGAAAGATACCCGGTAAAATTTGAAATCAATATGTTGCGCTGTATTTTCTGTGGTTTTTGCGAAGAAGTGTGTCCTGAAGAAGCAATTGTAATGAGCAAAGATTACGAGCTGGTTTTTAAAAACAGAAAGGATGCAATTTTTGGTAAAGATAAACTTTTAGTTCCTATCGAAAATCTGAAAGATAGGTTAGAATTTTTAAGAAAGTTTAAATAAAATTTTTATGGTTCGCATTATATGTTTTTGTTGAATGAATTTTTAGTAGATTGAAATCATAAAACTGGGGGCAGTTAATGTTTTCAAAAGTTTTATCCGGGGCAACATTTGGTATTGATGCCTTCTTAGTTGAAGTAGAAACTCATTCGGAGAAACAACTTCCTTCCATTACAATCGTTGGATTGCCTGATAATGCAGTTAAAGAAAGTCGCGAGCGGGTTACAGCTGCAATAAAAAATTCAGGAATAGAATTACCTCACAGAAAACATACAATTAATCTTGCGCCTGCAGATATCAAAAAAGAAGGAAGTGCATTTGATCTTGCAATTGCTATTGGACTTCTTTCTTCAAATGAAATTGTAAAACAAGATTTATTAAAAGAAACAATTTTATTGGGGGAGCTTTCTTTGGATGGTTCACTGCGAAAAATAAAAGGTGCGCTTCCAATAGCTGTAGATGCAAGAAGAAAAGGAATTAAAAAAATAATATTACCGATTGATTCAGTAAAAGAAGCTTCTATAGTTGATGGTATTGAAGTCTTTGGACTTCATAATCTTATGGAAGTAATTCAATTTCTAAACGAAGAAGAAAAATTTATTCCGGTTCACACAAACAAAGATGATGTGTTTGCGCAAGTCAATACTTACGCTCTCGATTTCTCAGATGTGAAAGGACAGGAGAATGTTAAGCGCGCTTTGGAGATTGCGGCAGCCGGGGGTCATAACATTTTAATGATTGGTCCCCCAGGTTCAGGCAAAACAATGTTGGCAAAAAGATTTCCATCCATACTTCCTCCGCTCAATTTCGAAGAGGCATTAGAAACAACTAAAATACATTCTGTAGCTGGCATTCTCCGCAAGGATCAAGCGTTAATAACCGAACGACCATTTAGAAGTCCACATCATACTATCTCCGATGCAGCACTTATTGGAGGTGGAACAATTCCGCGCCCTGGAGAAGTATCTTATGCACATCATGGAGTTTTATTTTTAGATGAACTTCCGGAATTCAAAAAAAATGTACTGGAAGTTTTACGACAACCATTAGAAGATTACAAAGTAACAGTAAGCCGTTCGAAAATGTCTTTAGAATTTCCCGCAAACTTTATGCTTGCTGCAGCAATGAATCCGTGCCCGTGTGGTTTCTTCACTGATCCTTCAAAAGAATGCACATGTAATACGATGCAGATTCAAAAATATATGGCAAAGATTTCCGGTCCGCTTTTAGATCGGATTGATATACACATTGAAGTACCAGCGGTAAAATTCAAAGACCTAGCATCTAGCTCTGTAGGAGAAAGATCAACCGATATTAGGAAAAGAGTAATAGTAGCAAGGGAAATTCAGCAGGAAAGATTTACTGGATTAAAAAACATATTTAAGAATGCTGATATGTCATCAAAAGAATTACGTAAATTCTGCAAATTGGATTCTAAAAGTGAAGAACTATTAAAAATGGCAATGACACGATTAGGTTTATCAGCACGTGCTTATGATCGAATTATAAAAGTTAGTCGTACAATTGCAGATCTTGAAAAATCCAAAGACATACTACCTCAATATATTTCCGAAGCAATACAGTACAGAAGTTTAGACCGTGAGCTCTGGGGTCATTAATCCTTCATAATTAGAGAATTATTATTTGGTTTATTGCTTTTTTAACCAAGTCATTCTATATTTGAAGCTCGGTTTTTACAGAAATGGGTGAAATACGTCTGGGCGGACGCCGGAGTTGGAGAGCCGGGGCGGACTGTAAATCCGTTGGCATACGCCTTTGGGGGTTCGAATCCCTCGCCGCCCACGAGTTCTTTACGTTGTGTTTTATGCGGGAGTAACTCAGTTGGCTAGAGTCACAGCCTTCCAAGCTGTTGGTCGCGGGTTCGAGTCCCGTCTCCCGCTCTAACTGCTGATGTAGCTCAGTTGGTAGAGCACTTCCTTGGTAAGGAAGAGGTCATCGGTTCAATCCCGATCATCAGCTCAATGCCGAATAAAAATTCGGGGAATAGTTTTAATTAGGAAAGGTAAAATGGCAAAATCAAAAAATGTTAGACAAATAATTGTATTAGAAAGCTCCGCTAATACAGGATTTCGTTACTCAACAAAAAAAAATAAAAGAGAACATCCTAATCGAGTTGAGTTTAAGAAATATGATCCGGTAATTCGCAAACATGTTGTTTTTAAGGAAACTAAATAATACGTCAGTGGCTCAATTGGTAGAGCAGCGGTCTCCAAAACCGCAGGTTGGGGGTTCGAGTCCCTCCTGACGTGCAACCAATAAAGAAGAAAAAATTTTATGAAAGAAAAAATAGTCAACTTTGTTAATGATGTAGTAAAAGAAATGAAAAAAGTTACTTGGCCAACTCGTGAAGAATTGAAAGAATCAACTTCAGTTGTGATCATAGTTTGTTTAGTACTTGCAGCGTTTACTTATATAGTTGATATGGCTGTAAATAAAATATTACAAGGAATTTTTTAATATTGGAAAACGAAAAAGCAAGATGGTATGTTGTCAGAACCTTTTCCGGCCATGAGAATAAAGTTAAAACATTAATAGATGCTGAATTAAAAGAGAATGAAGAACTTCGTTCACGAATCTTTGATGTACTTGTTCCAACTGAGAAAGTTTTTGAAGTAAAGGACGGAAAGAAAAAAACCAAAAAGAAAAATTTTTTCCCCGGTTATATATTGGTTTGTGTTGATCTTGATATTAAAGCAAAAGATTTTATTATCAATACACCTTCTGTTATGGGCTTTCTCGGATCAGTAAATCATCCTGTTCCGCTTCAACCTGAAGAAGTAAAGAGAATCGTTGGGAGGTTATCTCAGGATAATGAAACAGAAAGAACTGAAACTGTTTTTAGAACAGGTGATTTTGTAAAAATTATTGATGGTCCATTCAATAATTTTTCCGGTTTTATACAAGAAGTGAACGAAGAAAAATTAAAAATCAAAGTCATGGTTTCGATCTTTGGTAGAAAAACTCCGGTTGAAATCGATTTTGCTCAAGCTGAGTTTGAAAAATAAATTGATATAGGTTAAACGATGGCAAAAAAAATTGATAGTTATATTAAATTACAAATACCCGCTGGTGCAGCAAATCCTTCACCGCCGGTAGGTCCTGCGTTAGGTCAGAAAGGTGTTAACATCATGGAGTTTTGCAAGCAGTTCAATGCAAGAACTTCTGATAAACAAGGTTTGATTATTCCGGTTGTGATAACAGTTTTCTCCGACAAGTCCTTTACGTTTATTACAAAAACACCTCCCGCTGCTATCTTATTAAAAAAAGCTGCAAAGGTTGAAAAAGGTTCTGCTGAACCTAACAAAACAAAAGTCGCTAAAGTAACAAAAGCTCAGGTTCGTGAAATTGCTCAGATTAAAATGCCTGATCTTAATGCTCATGATGTTGATCATGCAATGAGCATGGTTTCCGGTACTGCACGAAGTATGGGTTTTACAGTTGAAGACTAATTTTAATAATATTTTATAGCGGAATTAAAATGAAAGTTGCCAAAAGAATAAAAGCGGTCAATAAGAATATTGATAAAACTAAAGATTACACAGTTGAAGAAGCAATCAAACTTTTAAAAGATAATGCAAAAGTTAAATTTACCGAATCACTTGATTGTGCAATAAGACTTGGTGTTGATCCCCGCCATGCAGATCAGATGGTTAGAGGAACAGTTTCTTTACCGCATGGTACCGGTAAGAAAGTTACTGTTCTTGTAATTGCAAAAGGTGCTCAAGCGGAAGAAGCTTTAAAAGCTGGTGCCGAATATGCCGGGTTCGAAGAATATCTCGAAAAAATTAAAGGCGGTTGGGCTGAAGTTGATGTTATTGTTGCCACACCGGATTCAATGGGCGAACTTGGTAAACTTGGCCGTGTTCTTGGTCCTAAAGGTTTAATGCCTAATCCCAAAAGCGGGACAGTTACTAGTGATGTTGCCAAAGCAGTTAAAGAAGTAAAAGCAGGTAAAATCGAATTCAGAGTTGAGAAAGCTGGAATAATTCATACGTCGCTTGGCAAAATGAATTTTAGTGTAGAACAACTCACAGAAAATACCAGAGCATTTCTTCAAACAATTATAAAAATGAGACCTTCATCTGCTAAGGGTGTATATGTAAAAAGTTTATACCTCTCCTCAACTATGGGTCCCGGTTTAAAAATTACTAAAGATGAAACTGCCGTTGCTACAAAGCACGATGATTAAATAAAATTTTACGCACTCATAAATGCTTCTACATTATTAAGTGTGCAGTTATAACTGATTGGGAGTACGATGAAAAAAGAAGAAAAAGCCGAAAGAATTGAACAGATAAAAGGGCTTGTGAAAAATTCCTCTGCAATGTTTCTTGTTGATTACCGTGGTGTTAATGTTGCCGATATTAATAAGTTGCGGTCAAATTTTAGAAAAGATGGAATTAATTACAAAGTTCTAAAAAACACTCTGTTCAAAAAAGCTTTGGAACAAGCTGGCGGATTTGAAAAATTCAATTCGCAACTTGTTGGTATGACAGGTGTTGCTTTTGCCGGCGACAATTTTGTTGCGCCTGCAAAGATCATTAAAAAATATTTTGATGAATCGAAAAAGTTTACTTTTAAAGGATGCTATATTGAATCAGCATTTTACAGTGCAGATCAGTTGGATACTATTGCTTCGATGCCTACAAAAGAAGAAATCATGGCAGGTATTGTTGGTAGTATTGCAGCACCAGCGAGTGGAATTGTCGGTTCAATAAATGCAGTTATCAGAGATCTCGTTAGTGTTATTGATGAGGTTGGTAAAAAGAAAGCTGCATGATCAATCATAAATTTGAATAATTAATTAAAGTAATAGGAGTAGTAAAATGTCAGAGAAAATTGTTGAAATTGTAGAAAAAATTAAAGCGCTTACACTTGTTGAAGCTTCTGAATTAAAGAAAGCATTAGAAGAAGAATTTGGAGTAACGGCGGCAGCACCGATGATGATGGCTGGGCCGGCTGCAGGAGCAGCAGCAGTTCCTGTAGAAGAAAAAACAGAATTCGATGTTATTCTTCAAGCAGCAGGTGCTACCAAAATTAATGTAATTAAAGTTGTTCGTGCACATACAGGACTCGGTTTAAAAGAAGCTAAAGATTTAGTTGATGGCGCTCCAAAGCCAGTTAAAGAAGCGGTCTCAAAAGATGAGGCTGAAAAAATTAAAAAAGAACTCGAAGAAGCTGGCGCTACTGTTCAAGTTAAATAAACTGATTCAATTCCCTTCATTCGATATAAATTGAAGTGGTAAGAAGGTAAAATTCGTCTTACCACTTTCTTTCATTTTTATATGAAAGAAAAACTGACAAAAACCACATTGGAGGTTAGGGTTGGAAAAACAAAAAATTAACAAAAGCACTGGAAGAATTACCTTTGCTCAAATTTCCCAGACGGTTAAAGTTCCGGATCTTCTGAATATTCAGTTAGATTCGTTTGAAGAATTTATTCAATTAAAAGTTTTACCGGCGCAAAGAGAAAACAAAGGTTTACATGCGGTATTTAATACCAACTTCCCAATCCTCGACAATAAAGAATTTTACAGATTAGATTTTATTGAATATTACATTGAGAAGCCCCGCTTTTCGATGGCAGAATGTGAAGAGAGAGGATTAACATACTCTGCACCTTTAAAAGCAAAACTTCGTCTTTCAACTAAAGATGATGAAACAGGTGAGTATGTAAATTCGGTAGAGCAGGAAGTTTATCTTGGTAATCTTCCATATATGACAGGTCGTGGGACCTTTATTATCAACGGTGCTGAAAGAGTAATTGTAAGTCAGTTACATCGTTCGCCTGGTGTTGCTTTCGCTCAAACTTTACATCCAAACGGAACACCGATTTACTCCGCAAGAATCATCCCGTTCAGAGGTTCGTGGGTTGAGTTTGCAACGGACATTAATAATATACTTTATGTTTATATAGATCGTAGAAAAAAATTCCCTTCAACAACATTATTAAGAGCTCTAGGTTATGAAACAGATGAACAGATTTTAAATTTGTTCAATCTTATTGAAGAAGTAACCGTTAAACATTTAAGCATTGATAAACACAATGGAAGAATTGTTGCCAACGATGTAATTGACACAGCTACAGGTGAAATTTATGCATCCAAAGATGCAGAATTAACGGAAGAAATTATTGATAGTATAAAAGGTTCTGGTGTATCTAAAGTTCAATTACTAAGTATCGAAACTACTTTTGAACAAGACTTAATAATTAACACACTTAAAAAAGATACATCAACAAATAAAGAAGAAGCTCTGTATGCAATTTATAGACAACTGCGTTCGGGTGAAGCTCCTGATGTTGATACGGCAGTTAGTTTAATAGATAAATTATTTTTTAATGAAAAAAGATATGATCTGGGTGAAGTTGGTCGTTTTAGAATGAATGACCGATTAAATCTTAATGTTCCTGATAACATTAAAGTGCTAACCGTTGAAGATATTATTGCAATTATGAATAATATCATAAAACTAAAAGACGGTAATGTTAATGTTGATGATATAGACCATTTAGGTAACAGAAGAGTAAGAACTGTTGGTGAACAGTTAATGCAGCAATATAATGTTGGTTTAGCAAGAATGTCGCGCACTATTAAAGAAAGAATGAACATGCGTGATAACGAAAACATGCAGCCGCAAGATTTGGTAAATGCAAGAACTATTAGTAGTGTGATAAATGCATTCTTCGGTACTAACCAACTTTCACAATTCATGGATCAAACTAATCCGCTGTCAGAACTTACACACAAAAGAAGAATTTCTGCGTTAGGACCTGGAGGTCTAACACGCGAGCGAGCCGGTTTCGAAGTACGTGATGTTCACCATTCTCATTACGGCCGTTTATGCCCGATCGAAACGCCTGAAGGTCCGAACATCGGTCTTATTTCTTCACTTACAATTTTTGCACGAGTAAATCAATACGGATTTTTAGAAACACCGTATAGAAAAGTTAAAGAAGGAAAAGTTTCGAACAGTATTGATTTCTTAAGTGCCGATCAAGAAGATGAATTTATTATTGCTCAAGCAAATGCACCTTTAGATGAACAAGGTCGTTATGTTTCAGATAGAGTAAAATGTAGAGAGCGCGGTGATTTTCCTGTAGTTCTACCTGAAGAAGTTCATTATATGGATGTAGCTCCTTCTCAAATTGTTTCTGCTGCGGCTGCATTAATTCCATTCCTTGAACACGATGATGCAAACAGAGCATTGATGGGATCAAACATGCAGCGTCAAGCAGTTCCGCTTCTTGTTCCTCAAGCTCCAATTGTTGGAACAGGCATGGAACAAAAAATTGCCCGTGATTCGCGTTCTATTATAATAGCAGAAGATAACGGTGTTGTTGAGTATGCAGATTCAAAGAGAATTATTGTTAAGTATGATGTTGATGAAAGCGATCCTGAAACATTAGTAAGTTTTGATGACGAGAGAAGAGTTGAACATATTCTTACAAAATTTAACGGCACCAACCAGGAAACATGTTTTAATCAAAAACCGATTGTAGTGACCGGACAACGATTGAAAAAAGGTGAAGTCATCGCCGATGGTCCTGCTATTGATAAGGGAGAACTTGCACTTGGAAGAAACGTATCGGTTGCATTCATGCCCTGGCGCGGATATAATTTTGAAGATGCGATTGTATTAAGCGAACGCCTTGTTGCAGATGATGTTTTCACATCTATTCATATTGAAGAATTTGAACTTCAAGTCCGCGAAACAAAACGCGGTGAAGAAGAATTGACCAGAGATATTCCTAACGTTAGTGAAGAAGCTACAAAGGATTTGGATGAGCATGGTATTGTCAGAGAAGGCGCCGAAGTTAAAGAAGGCGATATTCTAATTGGTAAGATCACACCAAAAGGTGAAACGGATCCTACTCCGGAAGAAAAATTATTAAAAGCAATCTTCGGTGATAAAGCCGGCGATGTAAAAGATGCATCTTTAAAAGCACCTCCAGGATTGAAAGGCATTGTAATTAAAACAAGATTATTCAGCCGCAAAAGAAAAGATGCAGATTCAAAAAAAGTTGAAAAGAAATTGATGGATAATCTTGAAACTGATTATAAAAAACAAAAAGAAAATCATTACAACAAACTGGTAACTAAATTAACACGGATTACCAACGGAAAGACAACTTCCGGTATTCGTGATTTGGACGGCAGTGTTGTATTGAGAAGCGGTACTTCGATCAAAGATGAAACATTTTCTGATATAGATGATATTTCAAAATTAGATTACACAAAAGATTGGTTCGAAAGAAAAAACACGAACGAATTAATCAAACATTTATATTCAAACTATTTCACACTTCTTGCAGAGATTGAAGAAGATTACAAACGCGAAAAATTGAAAATACAAAGCGGTGATGAACTTCCACCTGGAATTACTCAACTTGCAAAAGTTTATGTTGCAAAGAAGAGAAAAGTTTCTGTCGGTGATAAAATGGCAGGCCGTCACGGTAACAAAGGTGTTGTTGCAAAAGTTGTTCCCGTTGAAGACATGCCGCATCATGAAGACGGAACTCCTGTTGATATAGTTTTAAATCCGCTTGGTGTGCCTTCACGTATGAACTTAGGTCAATTATATGAAACAGCTCTAGGATGGGTTGGAAATAAACTTGGCGTTAAGTTCGAAACACCAATCTTCGACAGCGCAAAAGTCAGCGAAGTTGAGGAATGGTTAAAAAATGCTCAACTGGATGAAGGCAGTAAGACATGGCTCTATGATGGAAGAAGCGGAGAAAAATTCCATCAGAAAGTTACATGTGGTTACATATATATGATGAAACTTGGTCATATGGTTGATGACAAGATTCATGCTCGTTCCATTGGTCCTTACTCGCTTATTACTCAACAACCTCTAGGCGGTAAAGCTCAATTCGGCGGTCAGAGATTTGGAGAAATGGAAGTTTGGGCTCTCGAAGGTTATGGCGCTGCACATGTTCTTCAGGAAATCTTAACTGTAAAAAGTGATGATGTTACCGGAAGAGCAAAAACCTACGAAGCTATCGTGAAAGGTGAAAATATACCTGAACCAAATATTCCCGAAGCATTTAATGTGTTGATTAAAGAGCTTCAAGGTCTCGGTCTTGATATAAAAATTAACTAAGCTATCCCGATTGAGTTTAACTTAATCGGAATCAACCAAGAGTTTGATTAAAGGAGTAGAAAATGCGATTTAAACCGCAAGAAAATAAAATTCGACAGATCGAAAAAATGACGATCAGTTTGGCAAGCCCCGATGATATCTTATCTAGATCTCACGGAGAAGTAACCAAACCGGAAACAATAAACTATCGTTCATTTCGTCCTGAAAAAGATGGTTTATTCTGCGAGAAAATTTTTGGTCCCGTTAAAGATTGGGAATGCGCATGTGGAAAGTATAAAGGAATACGTTATAAAGGAATTGTGTGCGACCGCTGCGGAGTTGAAGTTACGCTAAAGAGTGTTCGACGAGAAAGAATGGGACACATTCAACTAGCTGTTCCCGTTGTTCATATTTGGTTTTTCAAAGCGTTACCTTCAAAGATCGGTAACATAATTGGAATGACAACCAAAGAACTTGAAAAAGTAATTTACTACGAATCATATGTTGTTATTAATCCGGGACCAACCGGGTTGAACAAGAAAGATCTAATTTCTGAAGATCAGTATTATGAAATTATGGGTTCACTTCCACATGATAATGATTCTTTAGAAGATGAAGACCCGAAGAAATTTTTAGCTAGGATTGGCGGCGATGCAATTAAAGAATTATTAAAGAAGATTGATATTGAAATTACTTTTGCTGATTTGAAATCTCAACTTGGACCTGACACATCTCAGCAAAAACGTGCCGATCTATTAAAACGATTAAGAGTTCTTGAAGCTTTCCGTGAATACGAAGGAAAAGTTCCAAACAAACCGGAATGGATGGTACTGAATGTTGTACCGGTAATTCCACCGGAACTTCGTCCGCTTGTTCCACTTGAAGGCGGAAGATTTGCTACATCGGATTTGAATGATCTTTATAGAAGAGTGATTATTCGTAACAATCGTTTAAAAAGATTAATTGATATTAAAGCTCCGGAAGTAATTCTAAGAAACGAAAAGAGAATGCTTCAAGAAGCTGTTGATGCATTGTTCGATAATTCCCGCAGGGCAAGTGCAGTTCGCAGTGATGGAAACAGACCGTTGAAATCTCTCAGCGATATGTTGAAAGGAAAACAAGGACGTTTCCGTCAGAACTTACTTGGTAAACGTGTTGATTATTCAGGCCGTTCTGTTATTGTTGTTGGTCCAGAGTTGAAATTACATCAATGCGGTTTACCGAAAGATATGGCTGTTGAACTTTTCAAACCATTTATAATCCGTAAACTTATTGAACGCGGACATTTTAAAACTGTAAAGAGTGCACGAAAAGCTGTTGATAGAAAAGATGCAACCATTTGGGATATTCTTGAAAAATTGATTGACGGTCATCCGGTTATGTTGAACCGCGCCCCTACATTGCACCGTTTGGGTATTCAAGCATTCCAACCAATTTTAGTAGATGGAAAAGCTATTCAATTACATCCGTTGGTTTGTACTGCATTCAATGCAGATTTTGATGGCGATCAAATGGCAGTTCACGTTCCGCTTTCATACGAAGCACAACTTGAAGCATCAATTTTAATGTTAAGCAGTCATAATATTTTATCTCCGCAAAATGGTTTGCCAATTGTTCTTCCATCTCAAGATATAGTTTTAGGACTCTATTATTTGACAAAAGTTCGTACTGGTGCAAAAGGTGAAGGTAAAATATTTGGCGGTATTGAAGAGGTACAGATCGCATACAATTCTAAAGTAGTTGATCTTCATGCGAAAGTGAAAGTAAAAATTGATAAAGAATTTGTTGAGACTACAGTTGGACGTGTAATTTTTAATGAGATTGTTCCTAAAGAAATGGGTTACATTAACGAGTTACTTGTTAAGAAAAGTTTCTCGGGATTTATTTATAAAATGTTTATTAAAGTTGGTAACGAAACAACAGCCAAATTCTTAGATGATCTTAAAGAACTCGGTTACCGTTATGCAACAGCAGCAGGAATTTCTATCAGCTTCAGCGATATGATTGTTCCTGATGAAAAAGTAAAATTAATTGACGATTCAAACAAAAAAGTATCCGGTATTCTTAGTGAACACGAACAAGGTTTGATTACAGACGCGGAAAGATATAACAAGATAGTTGACGTCTGGACTCATACTACAAACAACGTTGCAAAATCGTTGATGGATAGAATCAAAACCGATCAAGGTGGATTCAATTCATTGCACATGATGGTTGATTCAGGTGCAAGAGGTTCACAAGATCAAGTTCGTCAGCTTGCCGGTATGCGCGGTTTGATGATGAAACCGCAAAAAAGTTTAACTGGTCAATCCGGTGAAATTATTGAAAATCCAATTGTCGCAAATTTCAAAGAAGGATTATCTGTTCTCGAATATTTCATTTCTACTCACGGTGCTCGTAAAGGTCTAGCAGATACAGCTTTGAAAACAGCAGATGCCGGTTATTTAACTCGCCGTTTATGCGATGTTGCTCAAGATGTTATTATTACTGAATTAGATTGCGGTACTATTAGGGGTGTTTACATTTCTGCTCTAAAAGATATTGAACTTGAAAGAGAACCATTGGCAGAAAGAATTATCGGTCGTGTAGCTCAAGAAGATATTTATGATCCTCGTACGGATGATTTGTTAATAGAAGCTGGCGAGGTGATTACTGAAGATATAGCAGAAAAAATAGACGAAGCAAATATTGATCAAGTTTATATCCGAACAGTTTTAACATGTGAAGCTAAACGCGGAGTTTGTGCAAAATGTTATGGACGAAATTTAACTACCGGTCAGCTAGTAGAAAACGGCGAAGCTGTAGGAATTATTGCTGCCCAGTCAATCGGTGAACCCGGTACACAGTTAACATTACGTACATTTCACTTAGGTGGAACTTCATCACGTATTGCATCTCAATCACAAGTTGAAGCAAATTTGAATGGTACAGTTAAGTTTGATAGAATTACATTTGTTGAAAAAACTGATTTCTTTGGGAAAGTAAAAGTTGTTATCGGTCGTAGAGGATCAATCGGACTTTATGATGAAGATAATAGACAGATAAAGAAATTTGAAATTCCTTATGGTGCGGAATTATTGGTCTCTGAAGGACAGGAAATTAAAAAAGGACAACCTCTTTATAATCATGATCCTTACAATTCTGTAATCGTTGCTGATAATGCAGGGAAAGTTTCATTTATTGATTTATTAGACAATATTACTATTCAACAAGTTGCTGATGAACAAACTGGTCACGTTCAAAAAGTTGTAATAGAATCAAAAGATAAAACTTTAACACCAAGTATTCTTGTCAAAGATAATAAAGGAAATGAAAAAGTATTTAATATTCCTACACGTGCTTATTTATCCGTTGAAGAGGGTGATGAGATTCAAGGAGGAACTATCCTTGCTAAAATTTCAAAATCATCAACTAAATCACGTGATATTACAGGTGGTCTACCCCGAGTTACAGAACTTTTTGAAGCAAGGAGTCCACATGATCCAGCGGTCGTTTCTGAGATTGAAGGTAAAGTTAAATTTGGTGCTCGAAAGAAAGGTTCACGTGAAATTATTATTGAATCGTTAGACGGCTCTATTCAGAAAATTTATAATGTTTCTTATGGTAAACATATTCTTGTTCAAGAAGGTGATGAAATTCCTGCTGGTGAAAAAATTACAGACGGTCCAATTGATCCACACGATATTTTAAAAATTAAAGGTACGAATGCAGTACAAGAATATTTAGTAAATGAAATTCAAGATGTTTACCGTTTGCAAGGCGTAAAGATTAACGATAAGCATATTGAAGTTATAGTACGACAAATGTTACAAAAGCTTCAAGTAATTTCTGCAGGGGACACTATTTTTATCGAAGAGGATTTAGTCGATCGAAATAAATTTATTGAAGAGAACGAAAAAGTAAAACAAATGGTTTATATCGAAGATCCCGGACAATCTAAATCCAAAATCGCTCAACTTCTTATTAAAACTAAACTAAGAGAAATTAATTCTGATTTAACTAGAAAAAGTAAAAAGTTAATCAAAACTCGTGATGCAGAACCTGCAACATTTGATAATATTTTGTTAGGTATTACTCATGCAGCACTTTCAACTGAAAGTTTTATTTCAGCTGCATCATTCCAAGAAACTACAAAGGTGTTAACAAATGCTGCAACTGAAGCTAAGGTTGATACATTAATTGGTTTGAAAGAAAATGTTGTTATGGGACATCTTATTCCTGCAGGAACTGGATTGAAGAAGTACCGTAGCATAATATTAACTAGTGATGAGGTTGAACCAGCAGTTGTTAAAGAAGAAATAGATGCAGAAAAAGAATCAGTTTAATGTATAAAAGTTAAATAATTAGAACAGGCTTGCTTGACAATTCAAACGATTATCAATAAATTCAAAGTCTGAATTTTTATCAAAAATATAATTTCGGAGGAATTTGCGTGCCAACAATAAACCAGTTGGTTAGAAAAGGAAGAGTAGTTATAACCTCGAAAAATAAGGCTCCGGCATTAGATGCATGTCCGCAGAAAAGAGGTGTTTGTACAAGAGTTTATACTACTACTCCTAAAAAACCAAATTCAGCATTAAGAAAAGTTGCGAGAGTAAGATTAACAAATGGTATGGAAGTTACTGCATATATTCCAGGTGAAGGTCACAATTTACAAGAGCATTCAATCGTTTTAATTAGAGGCGGTAGAGTTAAAGATTTACCAGGTGTACGCTATCATATTATCAGAGGTACATTAGATACAAGTGGTGTTGAAGATAGGAAAAAAGGCAGATCTAAATACGGTACTAAAAAACCTAAAGCAAAATAATTACTATGAGAAAGAAAAGATCAGAAAAAAGATATTTAAAACCAGATCCAAAGTTTAATGATATACTAGTTTCGAAATTCATTAACTATTTGATGTGGGATGGTAAAAAATCTACAGCAAGAACTATCGTTTACGATAGCTTTGGTTTGATTGAACAAAAAACAAAAAAACCTGCATTAGATATTTTTAAGAAAGCTATACAAAATGTTCAGCCGTTGGTAGAAGTTAGAAGTAGAAGAGTTGGTGGAGCTACTTATCAAGTACCAATGGAAGTTAGACCTGAAAGAAGAACTGCATTAGCTTTTCGTTGGATCAAAACATATGCAAGAGATCGTAAAGATAAATCTATGGCTTTAAAGGTTGCTTCGGAATTAATGGCAGCAGCAAACGGCGAAGGTTCTGCAGTTAAGAAAAAAGATGATACACACCGTATGGCTGAAGCGAATAAAGCTTTTGCTCATTTTAAATGGTAATTGAAAGGAATTATTAAGTTAGATGTTAAAACGTGTCGAAATAAATAGAGTAAGAAATATTGGTATCATGGCTCATATTGATGCTGGTAAGACCACTACAACTGAACGTATTCTATACTATACTGGAAAATTACATAGAATGGGTGAAGTTCATGATGGTGCAGCAACAATGGATTGGATGGAACAGGAAAAAGAAAGAGGAATTACAATTACTAGTGCTGCCACTACGACTTTTTGGAGAGATCATCAAATAAATATTATTGATACTCCTGGGCATGTTGATTTTACTGTTGAAGTTGAAAGATCACTAAGAGTACTTGATGGTGCGATTGCACTTTTTTGTGCTGTTGGCGGAGTGGAACCGCAATCAGAGACAGTTTGGAGACAAGCTGATAAATATAATGTTCCAAGAATTTCTTTTGTAAATAAAATGGATAGAGTTGGAGCTGATTTTTTCCATGCAGTTCAAATGATGAAAGATAAATTAGGAGCTCCTGCTGTACCGCTTAATTTACCTGTTGGTGAAGGCGATCTCTTTAGAGGTATTATCGATCTAATGAAAATGAAAGCAATAATGTTTATCGAAGAATCTCTTGGTGCTGAATTTGAGGTTGTAGATATACCTACTGATTTGTTAGCATTAGCTCAAAAATATAGAACTGAAATGCTGGAAGCTGTATCTGACGTTGATGATACATTATTGGAAAAATATCTTGAAGGTAAAGAAATCTCTGAAGTAGAAATTAAAAACGTATTGCGTCAAGCTACAATTCAAGGAAAAATTATTCCTGTATTATGCGGATCATCGTTTAAGAATAAAGGTGTTCAGCAACTACTTGATGCCGTTGTAGATTTTCTTCCATCTCCTTTAGACTCCGGATCGCTTTCTGCCCATCATATTTTTAAGAATGATCACGTTGAAAGAAAAATATCTGCTACTGAAAAATTTGCCGCTTTAGCTTTTAAGATTATGACAGATCCTTACGTTGGCAAATTAACATTTATTAGAGTTTACACAGGAGAATTAAAAGCTGGATCTTATATTTTTAATTCTGTCTCCGATAAAAAAGAAAGAGTTGGCCGTGTTCTTCAGATGCACGCTAATACAAGAGAAGATTTAGAGGAAATTAGATGTGGTGATATTGCTGCAATTGTTGGTTTGAAACACACAAGAACAGGAGATACTCTTTGTACTGAAGAAGATGCCATTGTTCTGGAAAAAATGATTTTCCCGGAACCTGTAATTCAAATTGCAATTGAACCTAAAACTAAAGCAGACCAGGATAAACTCTCTGAATCTTTAGCAAAACTTTCTGATGAAGATCCGACATTTAAAGTTAAAGTTGATGACGAAACTGGTCAGACGCTTATTAGTGGAATGGGTGAATTACATCTCGAAATTCTTGTTGATAGAATGAAACGTGAATTTAAGGTAGAAGCTAATGTTGGTAAACCTCAGGTTGCTTATAGAGAAACAATTTCTAAAACTGTTCAAGCGGAAGGCAAATTTGTTAAACAATCCGGCGGACGAGGTAAATATGGACATGTTTGGATTGAACTTTCCCCGAATGAACCCGGAAAAGGTTTTGAATTTGAAAATGATATTGTTGGCGGGGTAGTACCAAAAGAATATATTAATCCTGTTATGCATGGTTTACAAGAATCTATGAGAAATGGTGTTTTAGCCGGTTATCCTGTTGTTGATGTAAAAGCAAGATTATATGATGGTTCTTACCATGATGTTGATTCGGATGAAATTTCATTTAAAGTTGCTGCTTCTATGGCATTTAAACAAGGTGCACTTAAAGCTAATCCAATTTTACTTGAACCAATGATGAGTGTTGAAGTCATTACCCCTGAAGAATATTTAGGTGATGTTATGGGTGATCTTAATTCAAGAAGAGGAAAGATTGAAGGATTCACTTCCAGAAAAGATGCGCAGGTTATTAAAGCTATGGTTCCATTGGCACAAATGTTTGGTTATGCTACTACATTAAGATCTGCCACACAAGGACGTGCAATTTATACAATGCAATTTGCACATTATTCCGAAGTACCAAAATCTGTTGCCGAAGAGATTCAGGAAAAATCTCAAGCAAAGAAACATGTTGAATCTTATTAGACAATAAATAAATCATTAAAGAAATAAAACATATTAAGGAGAGTATTTAAGATGGCAAAAGAAAAATTTGACCGGAGTAAACCTCATGTCAATATTGGTGCTATCGGACATGTCGACCATGGTAAAGCTACTCTTACTGCAGATATGACCATGCCACTAGCTAAAAAAGGTATATCATCTATAAGAACATTTGACAGTATCGATAATGCACCTGAAGAAAGAGAAAGAGGTATTACAATCGCTACTGCACACGTTGAATATTCAACAGCAAACAGACATTATGCTCACGTAGATTGTCCAGGTCATGCAGATTACGTTAAGAACATGATCACCGGCGCGGCTCAAATGGACGGTGCTATTCTTGTAGTTGCTGCTACTGATGGTCCTATGCCTCAGACACGTGAACACATTCTTCTTGCTCGTCAAGTAGGTGTACCGAGAATGGTTGTATTTTTGAATAAAGTTGATGCAATGGATGATCCTGAATTGATTGACTTAGTTGAAATGGAATTGAGAGAACTACTGACAAAATATGAATTTCCTGGTGATGAAATACCGATTATTCGCGGTTCTGCTTTACATGCATTAGAAGCGGGTGCATCCGGTGCTGAACCAACAGATCCAAGATACAATTGTATTTGGGAATTGATGAATGCTGTTGATACTTATATTCCTGTTCCGGAAAGAAGTGTTGATAAACCATTCTTGATGCCTGTTGAAGACGTATTTTCTATAACCGGTCGTGGTACAGTTGCAACAGGAAGAGTTGAAAGAGGTCAAGTAAAATTAGCAGAAGAAATTGAATTGATTGGTTTAGGAGTTCACAAGAAAACAGTTGTTACCGGTATTGAAATGTTCCGTAAAGAACTTGATGCTGCTATAGCAGGTGATAATGCCGGTATTCTTTTACGTGGTGTTGATAAGGATGAAATAGAAAGAGGAATGGTTTTAGCAAAGACAGGTTCTATTACTCCTCATAAGAAATTTGAAGGTAAAGTTTATATTCTTTCAAAAGATGAAGGCGGACGTCATACACCGTTCTTCAATGGTTACAGACCGCAGTTCTATTTCAGAACAACAGATGTAACCGGTATTGCTACGTTACCGGAAGGAACAGAGATGGTTATGCCCGGCGATAGCGTTCAATTGAAGATTGATCTTATTTCCGAAATCGCTATGGAAGAAGGATTAAAATTTGCTATCCGTGAAGGCGGCAGAACAGTTGGTGCAGGTTTCGTAACAAAGATTATTGAGTAAATAAATTATTTGAGCCCCACTATTACGGGGCATTATGTTGAACAAGGAGATTAGAAAAAGTGCCTGGTCAGAAAATTAGAATCAAGTTGAAATCTTACGATCATATTCTTATTGATAAATCAACTGAAAAGATTATCAAGACTGTAAAAAGTACCGGCGCTGTTGTATCCGGTCCTATTCCGCTGCCAACACGCAGAACAGTATTTACAGTTTTAAGATCTCCGCATGTTGATAAAAAATCACGTGAACAATTTGAGATCAGGGCTCATAAAAGAATTATAGATATTCATAATTCAAACAACAAAACAGTTGACGCGTTGAGCAAGTTAGATATTCCTGCCGGCGTCGATATAGAGATTAAGTTATAGGAATCATAGAAATGCCTGGCTTGCTAGCAAAAAAATTAGGAATGACAAATATATTCTCGGAAGACGGTCAAATTATTCCAGTAACTATCTTGGAAGCCGGTCCGTGTAATATTTATGCTGTGCGTTCAAAAGAAAAGGATGGCTACGAAGCTGTTCAACTTGGTTTCGGAATAAAGAAAGAAAAGAGAACAAGTAAACCTCAGCTTGATTATTATAAAAAGCACGGATTAAGAATTCCACAAATTCTAAAAGAGTTTAGAAACTTTGAATCTTCCCAATTTAAAATTGGTGATGAAGTTAAAGTAGATATTTTTCAGATCGGCGATAAAGTTAAAGTTTCCGGTAAGAATAAAGGTAAAGGTTTTCAAGGCGTAATGAGAAGACATAACTTCGGCGGTGTCGGCGGTACTACACACGGTCAAAGCGATAGGTTAAGAGCTCCCGGATCTATTGGCTCAAGTTCTTATCCGTCAAGAGTTTTCAAAGGTCAACGTATGGCAGGAAGAATGGGTTTTGAGAATACTACAATTTCCAATCTTAAAGTTGTAAAAGTAATTGCCGATAAAAATATTGTTATGGTAAAAGGAGCAGTTCCAGGCTCTATTAATTCAATTGTTGCTATCAACAAATAATTATTGAATAAGATGAAATTAGAAGTTTATAAACAGGACGGTACAAAATCTGGTGAGACAGTTGAACTCTCCAAAGAGATTTTTGAAATCGAGCCGAACGATCATGTGATTTACTTAGCTGTCAAAGCTTACCTTGCAAATCAACGTCAAGGAACTCACAAAGCAAAAGAAAGAAGTGAAGTTAGAGGCGGCGGTAAAAAACCTTGGAAACAAAAAGGCCGTGGCGGTGCTCGTGCAGGTACAACCCGTTCTCCTCTTTGGATTGGCGGCGGATCAATATTTGGTCCTAAACCGAGAGACTACAGACAGAAACTCAATAAGAAAGTTTTAGCTCTTGCTAGAAGATCAGCTTTATCTTACAAAGCAAAAGCAAATCAAATTCTTGTTGTTGAAGATTTCAATTTTGAAGCGCCAAAGACAAAAGATTTTATTTCAATTTTGAATGCTTTGAAAGTAAAAAGCAAAAGGACTTTACTACTTACAAATGGTACTCTGGAAAATGTATATAAGTCGGGACGAAATGTTCCTAAGATGAATATTCTTGAAGCTAATAAAGCTTCAGCTTACGATCTGTTGAATAATCAAGTTTTAGTTTTACAAAAAAGTGCAGTTAGTCTTTTAGAAAGCTCAATTAATTAAACTGGTTTAAAAAATGAAAAGTGTTTTAATACGCCCTTTAGTTACTGAAAAGATGAGTGGTATCAGCGAAAAACATTCTAATAAATTTGGATTTGTTGTTGCTGTAGATGCTAATAAAATTCAAATCGCTAAAGCACTCAAAGAAAAATTTAATGTTGATGTTACTTCCGTAAATACAATTCGTTATAAAGGGAAAATGAAAACCCAGTTTACTAAAAAAGGAAGATTTTCAGGAAGAACGGCTAAATTCAAAAAAGCAGTTATTACCTTAAAAGAAGGTCAAACAATAGATATTTTTGGTCAAGCATAGTATTAGCGAATCGGAGCTTAATTTAAATGGCAATTAGAAAATTAAAACCAAATACTCCCGGAACAAGATTTATGAGTATCTCTTCATTTGAAGAGATTACAAAATCTACTCCGGAAAAATCTTTGACCGGTGTAATAAAAAAATCCGGTGGAAGAAATAATCTTGGTAGAGTTACTTCACGTCATCGTGGCGGCGGACATAAGAGACGTTATAGAATAGTTGATTTTAAACGTGATAAGAATGGAGTTCCGGCAAAAGTTTTTTCAATTGAATATGATCCTAATAGAACATCAAGAATAGCTCTTCTTAATTATGCTGATGGAGAGAAAAGATATATTATCGCGCCTGACGGATTGAAA
>Ga0182021_10000517_pt1 | contig 41526 bp, 40 predicted proteins | sample 612E3MmetaG_FD_120493 | JGI IMG/M metagenome (GOLD analysis project Ga0182021, IMG submission 120493) | Permafrost microbial communities from Stordalen Mire, Sweden - 612E3M metaG (Illumina Assembly) | ecosystem: Environmental > Terrestrial > Soil > Wetlands > Permafrost | place: Sweden...
CGACTTCGTCGCCGCCATCAGAGGGTCGGTTGCCGATGCTTTCTTCGGAGCCAGCCCCGTCGTCGCCTCGGCCTTGGGCATCCGCTCGGGCGCGACCCCTCGCGGACGAATCTACTCTAAACCTACCCCCTCCGCTTTGCTCCGCAAAGCGGACATTTCTACTTTGCTGGGAATAGGACATTTCTACTTTGCCTTGACAGGGCGAGTCGAACCGGTGAGTCGAACCGCGCGAACCGCTTACGGCGTTCCTAAGCGTGTACAATCGATGTTAGCCGCCTGGCTGAGACGCCCTGGGATGAAATCCTCGATGCAGCACGGCACAGATGCGTAGGAAAGTTCTCCTGATCGGGTGGGACGCTGCCGACTGGAAAGTCATCCACCCGCTCCTGGACGCGGGCAAGATGCCCAACCTCCAGCGGCTCATCGAGAACGGCGTCATGGCGCAAATCGCCACCCTGCACCCGCCGCTTTCGCCCATGCTCTGGACGTCCATCGCCACCGGCAAGCGGCCGTTCAAGCACGGCATCCACGGGTTCTCGGAGCCGACCCCGGACGGTGGGGGAGTGCAGCCCATTACCAACCTCTCGCGCACGTGCAAAGCCGTCTGGAACATTCTCAATCAGAACGATCTGAAAAGCATTGTGATCGGCTGGTGGCCGAGCCATCCCGCGGAGCCAATCGACGGCGCGATGGTCTCCGACCACTTCCATCGCGCGCACGGACCGCTCGAAAAAGGCTGGCCTCTGCCCCCCGGCACGGTCCACCCGCCGGAGCTGGCCGACAGGCTCGCCGAACTACGCCTGCATCCGGACGAGCTCGACGGCGTCATGATCGAATACTTCGTGCCGCGCGCCAGGGAGGTCGATCTGGACACAGACCACCGCCTGGCCGCCGTGGCCACGGTTCTGTGCGAATGCGTGAGTATGCACTCCGCCGCAACCTGGCTGTTGGAGAACCGGGAATGGGACCTCTTCGCGGTTTACTATGACGCGATCGACCATTTCTGCCATGGGTTCATGCGCTACCATCCGCCACGGCAGGAACGCATTCCGGAAGCCGATTTCGAGATCTACAAAAACGTCGTGTCGGCCGGCTACCAGTTCCACGACCAGATGCTGGGCACGCTCCTGCGCAACGCCGGCGAGAATGTCAACGTGGTCCTGATGTCGGACCATGGTTTCCATCCCGACCATCTGCGGCCCACAGCCATCCCGCTGATTCCAGCCGGACCGGCCATCGAACACCGCGATTTCGGCATTCTGGTAATGTCCGGGCCAGGCTTCAGGAAGGACGAACTGTTGCACGGCGCCAGCGTGCTGGACATTGCGCCCACGCTGCTCACGCTGTTCGGTCTGCCGGTAGGCGCCGACATGGATGGCAAAGTGCTGGTGGGGGCCTTCGAGGAGCCGCCGAAGGCACGGACCATTCCGAGCTGGGAAGATGTGCCTGGCCAGGATGGGCGCCATCCGCCACACACGCGGCTCGATCCTGTCGCTGCGCGCGAATCGCTCGAGCAGCTGATCGCGCTCGGCTATATCGAGCGGCCAGACGAGAACCTGGAGAAGGCCGTCGCGGATACCGTCGCCGAGCTGCGCTACAACCTGGGCGAAGCTTACCAGGATGCCGGCCGTCACGGCGAAGCGCTCGAGATCTTCCGCGAGCTGTACCAGCACGATCCCGACGAGCAACGCTATGCGGTGCACCTTTTTGTTTCCTGCCAGGCGTTGGGATATGTGGCGGAAATGCGCCGCATCGTGGTGGAACTGGACGGGCCGCGCCGGGCGAAGTTCGAGCAGGCGCAGGCGCGCTTGAAGGAACTGGGCGCGGTGGCCATCGAGCGCCTTGAAGAACGCAAGGCGAAGAGGACGGCCCTGGAGGGAGCCGCGCCTGCCGGTCCCGCATCCGAGAGTCCCTCCGATCCCCTCCTCACCGGGGAAGAGCGCGGGGAGTTCGAGCGCTGCCAGCGGCTGAGCCGGTTCCTGCCGCCGGTGGTGGATTATCTCAACGCGCAAGTGCTGACGGCGGAGGGCAAGTATTTCGACGCGCTGGTATGCCTTCAGCGCGTGCAGGAAGCGCACCTGGCCCGGCCTGGGCTCTTTCTCCAGACCGCCGACCTGCAACGGCGGCTGGGCCGTTGGGACGAGGCCGAACAGACCTATCGAAAGGCGCTCAGCGTGGATCCGGACAATCCGCACGCGCACGTGGGTATGTGCCGCGTAGCCTTGCGGCGCCGCGATTTCAGCGCCGCTACGAGCGCCGCGCTGGCAGGCTTGCAGCGCCTTTACGAGTACCCGCTGGGCCATTTTTTGTTGGGCGTATCGCTCACTGGATCAAAGGACTTCGCGCGCGCGGCGGATGCGTTCCGCGCCGCGCTGACGCTCAATCCCAACTTCCCGCAGGCGCACCTCCGGCTGGCGATGCTGTTGAAGCGGCGTCTGAACGACCCGGAGGCCGCGGAGGAACACATGCGGCTCTATCGCGAGCTGCGCCGCAACGCGAGAGGCGGGCCGGCTCCCGGGCCGCCGCGCGATGAGCCGGACCCGGCCGGGCCAGTCGAGGCCCAGCCTGTCCAGCAACCGGCCGTCGCGTATAGACTACCGCCATTGGGTGCCGAAATGGCGATCGTATCCGGGCTGCCGCGGTCCGGCACCTCGATGGTCATGCAGATGCTTGCGGCCGGCGGCCTGCCGCTTCTTGCGGATGGATTGCGCCCGGCCGACGAGGACAATCCGCGTGGTTACTTCGAGTATGAGCCGGTCAAGCGGATGCACCAAGGTGAGGCCTGGGTCGCGGAAGCCGCGGGCAAAGCCGTGAAGATCGTAGCGCCGCTGTTGGCCGGCCTGCCGCATGATGCCCCGTGCCGCGTGATCTTTATGGAACGCAATCTGGACGAGGTTCTGGCATCGCAGAGCCAGATGATCCTGCGGCGAGGCGCGCAGGTGGTGGATACGCCCGCCCGCCGCGCGCGGCTGAAACTGGAATACGGTAAGCTTGTGCGGAATGTGAAAAGCTACCTCGCCAATCGGCCGGGAACGCACGCGTTGTATCTCAATTACGACGCCGTATTGCGCGATCCAGGCGATGCGGCGCGAGAGGTGAATGCCTTTCTAGGCGGGTCGCTGGCCGTTGAAAGGATGGCCGCCGAAGTGCGCCCGGCGCTACATAGGCAAAAGGCCGCCGACAGCTTAGAAGCTCAGCCGTAAGGCCATCTGAATCGCCCGCGGCTGCTGCTGCGTGGTGGCGGTGGTCACCCCGAACGCCGAGCTCGTCGCCGACATGTTGGGCGCCGCGAACTGAGCCCGGTTGAACGCGTTGAAGGCTTCCGCGCGGTACTGCAGCTTGACCCTCTCGAAGAGGTGAAAGTCCTTCGTCACGGTGATGTTCACGTTGCTGGTCCGGTCCGAGCGCAGGTTGTTGAACTGGGAGGGGAAGGTGCGGAAGTGCTGCGCCAGTTGCTGGCTGGAGTTGGTGTTGAACTGCGTGGTGTCGAACACCCTCGAGATGTTCCGCGGGTTCCATTGCAGGTCGCCGCCGTAGTAGATCATCTCACTCCACCCCAGGACGGCACCCGACTGTCGAACGTAGACGGAGGCGAGCGCCCAGTCGCCTACCAATGTGTTCACCAGGCGGCTGGCCGTGGAGGCGAAATGCTTGCCCGTGCCAAACGGCAGCTCGTAGGTGCCGCTGAAGACCGCGCGGTTGGGACGGTCGGAACTCGAGATCCGCTTTTCCAGCGTGGGGTCGCTCGCATTCAAGCGGCTGTTCTTCTCCATCAGCCGGGAATGCTGGAAGTTGACGGAGAATTGCAGCCCGGAAGAAAAACGCTTCTGCATGCGCGCCGCGAACTGATGGAAGTAGGAGCCGCCGGAGTTGGCGCTGTTCAACGTCACCCCGGAGAACTCGGGGAAGGGCGCCAGCAAGCTCGAGACCGCGGTGGTGCCGCCGTTCTTGGTGGTCCCCGGAAGCAGGTTGGCGAACGGATTGGCAACCGTTGCCGCCAGCGCGTTGATGGTGGTATTGTCCCGGGTGGGCAGCGTGCTCAGGTACTGCGTGGGCAGGGCGCTCAGGCTCTGGTTATTAGTCAGATGCACCGAGTGGTTGCCGATATAACCAAACTGGACGGTGAGATCCTTCGCCAACTGGTGTTGCAGATCCAGGTTCCAGCGGAGGCTGTACTGGTTCTGGAAGCTCGGGTTGTTAAAGCTCACGCTCTGCCCGAGGTACGTGTTCACGCCTTGCGCGGCGCCCACAGGCTGCAAGATCCCGCCCGGGAAGGGGTTACTCAACGTGGCGGCCGGCGTCAGGTAGTTGTCGTTGGTCGCAACGAACGAGTTGGTGTAGCTGAACCCCGGCTGCTGGGGGGTAACGACCCCGTAGGTGTAATAGAACATCCCCGTGCCCGCCCGGAGAACCGTGCGGTTGTGGAGCGCCGCCGGAGTCCATGTGACCCCCAGTCGCGGGCTGAATGAGGTCTTGGGCGTTGTGTACGCGCTGCGCTGCGCGGGGGAGGCGAAGGTCACTCCTCCCACCGGGTTGAACTGGCTGGCCGGAAGCTGTGCCAGCGGGGCCTTAGCGTAGGCCGCGCGCGCCGGAGCCGTGACCTGGTTGACTGCGTTGACATCGAACCCGACCGTCTGCCGATTCCACCATTCGATCGTGGGTGTGTTGTACTCCCACCGCAAGCCGAGGTTTACCGTCAGGTTCGCCCGGGCGTGCCAATCGTCCTGAACGAAGAGCGCGTAGTATCGCGACTCGCTGGTGGATACCGCGTTGTAAGCGTAGCTGCCGCTGGTCGGCAGGCCCAGCAGAAAAGCCGCCATTGAGCCGCCTATGGGCTGTCCGCCGGCGGTGCCGGTGGATTTGACCCAGGTGCTGTCGAACGTGTAACTGCCGGTGGAGTTGGAGAAATCGATATTGGAGTAGCGCTGCAAACGGAGTTCCGCGCCGCTCTTGATGCTATGTCTCCCGCTGATCTTCGTGAGGCTGGTAAAGATCTGGTACGTGTCCAGCGGCTGGTCCGTCTGGTGGATTCCAGTGGTAATCCCCTGGTAGCCGTCCGAGAAATTGATCGGTGGAACGATCAGACGCGGCGAATCCTGTGCGATGTAAGCGGGGTACCCGAGTTGCGTCGGATCGTATCCGAGGGCGTTCTGCACGTAGTTGGGACGGAAGCGCGTCCAGCCGAAGCGCGTGTCCAGCAGAACCGTGGGCGCGAAGGTGTGGATGTCGTCCAACATGCTGCCCCAGGTCGTGCGATACGCCATTTCGCCATTGGTGATATTGTGAAAGACATTACCCGCCTGCTGCTGCCACTTGCTGGTATGAATGTCGTAGGTGAGTTTGTTCCGGTTGCTGACGTTGATGTCCATCCGCCCCGTGTAGGTGAAGTAGTCGTCGCCCGTCGTCAGGTTGGCGAAGTAGTTGTTGGTGCCGTCCGCCTTGCCCGTCTGGTTTGGCGCCGGCACGAACTTGAGATAGTTCGAGGCAATCGTACTGATGCGGCTCTGGGGAACCAGGTTGCCGGGGAACATCTGGCGCGTCACCAGAGTTCCGGTAAGCTTGGCGGAGGCGGGGTCGTAGAGCTGATAAGTCGGACCCACCGCCAGGAGCGCGGAGAAATCGCCAGTACGCTCGGCGGCAGTCGGGACGCTGGTGGTGACGGGGCTCGGCGTGCTGTCCTTATAGCCTTCATAGCCAAAGAAGAAGAACACCCTGTCCTTGCCCTTGAACACTTTCGGAATGGTCACCGGACCGCCAAAGGTGCCGCCGAACTGGTTCTGGCGCGAGACCGTTTTCTTCCCGCCCGCCGCGTTGATGAAGAACGGAGTGGCCGCCAGCCTGGACGCCTGGTTGAATTCGTACAGCGAGCCGTGGAACTGGTTGGTGCCGCCTTTGGTGGTGATATTGGCGGTCCCGCCGCCCGTATCCCCGGTTGAGGCGTCCACATTGAACACTTCCACCTTCACTTCGGCCACGGTATCCACCGGAGGGCTGAACGCCACGCGCCGGCCGAGCGTTCCCAGATTCGGGACGCCATTCAAGAGGAGCTCGTTGGTCATGGTCGCGGCGCCACCCAGGGAAAAGTTCGACATCCCGGCGTTCTCGAAAGGGCGCTCCATGTCCCGGGTTTCACTCGAAATGGCGCCAAACGTCAGAAACGCCAGGGTTAGTGGAGAGCGTCCGTCAATCGGCAGGTTTTCGACCTCGTGCGAGGTGATGACCTGTCCGGTGGACGCGCTACTGGTATTCAGGGGAGTTGCATCCGCCGTGATGGTTACCGACTCGCTAGCCTCGCCAACCGCGAGCGTGATGTCCTGCGCCACGCGCGTGTTCGTTCCGATCTGAATACCCGTCTGTATGAACTTCTTGAAACCCTGCGCCTCGGCGGTGACTTCGTATGGCCCCGGCGGCAGCAGGGGAATGGTGTAGAAGCCCTCCGGGCCGGAAACCGTTTCGAAGCGGCTGTTGGTGTCGGTCTTGATCGCGGCGACCTTGACGCTGGGTACGACGGCCCCGGATGGATCGGTGACTCTGCCGGTGAGCGTCGAACGGAATTCCTGTGAGTACAGCAGGCTGCCCGCGGCCAATATCAGTAGTATCGTGTTTCGCACCTTCTACTCCTTTTTCGGTCGAAAGTTATTATACACAATGTTTTGAAATGCGCATAGTAAAATCCGGGCAGGCTGCCGGATTCCGCACCGACGGTTGCGCCGGCGGCCGGCGCCGCCCGCCCGCCGGCCTCTGCTAAATTGAAAGATCGCGCACTCGCTGGGAGGCTCTCGTGGTGGTACTGGGTATCGATATCGGCAGCACGCGGATCAAGGCGGGCATGGTGGATGAACAGGGCGCCATCGTGGCCTCCCGCACGATCGAGACTCCCACCGATCTGGACGCCTTCCTCTCCTCGCTGCAAGACGCCATTCGCTGGCTGCTCGAGGCCACCGCCCTTCCCGCCGGGGTGGGCGTCGGCTGCGCCGGCATCATCGACCCGGACAGCACCCGCATCGAAGTCCTGCCGGGGCACCTGCACTTCCTCCAGGGCCTGCGCCTCGCCGATCTCGTGGGCCTCCCTCTGGATGTCCCGGTTTTCGCCGACAACGAAGCGCGCGTGGCCCTGGCGGCCGAGATCGTCTGGGGCGCCGCCAGCGGCCATAACGACGTTGTGATGCTGACCCTGGGCGCCGGCGTCGGAGGCGCCGTGCTGACCAATGGCCACTTGCTGCGCGGACACTCCGGCGTGGCCGGCCACCTGGGCCACGTCACCATCGATCCCGACGGCCCCGTCTGCGTCTGCGGCAATCGCGGCTGCCTGGAAACGGTCTTTTCGGCGCGCGCCATCGAAGGCGAAGTCTGGGCCGCGGTGCATCGCGGCTGCGCTTCCGCGCTCACCCGCCTGTTCCGCGAACAGCCCCAACTGGCGACTTGCCGAACCATCTTTCAAGCCATGAGTGAAGGCGACGCCCTGGCGGTCGCCATCGTCTCGAAGGCCATCCGCAAGCTGGGTGCGGCCATCGCCGGCCTGCTGCACGTCTTCGATCCCGAACTCGTAATTATCGGCGGCCCGGTAGCCGATGCCGGCGCCGACCTGATGGTCCCTCTACAAGAGGAAGTGTGGGCGCGCTCCCGCGGTTTGCTCCGCCGCGAGGTCCCGCTGGTGGAGCAGCAGGTGGCCGACAAATCGGGGATTGTGGGAGCCGCCGGCCTGGTGATGGCGCCGCGCGGGTAGCACGCATCCGTGCGCGCCACGGGCCAAGCGCCACGGCTGGCACATCATCCCAGCCGGACCAGCCCCAAGCTGATCTGGATCGCCGCATCGACGCGTTCCATGGTCTCCTCATCGGTCGCGCCGAGGCGCCCGATGAGCCGCATCCGATCCACCGCGCGGATCTGGTTGAACACGGCAACCGATGTAACCGACAACCCGGTGCTCTTGTCGGCGGCCAGCAGGACGTGGACTGGGTTGAGCGGAAATCGCACCGTGGAGGTGATCGGCGCCACAATGGTGATGTCGCTCAGCCGGTTGGAGAGATCGTTCTGAATCACCAGAGCCGGCCGCGTCTTTCGGATTTCCCGGCCTAGCGTCGGGTCGAGCGCGACGAGGTAGATTTCTCCGCGCCTCGGGTAGCCGATTCTTTGCGGTCGAGTCGATGCCATATTTCCTGATCCACGGCAAACCAGTCGGCGGCAATCTCGCGGTCCAGATCCCGATCGCGAACCGTGGCTTGTTCCAACCGCGTACGGAGCGCTTCGGCGCTCTGGTTTGCCACGTAATGCCGCACTGCCTGGTCGATAAACCGGCTGCGCTCCCCCGGCACCGCCATCCGGTCAATGGTCCGGATGGTGGCTTCCGGCAGCACAATGTTGATGCGTTTGCGCGCGGACGGCATGGTGAATGACCTCAATCCACATTATATACACAATTAGTGTGTATGGTACGCCTCACTCGTACCGCAGCGCCTCGGTCGGATTCAAATGCGCCGCCCGGTTGGCCGGCAGTATCCCGAAAACCAGCCCCACCAGGCACGAAACCCCGAACGCCACCACAATCGCCACCAGGGAAATCGGAATCTGGATGTCCGCGAACAACCGCACGCTCAGCGGAATCGCCACCCCCACCAGAATCCCCAGCAGCCCGCCCGATAGGCTCACCAGGATCGCCTCGGTCAGAAATTGCACCAGAATTTCCCTGGGCGACGCTCCCACCGCCAGCCGTACCCCGATCTCCCGCGTGCGCTCCGTGACGGTGACCAGCATGATGTTCATGATCCCGATCCCGGAAATCACCAGCGTGATGGCGGAAACCAGAACCAGCACGAACGATAGGATCAGCGAGATGTTCCTGGCCGCGTTCAGAATCGCCGTCAGCGTGTCCACCCGGTAGCGCGCGCCCGCCCGGTGGCGGCCTTCCACGATCTCCTGCACCCGCACCGCCACGCGGTCTACCTGCCCCGGCGACCGCACCTGCACGTACAACGGGTCAATCCGCTCCACCGGTGTGAAGTAGCGCAGCACCGTGATGGGGATCAGGATGGTGTCGCGCTCCACCTCCGACTGCCCGAACGTCTCCACCTTCTCGTGAAACGTCCCGATCGCCGTGAACTGCAGCCCATAGAGCTTGATCGTCTGGCCGAGCGCGCCCGCCCGGCTGCCGTACATCCGTTCCGCCAGTTTGTCCGTCAGCAGCGCCACCTTGCCGCGCAGCGTGACGTCGCCTTCGTCCAGGAACCGGCCGGTGCTGATTACGATGTTGCGCACCGGCTGATAATCCTGGTCCGTGCCGATCACCTTCACGTCCTGTTGCTTGCCGCCGATCGGCATTTGGTCGAAGTTGGACATCACGCCCGTGGCCGCTACAATGTCCGCGCCCAGTTCCCGGCGAATGGCTTCCACATCGGACATCTTGATGTAATCGGCGTCCGCCACCGCGATGCCCGAACCGGCCGACGCGTAGTACGCAAAGATGATGTTGGAGCCTATGCCCTGGATCTGTTCCAGAATGTAGTCCCGGCTGGTCAGCGAGATGGTCACTACCAGGATCACCGAGGCCGTGCCGATCACCATCCCCAACCCGGTCAGCAGCGATCGAACCAGATTGGCGCGAAGCGCCTGGGCGCTGAATCGGAGGGCTTCGCCGAGAAACACTAGTCGCCTTGCGCTTGTTTGAGGAGTTTCTCGGCCTGCGACCGCGGCGGGTCTTCGGGCGTGAGAGCAAGACTCAAGTAACGCTTGAGCAAATCCTTCGCGACATTCAGATGCCGGCCGGTCTTGATGTATACGTCGGCCTTGGCGAACAAGACCTTGGGACTGTCGGGCGCAATCGCTTCGGCGCGCGCGAAACTCTGGTCCGCCTCCTGGTACCGCCCCTGTTTGGCGAGCAGTCGCGCCAGGTCGATCATGCGCCCCACCTGATGCGGGGTCAACTCGATGGCACGCTTCAGTTGTTCTTCGGCGCTGGAGAACTCCTTGCGCTTCTCTGCCAGTTTGGCTTGCGCCCAGTAGCCCTCCGCCGGGTTGATCCTGCCAATCCGCTCCGCCGTGGCGGCCGCTTTTTCGAAACCGCCGCCCAAAAAACCAGGCGCCTCCAGGTAGTACTCGAACAGGTCGCTCTGAGCTTCCAGGTTGTTGGGGTTCAATTGCGCGGCTTTCTCGAAGCATTGCCGCGCTTTGGAGGCGTATCCCGGAGCCGTCAGCAAGCTGGAAGTCTCCGCCCGCCGGCCGTACGCGCGCCCCAGCCACAGGTTGTACTCGGAGTTGCCCGGCTCGGCCGCCACCGCTTTCTCCAGCGCTTCGGTAGCGTTCTTGAAGTCGCCACGCATGTAGTAGTTGCGGCCGATCAGGTCGTAGACCACGCCGTCTTTCTGCGGAATGGCCTGGAGGATCTTCAAGGATTGGTCGAACTCCGTAAGGTTGTATAACTTGCGGGCCTGGTCGAACTCCGGCCCGGCGGCCCACAGCCCACAACTCAAACTGAGCAGCAATAGAAGAGCCTTCACCCGATCACCGTCCCGGCTTGGTTAGCCATTTTACCTCAATTACATAGATGAGTCTGCGGGTGCCTGCGTTGCAGTTCTGTGCCGCTCGCCGGAAGCGGACGCGCCAAAAGAAAATCCCACCTCAAAGTCCCAATTTGATTGCCAAACCCACGCGACCGTGTCATACTATCGTGGTTCCCATCGGTGTGCCCACCGCGACCGGTGGGAACAACTCGAAATGGTCCATAAACATTTGAATTTAAAAGGAGAACTAGTCCTATGGTCGTACAGGCGGCGCCGGTGGCTATCTCGCGTGTCAAGTACGCAGTGGCTCCCATTCTCATGCAGGTCGTGCTCGGCATGCTCTATTCGTGGTCCGTCTTCCGCGGACCGCTGGCGAAGGCTTACGGTTGGTCCAACGTCCAGACTAACGCGCCCTTTAGCTATTCGATTCTCGCGCTGGTCGCTGGGACCATCCTGGGTGGTCTGTGGCAGGACCGCTCCGGACCGCGTCTCGTGGCGACCCTGGGCGGCGTGCTGATCGGCCTTGGCTGGCTGTTATCCGCGTTCCTGGGAGGCGATCCGGGAACACTCATCCTGACCTACGGCTGCGTGGTCGGATTGGGTACCGGATTCGGATACGTAGCGCCCATCGCCACGCTGGTGAAGTGGTTTCCAGACAAGCGCGGCATGATGGTCGGCTTGGCTGTGATGGGTATCGGCATAAGCCCGCTGGTGTTTGGGGTCTTCATCGAGCGGCTCATCGGCGCCGATCCGGCCCGCTTCGCGTCCACCATCCCCTCCACGTTCATCGTCATCGCCATCGTCTCCGCGCTGGGTGTGGTAGGAGCGGCGCAGTTCTGCCAGGCGCCGCCGGCTGGCTGGAAGCCGGAGGGCTGGACTCCCGGTCCCGCCTCGGTCTCCACCCGCCAACAGGTTCCTCCCGGCGCCATGTTGGCCACCTGGCAGTTCTATCTACTGTGGCTGATCTACTTCCTGGGCGCTTCGGTCGGGCTCGTCGCCATCAGCCAGGTCGCGCCCTTGGCCGCCACCATGCCCAAGACCGCCGCCGCCCTGACCGCCGGGATGACGGTCGGCATTGTAGCTGTATTCAACGGAGTCGGCAGGCTGGTCTGGGGAAGCGTCTCGGACCGGATGGGGCGCGTGCGCACCATGTGCATCATGGGCCTGTGCGCGGCCTTCGCCTGTGCCGTGTTAGTACGTGGCGCCGGCAGCATCTGGCAACTGCTCGCCGGACTTTGTCTCGCCGTGTTCGCCTTTGGCGGTTACCTGGCGTTGATGCCGGCCGTGACCGCGGATTACTACGGACCCAAGAACGTCGGCGCCAATTACGGCCTGGTGTTTACCGCGTTCGGGGTTTCCGGATTCTTCGTGCCCAGCCGTTTTGCCGCGATCGTGGATGCCGCCAAGAAGGCTGGCAACATTGCCGCCGGCTACGACCAGGTGTATCTGATCCTGGCCGCCATGGCGGCCGCCGGCGGCCTGCTGGCGCTAGCCTTGCGCGCACCCCGCAGCCAATCGGAATAGGTTTCGCGTGGCGCACGCACTCTTGCGTGCCGTGTCGGCACTCGTGCCTGCACTCTTGACGCGGCACACACCGGTGCCTGCGCCCCATACGTGTAGTGTCTATGACACTATACGTACATGGCGAAGCTCACTTTGAGTGTGGATGATCGCGTAGTTTCGCGTGCCAAGCAGTACGCCAAACGGTGGGGTGTCTCGATATCCGAGATGGTGGAAGCCTACCTGGCCGCGGTTGCCGAGCCGCCTTCTTCCGTCCCGGGTGCCGCCCCGATTCTGCGTTCGGTCCGGGGCATTCTCAAGAACGCGGACATCGGCCAGTACCGGAAGCATCTGGCGCAAAGACACCGATAGCCGCGCTGGCCTCAACACACTTGCGCCCGAAGCGGTAACAGCGCTGATTCGTTTGCTACTTCCTCAGCAAAGCATTGACGCACCATAGCACCGGTGCCTGTCCGTGCGGATTGCCCTTCTGGGTCGGGCGGTTCAGGTAGAACTCCAGACTGTTGGTCTGGCCCGTACCGACGCACACCTTGTCCACCAGGCCGTCCTTGTCGATGAACAACTTGTTGAGCCCGATCCACGCCTTGCGCGGAGAATCGGCGTAGGCCTTGTCCTTGAGCCAGCCCTTCTTCACGCCGGTGATCATGGCGTAGGCGAACATGGCCGTCGAGGAACTTTCCTGGTAGGACTCCGGGTGGTCGATCAGTTGATGCCACACCCCGTCCGCGTCCTGATACTTCAATAGCGAGGCCATCATTTTGAGGTAGCCTTGCATGATGCGGGCGCGCTTGGGGTGGTTCTTCGGCAGATCCGTGAGCAGTTCGGACATGCCGCCCGCTACCCAGCCGTTGCCCCGGCCCCAGTAGAAGGGAATCTCGGGCCCGTGGAAAAACAGCCCATTAGGCTTCTGCAGCTTATCCAGGTACGCCGCCATTTCGAGCGCGGCGCGGTCCAGGTAGACCTTATTGCCCAAGGCCCGGTAGGCCTGAACCTGTAGGATCGTGATCATGTACGCGTCGTCGATCCAGAAGCGCGTTTCGCCCGAGAGACCCTCGGGCGTGGGCTTCTCCCACTGCTGGTCCGCCAATTTCTTGCCGAGCGCCAGGTATTGCGGGTCCTTGGTGCGAATATACAACTCCAGCGGGATGATGCCGAAGATGTTGTGGTCCACGTGGCGCTGCCAGGAGACGATCTTCTGCTGTCCCTCTTCGGTCCGCCAGGGGTCGTAGCGCTTCACCAGCGCGTCGGTCAGCGCCTGGTCGTTGGTCAACTTGGCGAACTCCAGCGCCGAGTACCACGTCGAGTCCTCGGCGTAGTGCACCCCCGGCCTGGTGGGAATCCAGCGCGGGATCATGTCGGTAGCGATCTTCTTGCCGACTTCCCGCGGATCCATGCCTGCCGGCCAATTGGTGAATTCCTTCTTCTGGGCCGTTGCCACGCCGGCAAGCCCCACCATCATGAGTCCGGCGAGCGAAAGATGAATCAGCGAGCGCATCCTATGTCCTCCCAAGTCCGCGTAGACCAGCGGTTGCATTAACGCTAAACAGATGACCAACTCTCAAAGTGTACACGAGACGGCGCCCGCCGCGCACGCCTTTTAACCGGCAGCCTCTTGAAACGCCCGCCAGTTCTCTTTCAGGTGTTCCGGGGAAGTGGTTCCCGTGAGTACAACCCCTTGAAAACTTCTCTCCAGGATGAAGCGGAAGGCCACGACCTTGTCCGCGCCGGCGTCGACCATGGCGCCCATCGCGAAGGGACGGTTCACCGCCACCCACATCCCGCGCGCGCCGGCCCGGTCGATGATGCCGCCGAACGCCGGATGCTCCCGGTTGAAGGGCAGTTGCATCACCGAGTACCGCCCGTCCTCCACCGCCAGGCGGCCCGATTCGGCGTCGCTCACGCTGGGCCCCAGCCGCCGGATTCCGAGCGATTCGGCGTACTCCCACGCCCGCGCCACCTCCGCGCTGGCCAGCGCCCGCGGCGTGGTCTTGTGCAGTTGCAGGATCTCGACGGCCCCCAGTCGCGCCAGGCTTTCATCCAGGCTGCGGCGTAGCGCGTCGAAACTGTGGTCCGCGTAGGGCTCGCCCGCGGCGCGGTCCCAGTGCTCGCCGAACTTGGTGGCTACCGTCACCTGGCCGCGCTGCCCGGCCGGCATCCGCTTCAGGAACCGCCCCAGACGCCGCTCGCTCACCCCGTCGCCGTAGGAGGGAGCGGTGTCGAAATACCGTATACCCAAGTCGAAAGCCGATTCCAGCAGAGCGAGGGCCTCCGATTCGGATGGCACCGGGGCCGGCGCGTGGCCCCAGGGTTTGCCGATGCCGATCAGGCCGAGACCGAGTTGCACGCTGCCATGGCTCATCGATATATCATAATCTCAATGCTCACCCGCGAACAGGCATGGAACATTCTCTGCGAATTCACGAAATCCGACGGTCTCCGCAAACACGCCCTGGCGGTGGAGACGTGCGTGGTGGCGTACGCCGCCAAACTCGGCGAGGACGAAAGCGCGTGGTCCGTCACCGCCCTGTTGCACGATTTCGACTGGGAAATTCATCCGCAGTTGCCGGATCACCCCATCAAGGGCGAGCCCATCCTGGCGGAGCGCGGCGTGGACGAACAGACACGGCGGGCGATTCTCTCGCACGCTAATCACTCCGGCGTCGCGCGCGTGTCGCCCCTCGAAAAAACCCTGTATGCCTGCGACGAGCTGGCCGGCTTCATCACCGCGATTTCCTACGTCAAGCCGCACCGCAGCGTCTTCGAAGTGGAGGTGGCTTCGGTCAAGAAGAAGATGAAGGACAAGGCCTTCGCGCGCTCCGTGAACCGCCAGGAGATTATCGATGGCGCGCAAGAGCTGGGTGCGCCGCTCGACGAGCACATCGACTTCTGCGTGAAGGCCATGCAGGCGCGCGCCGAGGAGCTGGGCTTGAAGGGCAGCGTTTAGCGCCGCGCCAATATGCTTTCAGAGCCGCGAACGTCAGAGAGCGGTCTTTCGGTGCTCAGCTTCTCTCCAACAACTCCAGCAGCTTCTCTTGCACGGATTCGCCGGTGGGGGTGTCGGTGGTGATCACCAGAATCGTGTCGTCGCCGGCAATCGTGCCGACCACCTCGGGCCACTCCTCGTTGTCGAGCGCCACCGCTACCGAGTTGGCGTGGCCGGGAGAGGTCTTGAGCACCACCAGGTTCTGCGCGCGCAGGACGTCCTTGAGGAATTCGGCGGCCAGCAGCGAGAACTGCGGGCCGGTCTCCTCGGGCGCCATTTCCTGGTAGCCTTCCCGGGTCTTCACCAGGCGCAGGTCGCGTATGTCGCGCGAGAGCGTCACCTGGGTGGCGGCGATGCCCTGGTTCTTCAACTCCTGGGCCAGCTCATCTTGTGTCGAAATGCGCTTGCCGCGAATCAGCTTCAGGATCTGGCCTTGCCGGTAAGTTTTCGTCATACGTTCATCTCAGAGAGGCGCTGGCGGGCGGCGGCCAGCGCGGCTGCTACGGATTGAGGCCCGGTTCCGCCGGGGATTTCGCGCGACTGCATGCCGCGCTTGGGGTCGAGCAGCGCCGCGAAATCGCCGGTGAATTCCGGCGCGAAGCGTTGCATGTCTTCCGCGGTCCAGTCGGCGGGCTTCTTGCCGCTGCGCAGGCTTTCCAACACGAAGCGGCCGGCCAGTTGGTGCGCCTGGTGAAAAGGTGTCCCGGCGCGGGCTAGCGCTTCGGCCAGGTCGGTGGCCACCACCCAGCTTTCTTCGGCGGCGGCGGCGGGGACGGCGGGTTTCAACTTCACCGATTCAATCACCACGCGCGCCATCTCGAGCGAGCCGGCCAACTGATCGGCGGCCTCGAAGAGCGGCACCTTGTCCTCCTGCATGTCGCGATTGTACGTCATGGGCAGGCCCTTCATGGTCATCATCAGAGAGGTGAGGCAGCCCATTACCCGGCCGCTCTTGCCTCGAATCAGCTCCAGCGAATCGGGATTCTTCTTCTGCGGCATCAGGCTCGATCCGCTGGTGACGCCGTCGGCCAGCTCCAGCCAGCCGAACTCTTCGCTCGAATAGAGAATCCAGTCTTCGGCCAGACGGCTCAGGTGGATCATCGCCACGCTGGCGGCGTAGACGAAATCCAGCGCGAAGTCGCGGTCGGCGGAGACGTCCATGCTGTTGCGCGTCACCCCCGCGAAGCCCAGGTCCTGCGCCATGGCGTCGCGGTCGAAGGGGAAGCCGCTGCCGGCCAGCGCCCCGGATCCCAGCGGCAGCACGTTGGCGCGGGCACGTGCCTGGCTGAAGCGCTCCGCGTCGCGCGCGAACATTTCGAAGTACGCCAGCAGGTAGTGCGGCCAGAGCACGGCCTGCGCGCGGCGCATGTGGGTGTAGCCGGGAACGACGGCGTCGGGGTCGCGCCCGGCAAGGTCCAGTAGCGCGCCCATCACACCGCCCAGCAGCGCGCGCACGCGGCCAGATTCCTCCCTCAGCCACAGGCGTGTATCGAGCGAGACCTGTTCGTTGCGGCTGCGGCCCGTGTGAATCTTGTCGGCTACCGGCCCGGCCTGCTCCTTCAGCTTCCGAATGACGTAGGTGTGAATATCCTCGTCGGAAGCGTCGGCCTCGACCGGTTCCACGCGGATCTGGTCGAACGCCGCGACAATCCGCTCGCGCTCCTCGGCCGTTAGGATGCCGACCCGCTCCAGCGCCCGCGCGAATGCCTGCGAGCCGCGTATATCGGCATCCATGAGTCTCCGGTCGAAATCGAGAGACCCCGAGAAACGCTCGAAGACCTCCGACGGTCCCGATTCAAAACGCCCGCCCCAGAGTTTCATTTGGGCTTGCCGGCAATGGCCGCCCGCACTTTGATCGGCAAGCCGACCAGGTTGATGAAGCCGAGCGCGTCCTTCTGATCGTAGCTGGCGCCCATGGTGAAGCTCGCGATATCGAGCGAGTAGAGCGAATACGGCGACCGGCGCGAGAGCGGTTCGATGTTGCCCTTGTAGAGCCGCAGTTTCACCTCGCCGGTGGCGGTTTCGGTGACCTTCGTGAAGAACCCGTCGAGGGCCTCGCGCAGCGGCGTGAACCACAGGCCGTTGTAGACCATCTCGGCGTAGTCGAGCGCCAGCTTCTGCTTGTAGTGGAGCGTGTTCTTGTCGAGCGTGAGCGCTTCCAGTTCGCGCATGGCGAACATAATCAGCGTGCCGCCCGGGGTCTCGTAGCAGCCGCGCGACTTCATCCCGACGAAGCGGTTCTCCACCAGGTCGATGCGGCCAATGCCATGCTCGGCCCCGATGCGGTTCAGGGTTTCCAGCAGCTCGACGGCGTTCATCTTCTTGCCATCCACCGAAACCGGGACGCCCTCTTCGAAACCGATGGCGACCTGGCCAGGCGTATTGGGCGCCTCGGCGGGACTCTTGGTCAGCATCCAGATGCCATCGGGCGCGGCGTTGGCGGGGTCTTCCAGTTCGCCGCCCTCGTGCGAGATGTGCCAGATGTTGCGGTCGCGGCTGTAGATCTTGGTAGTGGAAGCGGAGATGGGCACATTGTGCGCGCGCGCGTACTCGATGGCGTCCTCGCGCGAAACGATGGTCCACTCGCGCCACGGCGCGATCACCTGAAGCTGCGGCGCCAGGGCCTTGTAGGTGAGCTCGAAGCGCACCTGGTCGTTTCCCTTCCCCGTGCAGCCGTGCGCCACCGCATCGCAGCCGGTCTTGAGCGCCACCTCGACCTGCTTCTTGGCCAGCAGCGGGCGGGCGATGGAGGTGCCCAGCAGGTACTTGTGCTCGTAGACGCCGCCGGAGCGGACCAGCTTCCACAGGTACTGCGAGACGAATTCCTCGCGCATGTCCTCGACGTAGACTTCCGAGGCGCCGGTTTTGAGGGCCTTTTCTTCGAGGCCGGTGAGTTCGTCGCCGCCCTGTCCGATATCGCCGCACACGGCCACCACTTCGCAGCCGTAGTTTTCCTTAAGCCAGGGAATGATAACGGAGGTATCGAGTCCGCCGGAATAGGCGAGTGCTACTTTCTTGGGTTTGTTCATATTGTAGGGGCCGGGGATGCCCGGCCTTTCCTCACGATAACATCATCAACAGCAGCGCCTTCTGCGCGTGCAGCCGGTTCTCGGCCTGATCGAAAATCGCGGAGCGCCGGTGCTCCATAACGGAATCCGTCACCTCTTCGCCGCGCTTGGCCGGAAGGCAGTGCATGAATATGGCGTCGGGCCGCGCCTGCGCGAACAGGGCGTCGTCCACCTGAAACGCGTGGAAAGACTTCTTCCGCTTGACCAGCTCCTGTTCCTGCCCCATGCTGGTCCACACATCCGTGTAGACGGCGTGCGCGCCGGCGAGCGCCTGCGCCGTGTCGTGCGTAATCAGCAGGGAAGCGCCCGAGACCGCGGCCAGCCCCTCCGCCTGCGCCACGATATCGGGATCGGGCGTGTAGCCCTCCGGGCAGCCGATGGCGAAATCCGCGCCCAGCCGGAGGCTGGTGAGCATCAGGGAATGCGCTACGTTGTTGCCATCGCCGATGAAGGCCACCTTGCGCCCCTTCAACTCGCCGAAATGTTCGCGCAGCGTCTGCGCATCGCCCAGCGCCTGGCACGGGTGGTAGAGGTCGCTCAGCGCGTTGATCACCGGCACCGACGACCACTCCGCCAGCCCCTCGACGGTAGCCTGCTTAAAGACGCGGGCGACGATCCCGTCCACCCAGCGGTCGAGGTTGCGCGCGACGTCCTTGAGCGGTTCCCGCACGCCGATAGGCCCATCGACGAAGAGCGCATCGCCGCCCAACTGCTTGATCGCCAGCTCAAACGTCAGCCGTGTCCGCAGCGAGGGCTTCTCAAACAGCAGCGCGACAGACTTGCCGTCCAGCGCATGCGCGTAATCGCGCGGCATTTGCTTGACCTCGGCGGCGAGATCCAGCAGGTGCAGCAGTTCCTCGTCGGTCAAATCGAGATCGCGGAGCAGGTCGGACGCGTTCGTTTTCATAATCTGAGCCGGTGAAAACAGAGTGGGCATGGAAGTCGCCTTCAGTGAATATTAATTCACTACAATGAATAATCACACATTTTGGAGCGGGGTGTCAAGGGGGGCGGAAAGCAAAGCCTTCACCGGGCCGACAGGTCATGCATCAGCAGTTCGTACACCGTGTCATCGGCAGCGTATGCCGCCTCGAATCGCCGTCGGCCAGCCATGCGCCAGACGGCGTCGTCTGCGGAGATGCCCCACCGGAGCAGGATCTGGATCTGTGCCCCCGGCGGAACCTGGGATGCGATCTCAGGCGGAACGATGATCTGACCGTTGGGCGTGAGTCCGCCTCTGAAGCCAGCGGTCTTCATTTCTCTTCCCTCACTTCCCATATCGTCTCACGTGGCGGGACGATAGGCATCCGCACACCCTTCGTCATCGCCCGTGGCTCCTTCCGAGTGGCGCGTCCGGACGGAGCTTCCCAGGCCGGATTCTGGGGCCCGATGTACCGGGGGGTGTGATAAAACCTGGTTATCACACTCTTTCTGCGATTGGAAGCGCCGGGCGGCTTGGCAGCAGCCAAAAGTGTCACTGTTCAGGCAAGGAGTACGTTTGCGGATTACACGGTGCGATGGCGCCACTAGAGTTCTGCGAAAAACACCAATCGCTTCGGCGCTGGTAACCAAAAACATCTCGATACGTCACTGCACCGCGGGCTGTGAGGAGAAATTCAAAATCCAATTGTTGGCGCTCTACAAATATGGAGTACCCATAAACGGTTGAGTCCTTGGGTCCCAAATCAGGTACACCAGCCCGGTGCTGATCGAGGACCCTTCGACCAAAGGTGAACACACTTGCTTTAAAGGCAATCTCCGACGCTGGGGTGTTTCCTAAGTTTGTTATTCTGAAGTGCATCTCATACGTTTTCCCATCCTTCCCCCTCGTTGCCGAAGGTGTGCCTTTCCCGATACTGGGTTCTTGAACTGCCAGATACGCTCGTTGCGCCATGATGCTATTTTGGCGGTTTAGAGCCAGCACTTCGTAGGACAACACGGCGGATGCGCCACTGACAACAAGGGCACCCACCGAAACGACAATCGTGACTAGATGCGGTCTGCTGACTGCCTTTGATACCTCCTCCGCCATCGAAAATAACCTCCGCCACCTAACATACCCTTTTGGAAAGCGGAATGCCGCAAAGGAAGCGCAGAGATCGGCCCAGCCATACCGGTTTGGTTTTCAGTGCATTAGCAGCGCAGTGTACAATATCCGCGCGTTATCAAGCGTGGTTGCACCCGTAGGCCCGCCACGGCGAGTGGAGGCTGAGGCCAAGTCGCGCATTCTCAAAAAGATCGCACGTACTGGTTCGATCCATGACGCGCATCATCCCCGTGACCCGACGGTGGTGGCAAGTGTCCCATCACCTTTGAGCGCATGGTCGCCCACTCGGAGACTGGCCCAGCCGGTGTCCGAGAAGCGCTGAAGTGGATTACTCTACGTACGTCGGCCAGCAACCGGGAACGACTTCCATGGGGTTGAGCGGATTCCTCTGGTGACACGCTGTTCAGGACCGAGGAGCTGTCAGGATCGCACGCCCGACGCATTGTCCGCGCACGGCGGCCCGGGCGGATCGGGCGCGCTGGTGGTCTATTGGATGGCGGAGAATGGAATATGAGAACTGCCAGAGGGCGTGCAGCCACGGCCGCTTCCCGAAGGGTCGTTGTCGAGTTTCCCGTCCCGCTCTTTCGGGAAACCGAACGCGTCGCCGCCGAAATCGGCGCCAGCCGTAGCAAGCTGATCCGCTGCGCGGTTGAGCAGTACCTGGAAGCGTTGCAGCGGAACAAACTGGAGAGGGAACTGGCTGCCGGGTACGCGGCCAATTCGGCGCTCGACCGCAGAATTGCGGAAGAGTTTTCCGCAGCGGACTACGGGACTCGCCATTGAGCGGCAGCGGCGGTTGCCAACCGCCGCGCAGGATGCCATCCTGCCCCACCAAAAGCCCGGCCGGCGCATTCGCTGGTAATATCAAAGTCAAGGGCCAAACTCCATGCGTTATACGGTCATTCTTGAGCGGGAAGCGGACGGCGGATACGTGGCCACCGTGCCGGCGCTGCCTGGCTGCGTATCCCAAGGCGACACTCGCGATGAGGTCATGAGGAACATCCACGAGGCGGCAGATCTCTATGTCGAAGACTGTATCGCCGCTGGTGACCCTGTCCCGACTGAAGCGGGAAGAGAATACTGCGAACTCAAGACCGGCACCCACCAGTGAAGCTCCCTACCGTCCTTTCCGGCCAAGAGTTAGTGAAGGTGCTTTGCCGTTAACCGCCAAAGAGGGAGCCACATCATCCTTAGGCGCGGGGATCCGTACGCCCGTGTCGTCGTGCCGGATCACAAGCGACTCCGCCCTGGAACTCTGCGGCAGATTCTAAATGAAGCAGGGGTGACCGTGGAGCAATTGTTGGAACTACGCTGAACCGCGGAAGCGTTGTCGGGATCGCAAGGCGCCGGATGAAATCAATATTCACTCGACCGCAGCGTGGCGAATTCGCTCGCGGATACGATCCGGGTGCCTGCGTGACGCGCGAGGGATAGCAGGCCGCTCTTGTCGCCCGTTATCAGGTAGTCGGCCTTGCCCGCTTCGGACAGGGCCAGGAGAAAATCGTCGGTGGGATCCGGAGAGCGCCTGACACGCGGCAAGGGGCCGATGGTCTCGGCCAGTTCCTTCAGATCGTTGACGAGGCGTCCGGCTCTGTAGGGCTTGATGCGCGCGGCGATCGCTGGCTTGTGCAGGGTGACCCTCAGCTCGTCGACCTGCTCTGCGCAGGTCGGGAACGCGAAATGTCCCTCTTGCCAAGCGCCGTAGATCGCCGCCGGGTGCCCCACCTGAACCAGGAGGGCGGAAATCAGGATGTTGGTATCGAGCACCACGCGCATCAGGGTTTGTGGGACTTCCCTTTGGCGCTACGTTTCGCGCGGACCTCACGCACGGCATCGTCGACCAGGGCCTGAATCTCGTCCGGATCGGTGCCGGCATTGCGCGCCTTGATGTCCTGTACGGTGCGATGGAAAACTTGAGCGCGGACGGCCTGCTCGATAAATTTCGAGAGGTCACCTTTCTTCATGCCCCGCGAGCCCAGAAAGGTGCGCAGGGTGAGATCGGTTTGCTTCGAGACCTTGATGTTCCAGCGGACTGCTTCTTCCTGCATTCTTCACCCGCGGCCAGGCGCACAAACACCTATACACCTGACTATAGAGCGGAATCCGCGACTCCCTTACGGCAGATTCACTCCCCTGCCGCCCCCATCCGCATTCCCGGCGTGATGATGACTTCTCCCGTCGATCTCAGGCAGATTTCGTAGACCCGGTCGGGCTCCAGACGCATGTAGGGCGCGTCGCCGTGGATGGCTCGCACGCCGCGCTCCTTCGCCAGTTTCTCGTCGTTGGCAAGGTCCCAGAAGCGTCGCCAGAGATCCTTCGCGAAGTCGCTGGCGGCTTGCCGCTCCGCGTAGACCTCGGGCACCTGGCCCTCCTGGTCGATGGCGAAGCCGTCTTCGGCCCGCATGGTGCTGGAGAAAATCCGGCGAAACACCATGAGCGCCGCGCCCTTGATCGGGTCGCCCTGCTCCACGAAGTGGTCGTCGAACTTGATCACCAGAGTGTCGAAATAGACCTCCTGGCCCGGCAGAGTGAACTCGCGGGAAACGTTGATCGGTTTGCCGGCGTCGTCCACCTCGGTGAACCGGATCGTGGTTTGCAGGATGCCCTGCTGGTCCTTCGCCTGTCTGAGAACCTCGACCCGCGCCCGGCGGTCGATGCGCTTCAGGATTTTGAGGTAGGTTTCGAGGCGCTGGTTCTCTTGCTCCAGCTTGAGGATGGTCGCGCTCTGCTCGCGGATCTGGTTTTGTAGCGCCTGCCGCGGCTTGACCACCAGTTCATACGCCAGGTAGACGCTGGCGGCGGCCACTGCCACCAGCACCACGGACGCGACAAAAGACCGAATGGGGAAATGACGGTCGCCGCTCATGTCAGCGCCGCGATTGGCGATGCGCGCCGCCACCTATCCCGCCCAGGTCGATAATCACCGCGACCAGCAGCCATAAAAGGTTGATTCCCGCCGTGGGCATGTTGCTATTGATTTCCCAGGCGTAAACGATGGTGGTGAGCGGCAGGAAGATGAAGCCCAGTACCGGCAGCACCAAACCATCGTGGAAGGCTCGCTGCAGGTAGGTCGAGTAGATCCACATCAACACCAGCGCGACACGCGGAAACAGCAGGAGAATCAGCAGGAGGAAGCACGGCATAGCCGGTCCTAAAGCACGTGCGATGCCGTTCTGGCGAAGACCATAGCGCAGGCGGAGATGGTCGTGGAATGCGGGTTCACCGGCTATGCCGGCGGAGCAAAGATTGCACTCGGCGCGGCGAATTTTGCACTCACTTCTTCACGGTGAGCAGCCGGTCTTCCTTCGGGAACGTTTCCAGCACAACATCCTTGTAGAGCACTTCCTGCTCGCCGTTGAAGCCGTGGAGTTGCAGGCCGATGGGGCCGACTTTGATGCGATTCGGGTCGGGCTCGCGCCATTCCATGACTTCGACGCCGTTGAACGCCGAACGGACGCGGTTGCCCTGCGCCAGAATCTCCACCTTGATCCACTCGTGCTGGCTGGTGACTTGCTCGGTGGTCTTGTAGTAGACGCGCAGGAAGGTGCCTTTGATGTAGTCCCACATTTCCGGCTTGGGGAACATCACCAGCGGGCCGCGCGTGTTCCACTTGTTCGCGCCTTCCTCCACCACTTCGCCCCACAGGCAGACGCCGGCGTGGTTTTCGGATTCCACCATCTTCGAGGATACGGTGAGGCGGAAATCGGTGTAATTGTCCTTGGTGTACAGGAAGGTGGTAGGCACCCTGCCGCTGGACTTGCCGACGATCGCGCCATCTTTCACCGACCAATAGTCGGGGCTGCCGTTCCAGCCGTTCAGAGTCTTGCCGTCGAAAAGTGTCTTCTTCACGCTCTTGCCGGCGTGCTGCGGCACCAGAGGAATCGCCGCCACTTCGGCGGCAGTGAAGGGGATCGTGGGCGGACGCTTCGGCGGCGCCGCGGGGGGCGTGGCTTGCTGGCTCCAAAGCAAACCCGTTCCCAAAAGAAGGACTGCGGTGAACGTCTTCATCCACCTCAGTATAGGCGATAAAACCTGATACAACAGAGGGCATGGCCCAGGATTCCACGCGCCGCCGGGATTTTCTGAAATTGGCGGGTTGCGCCGCGCTCGGCATCGGAGGCGCTAACGATAGAGTGAACCTGGCCTTCATCGGAGTGGGCCGGATGGGTGCGCGGAATATCGGGTATGCCGCCAAGGTCCCCGGCTTTGAGGTTGTGGCCCTTTGCGATGTCCACCCGCCGGCGCTGGAGCGCTTCGCGGGTGTTAAGGCCCGGACAAATTACCGCGAAATCCTGGCGGACCCCTCCATCGACGCCGTGTGCATCTCCACCCCGGACCCCTGGCACGCCCGCATGACGGTGGAAGCGTGCAAGGCCGGCAAGGACGTTTACGTGGAGGCACCTGCCCTGGTGCACCTCGAAGATGGCGTCAAGATGGTGGAGGCGGCGCGCCGGTACAAGCGCATCGTGCAGGCCGGCACCGTCGAGCGGTCCGGCGCGCCGGTTCGGAAGGCGCGCGAGATGGTCCGGAGCGGCGCGCTGGGCGAGGTCCGCTTCTGCCGCGCGTTTCAGGCCGCGACGGCGGATGGAGGCGCCCATTTAATCGACATCGTCCAGTTCGCCTTCGATGAGGCGATGCCGCTTTCCATCACCGCGCAGGGCAGCGCGCCCGATACCATGCTGGCGACGTTCCGCTATCCCGGGTTTATCGCGTCGTACGAGAGCCGCCCAGGCAACCCGTGCGGCGCGGCGTTCCACGGAACCAACGCTACTTTGATGGTGGACCGCGTGGCCGGCGCGCACGTGGCCCATTGGCGGAATTTTCTGGAGTGCATACGCACGCGCGCCAAACCCGTGAGTGAAATCGAAACGTGCGTGCGCAGCACGGCCACATGCGTGCTTGCGAACAGGGCCATGCGGCGGGGCATAACGCTCGATTGGGACGAGAAGGCGTGGAAACTGGAGGTCTGATACCTATGAGATGGTTTCGTTTATGTGCCGCCTTGCTGGCCACGCTGACGCTGGCGAGTGCGCAAAGCCCTACGGGCAAGTGGGTCGCGAGGTATTCCTCGGACGACGAGGCGCGCGAAATCGTGCTGGCGTTGAGCGTCGAAAGCGGCGGCGGCGTGACGGGGTACGTGCTGGCGCCGCAGTATGAGGATCGCATCGTCGAAGGCACGGCCAACGGCGCCCGGGTTACGTTCGTGGCCGAGCGCGAGGCCAACAACAACACCAGGCGGCGGAGCAGCTACAGCGCGGTGCTGGAGGGCGGCAAGCTGAAGTTGACCATGCCCACTTCCGGCAACCGCCCGCCGCAAGTCTTCGAATTCACGCGCGCCTCGGCCGAAGCGCCGGCGCCGCTCGCGCCCCCGCCGCCCAGGATTGCGCTCGCCGCGCCGTCCGCCGTGCGCGATAACGGGCTGGCCCGGACCCCGCCCATGGGTTGGAACAGTTGGAACAAGTTCCAAGGCAAGGTGACCGACAAAGTGGTGCGCGAAATGGCCGACGCCATGGTGAAGAACGGCATGAAAGCCGCCGGCTACCTCTACGTCAATATCGACGACACCTGGGAACTCGCGCGCGATAGCCAGGGCAACCTCGGCACCAATTCGAAGTTCCCCGACATGAAGGCCCTGGCGGACTACGTCCACGGCAAAGGGCTGAAGCTGGGGATCTACTCGTCGCCCGGTCCCACGACTTGCGCCGGGTACGAGGCCAGCTACCAGCACGAGGCGCAGGACGCCAGGACCTTCGCCCAGTGGGGCATCGATTACCTCAAGTACGACTGGTGCAGCGCCTCGCGCCCCTACGCTCCCGACTCCGCCACCATGCAAGCCGCGTACGCCAGGATGGGAGAGGCGCTGCTGGCTTCCGGCCGGCCCATAGTCTACAGCCTGTGCCAGTACGGCATGCACGACGTGGGCGAATGGGGCGCGAAGGTAAGCGGCAACCTGTGGCGCACCACGGGGGACATTAGCGACAACTGGAAATCCATGTCGAACATCGGGTTCGACCTGCAGCCCGGCCGCGAGAAGTTCGCCGCTCCCGGCCACTGGAACGACCCCGACATGCTGGAGATCGGCAACGGCGGCATGACCGACATGGAATACCGCACCCATATGAGCCTGTGGTGCCTGCTGGCCGCGCCGCTGCTGGCGGGTAACGACCTGCGCGACGTGAAGCCCGCCATCCTCGAGATTCTCACCAATAAGGAAGCCATCGCCGTAGACCAGGACAAACTGGGGAAGCAGGGCGTGCGCGTGGCCAAGAACGGCGATCTGGAAGTGTGGGCTCGGCCCCTGGCGGATGGCGGCCGCGCGGTGGGACTTTTCAATCGCGGTGAAGCCGCCGCCAAGGTAACGGCCAAGTGGGGCGACATCGGGGTGCAGGGCACGCACAAGGTCCGCGACCTGTGGGCCCACGCCGACCGCGGCAAAGTGAAAGACGAATACACCGCCGAGGTCCCCTCGCACGGCGTAGTGATGCTCAGAATCGCGAAGTAAGAATGCTGCGCGAACCCGGGGCCTGACGAATGTGTCCCAAGGCGCGCGCCCCCTCTCGCCAAGCACCGTGCTGGCTCACCGCCGCGCGGACGCATCCGTCAGTCCCCGGTTTCGCCCCTTTGCGGAATGCCTCCGGGGCCTGACGAATGTGTCCCAAGGCGCACGCCCCCTCTCGCCAAACGCTGTGCGGACGCATCCGTCAGTCCCCGGGTTTCCGGCGCGTGAAGTAACGCGGCTATTTCAGCCGTCGCTTCGCCGGTTGACCGCCATCGTCCTCACCGCCACGCGGCTTGAGGCTGACCTTGACCGGTGTGTTAGCAGGCAGCACCACGTCCTCTCCGCGCGCGATGAAGGTCGAGTAGATACTGAACCCGGCCCCGGCGAAGGCGATACTCGAAGCCACCGTGCGGGAGGTCTGCGCTAACACCGTGCCGATCAACCCCAGCCCTACGGCCCCCGATTCGGCGCGGCCCGCTATGTCCATATCGGGCACCCCCGCGGCATTGTAGTCCTGATGAAAGGAGAGTCCCGCGGCGACTGCCGCAATGGCCGGGAAAATGAACCGGCTCTTGGGACTGCTGGCGCGTGTGGCCCCTTCCGAGTCGAGGACCAGGTGCGCACCGAAGTCCGCCTCCACTCCTTCCACGTAGCCTTGGATGCTTTGTGCGTCGCCCGCCGGCACCCTGATCTGGCGGAACGCAAACAGCACTTTCCCGTTGCGGTGAAGGCGGCGGGCTGGTTTCGCCTCGACGATGTCTCCCAGAAGATGGCTGCCTTCCGGAATCAGCAGGCGGCCATCCGCCGAGAACAGCGGTCTGGTCACAACCGCCTCGACAGGGGCGCCTTTTCGGGCCGTCGCGGAGCTGATCGCGGTCAGCAGGCGCGCCGTCACTTCCTGCGTCTCGGGTTCGGCGGCGGCACCCTGGTGGTTTCGCTCTTCGACGTGAATTGGCGCCAAACCGGTGAGAGGCTCCTCTAACACGTCATTGAAAAGCGTCCCCGCCGACCAGGCTTGCCGGTGATAGGGCAGCATACCCAGCAAGGTGGATTTCAGCCGGCTCATCTTGCCCGGCGTTGCGAAGGCGCGGATAGCCGCCTCGTGAAGCTTGTCCCGCGTGTCTTGAAGTGCGGATTGGTTGCGCTCCCCTTTCCCGGGCTTCGAGATGCGGGCGGTATGCGCCGTTCCGCGCGAAGGAGAAGTGCGAAGCGAAAGCCGCGAGCCGTCGCCGAGGACCAGGGCGTCGAACTGCGCACGAACTTCCCTCGGAGGCGTCAGGTTGCCGGACAGGATGGCCGCCAGCCGCCTGCGGAACGGAACTCCTCCGATGGCGGAGACGTGCCCTTCGACCACGCTTCCCGCCGGAAGAACCGCCTGGTCGAAGACGTAAATCGGCTCAACCAGCCGCGCCTGGATCGGTTGGCCCACACGTTGGATACGGACGCGGCGTTCGAGCGCCACGCGAAGAGGAACGCCGGAGGGGACGGTCGCCCCTGCTGGACCGCCTGGCGCTGGGGGAGCATCCTGTGCCAGGGCTGCCATGGCAATGGACAACAGGACCGTGCATGCACGCAACGTTTCAGCACCCCCCGATATCGATGGTACGCTTTATTGAACCGGCCAGAGCCGCCGATCTCACGTTATCTTTTGGGCGCAGGCCTCACGCCGCTTTCTTGCTGAGCAATTTCCCGGCCACCAACACGGCCACGATCAGTATGCCTTCCACAACGTAGCGCAACGTGTCCGTGGGGTGAAGGATGCCCGCTACGAACGGATCCTTGAGGATCATCTCTCCGCCCACTTGGCCGAGGATGGCACCGCCCAGGTAAATCGTCGCGGGATACCGGTTCATCAGGTTCGCCAGCAGGTTGCTGGAGAAGACCACGAATGGAATGCTTACGCACAGGCCGAAAACGATCAGCGCCACACTGCCTTTCGACGCGCCGGCGATGGCCAGGATGTTGTCGACGGACATCGTGAGATCCGCGAACATGACGTACCAGATGGCCTGTATCAGGCGCTTGGCGGCCGGCGCCGAATCGGGCGGAGCGCTGGCATCCACCAGCACCTTCACCGCGATCCAGATAATAAACAGGCCGCCGGCGAGTTGCACGTAGCGGATGCTGAGCAGTCGCGCCGCGAAGATGGTGAGCGCGATCCGCAGGACCACGGCGCCGGCCGCGCCAAAGGCCGTTCCGATGCGGCGCTCGCGCCTGGGCAGGGAACGCACTGCCATGGCGATCACCAGCGCGTTGTCCCCGGCCAGCGTCAGGTCGATCAGGATGATCGAGAAGACACCGAACAGGAAGTGACCTATAGGCATGGGCGCCCCGGCCGGCCGATCCACGCCTTGGCGCGGCGGAGGTAGCGCTGGGCCGTGCGCGTGTCTTTGAGTATCTGCTCCTTGAGCGCTTGCGGAGAATCGAACGTGCGCTCATCGCGGACGCGCCAGAGAAACTCCACCCGCAGGCGGCCCGAGACCGCGACGCCGGGCCCAGGGGGCACCCCGCCGAGCAGAAACGTCTCGATGGAAAGCTGGTCGCTCGCTCCGAACGTGGGGCGGTACCCGATGTTGGTGAGAGAGTCCCACTGGCGCCCGGTCTCGAGGTGGCGCGTGCGCGTGACGTACACGCCGCGCGCCGGAATCACTTCGGCGGCGGTGGCCAGGTTCAGCGTGGGCACGGTCTGTTTCGATCCGATGCCGCGCCCGGTCACGATGCGGCCCTCCAGGGCGTAGGGGTGTAGCAGGAACCGCGCGGCCAGCGAAACCCGTCCGCTCCGGATCAGCTCGCGAATCCCGCTGCTGCTCACCACCCGTCCGCGGCACGTCGCCGAGGGCACAATTTCGGTTTCGAAACCCAGCCGCCGCCCCAATTCCCCGAGCACCCGCACGTTGCCCCCGTGCCTGTGGCCGAAGCGGAAATTCTCGCCCACCAGCACCGCCCGCGCGTTCAGCCGGCCCACCAGCAGTTGCCGCGCGAACTCCTCGGAGGTCAGCACGGCCAGCTCGCGCGTGAAGGGCAGAATCAAGACCTGTTCGACGCCTTCCTCGCGCATCAGCCCGGTGCGGCCCTCGATCGAAGTCAGCAGGCGGGGCGTGCGTTTGGGCGCCACCACGCGCGTCGGATGCGGATCGAAGGTGAGCACCGAAGGCTTCCAGCCGCGGGCATCGGCCAGCGACTTGAGGCGCCTCAGGATGCGCCGGTGGCCGAAATGCACGCCGTCGAAATTTCCGATGGTCAGGGCGCTCGGGCCGAAATCCGCGGGCACTTCAGCCAGGCTGCGGTAGATCTTCATGAATCAGGCCGTGCCTCCCACCAGGATCTCCAGGCCGTCGCACGCCAGCCGGATGTGCGGCGGCAGCAGGCTTTCGGCGCGCTCGTGCCCCAGGTCGTGACAGATATGCGTGAAGAAGGCGCGGTGCGGCGCCAGCTTCTCCACGGTCTTGACGGACCGGTCCACGGTGGAATGCGTCGGGTGCGGCTTGTAGCGCAGCGCGTCCAGGAAAAGCACGTCCAGCGAGCGCAGCAGCTCCAGCGAAGATTCCGGAATGTCGCTGTGGTCGGTAAGATATGCGGCGGCGCCGAAACGAAAACCGTAAATCGTCCGGCTGCCGTGCAAGATCGGAATCGGCAGAAACTCCACGCCGAACAGGTCGAAGGGCGCGCCGTCGATCGGGCGCGCATCGATCCGCGGAATGTTGGATTCCTTCTTCCCTTGATCGAAAATGTACGGAAAACTGCGCTGGATAGCAGCCATGGTTTCCCTGGACGCGTAAATCGGGATGGGGCCGCTCTGCCGGAAGTTGAAAGGCCGCACATCGTCGAGGCCCATCACGTGGTCGGCGTGGGCATGCGTGAAAAGCACGGCATCCAGACGCTCGATCTTGGCGCGCAGCGCCTGGGTCCGTAAGTCGGGCGTGGTGTCGATCAATATGTTACGGCCCGCGTACGCGACCAGGATCGAGGGCCGCAGCCGGTTGTCCCGTGGATCCGTGGACGTGCACACGGCGCAGTGGCAGCCGATGGTGGGCACCCCTACGCTGGTCCCCGAACCCAGTACCGTAATCTTGATGAGGGGCGTTGGCATTCAGGCTTTCGCAGCGGCCGCCTTGGCGGTCTCTTCGGAGACCTGGACGAAACGGAACCGCAGCTCCGTGACGGAATTCTCCAGCAGCCGCTGCTCATCGAGCGTCAGATTGCCCTTGGTCTTCTCCAGCAAAACGGCCATCAGGTCGATACTGTGGCGCGCCAGGCGCAAATCCGGCTCGGGCGGTTCACCCTCGCCGAAATGCACCAGCCCGAGCTGCATTTCGGCCTGCGTGCGCAAGGAAAGAACCAGGAAGCCCAAGGACGCGGGCGGCAGCGGGAACTGGAAGTCTTCCGGTTTCTGTTCAGTCGAGTCTGAGTCGCTCATCAACTGACATTTTACAACGGAGGGCGGTGGCTTACCGGCGGCGGGCCCGGCGAATCGCAACCAGCGCCTCGCCCAGACCGAACAAGGCCAGCGTAGAAGCCAGGCGTCCGCACGTGTGCGCGGCCCAGATGCCGAAGAACAAACCAGGCGGTTGCGGCCCTACAGAGCGCTGGTGAGCTCGCTGTTCCCGTTGCGGGCGGCTACCTGTTCCGCCAGGCGGCCGATGGAGACGCCCTGCAACACTCCCAGCATGGCCTCCTGGGCATCGCCCCACACGCCATGCGCCGGACACCACTCCTGTCGGCTGCAAGCGTGGTCGGGGGTGAGACAAAGGTTGAGGCGCACCGGACCTTCGATGGCCTGCACCACATTCAGTAGCGTCACGCCGCGGTTGGCCTCCGGAAGCTCGAAGCCCCCGGTGTTGCCCCGGTGCGAAACCACCAACCCCGCGCGCGTGAGGCCTTGCAGTACTTTCGAAAGGAACTGTTCGGGACATTCAGCCGCCCTGGCCAGCTCCCCGCGGCTGGCGCGGGTGCCTGGCGTAAGTCCGGCCAAGTGAATCATCACCCTTACGGCGTAATCGGCGGCTCTTGTCAGTTGCATATCGGCTACGTCCATTGTAACCTTAGCAACACATTTGGCGCTGGCAATACCGCCGGGTTGGCGTGCGGGCCGCCCGATGCCTGCCGGGGTGCCGTCCGGGCCGGGCGCTACTGGTAGCTGATGGTGATGGTGGTGCCGCCCGAGGCCCCGCTGTCGAACGCGGTCCGATTGCCCTGCGTCACCGTAACGTGGGAAATCTTCGAACTGGCGTCGTTGTGCGCCAGGTGCCGGGGAGTGGCCCCGGCGTGGAACGAGCCGAAGTCCGTCAGCACCCGCAGCCCTTTGCCGTCGTCGCCGGTGGTAACGGTGATATCGGTGGAGGCGTAGCGCACGGCCACCGTACACCTCTGCCCCGAGAATGTCACCGTCCGGTTGTTGCCGGGCATGGCGATCACCACCTGGGTGACGGATTTTCCGGTGTCGGGGTGAACTCTCGGATTCTGGCCGGAACCGCCAAAACTGGCCCACGGAACCGCCGATTCGATGGTCAGCGATCCGTCCGCAATGATGATGGGTGTGTCGGCGCCCGCGGCCCACATGTGGATGCACCCGCCGATTGCAGCCGCCAGGAGCGCCACGAAGACGACCGTCAGGCTGCGCAGTTTTCGATGGAACGTGAAGTGAGTGGCTATCATAGCGTCGGTCCCCTCCGGCGAGCCGGATCCAGCGCTATTTCCCCCCCGCGAGCCGGACAAGCTGGCTGCGAGCATACTGGATGTCGGGCCGGGCTAAGTATGTCCTATAGCTATCAGAGTGCCACTTCTGTTCCAGGCCCGCAAGCAAAACCGAGGCTTGATGGGCGTGTTCCCGCGATTTTGCGCCCGCGCCCAGAGCGGCGGCTGCCCGCGATGCCACCAGCCAGCAGCGCCACTCCGCCTCCTGGCGGCCCGCGCGCGCCAACCCCGGCTGCGCCGCCAGCGCCGTGTCGAGCGCTTGGCGGGCGTCGCCCTCCGCCAGCCAGGCTTCCGCCTGCGCCAGCCCGGTCTCCGCGATCAGCGGCGGTTTGCCGGATTTGACCGCCAGCGCCATGGCCCGGGTGGTGGACTGGACGCCGTCGCGCCCGGCGCCAGTCGAGGCCAGCGCCAGCCCCAGCGCGCTCCCGGCTTCCGCCGCCGTCTCGTCGCTCAGTCCCGCCTGCGAGACCAAACGCCGGCCACTCGCCACGGCGGCCGCGAATTGCCGCTGGCTGAGAGCCATTCGGCAGCGCGCGGCTTCGAGCAGCGCCTCAAAGCCGCGGGACGCTCCGGGGACCACCTCCTCCAGCGCCTGCCGCGCTTCGCCGTAGCGCCCAAGCTGCCACAGGATTCGGATCGAATCCAGCAGACTGTAAGCCGCATTCAACTGGTCGCCGGACTGCTTCGCGGCGGCGTACGCTTCGCGGTAATAGAGCAGTGCGTCGGGCCAGCGCTCCTGCGCCTCGAGCACCGTGCCGATACCCTGCTGGGCCAGCGCCATCTGGGTTTGGTCTCCCAGTTTGCGGGCAATCTCGAGTTGCTGCTGGAATGACCGAAGCGCCGCCTGGTAGTCCCCCCTCTCCCGTTGCGCCCGGCCCATCAGGATCAGCGCTTGGGCCGTCTCCTTCTGGTAGCCGCCGCCCTGGTACCATGCCAACGCCTGCTCCACATGGTGCAAGCCCTCCACGGTTTCGCCGCGCTGTAACTCCAGGCTTCCCAGCGACAGCAGAGCGCGCGCCTGGTTGCGCGGCGAGTGGTAGCGCCGCGCGTACTCCAGCCCTTGCGCGAAGTACTTCCGGGCCTCGTCGTCCTCGCCTTTCACGAAGTAGGCGTTACCCAGGTCGATCAACCCGCGCGTGGTGAGATTCTCCAGGCCGTTGGCGCGCGCCAGGTCGATGGCCTCATTGGCGTAGTCCTGGGCTTTCGCGCCGTTCCCGCGGTGCTCCGTGTTGCTCAACTGCAGCAGCACCAGAATCTGCTGGTGCAGGTTGCCGGTGCTCCGGCACATCTCGAGCGCCTGCTGGAGTTGCGCTTGCGCCTCGCTCGTCTGGCCGAGCCGGTTGGCCAGCGTGGCGCGTTGATAGAGCACCTCCGTCAGGCCTTCCAGATTGCTCAGGCTGCGATACAGCGGCGCGGCCTCGTCGAACGCCGCCGCCGCTTTGGCCCGATCCATCTGGCGGCCATACAGAATCGCCAGCCGGAGCCACGCGGCGGGATTCTGCCGCTGCCGCCGGGTGGCCTCCTGGTAACTCTCCACGGCCTCCTTCAGCTTCTCGTTCTTCTCCGAGGCCCGGCCCAGATCGACGTAGGCGTTGGCTTGGTCCTCCTCCGGCGTCCGCCGCACGATGTCGCGGTATTTCTCCACCGCCCCTGCGAAATCGCCCGTGAGCGTCAGATGCAGCGCTTCGAGATACAACCGCTCCGCCCGGCTCAGCCGCAAGCTGGCCCCCAGAGGGGTGGCCCGCAACATCTCGTCCTTGGCTTGGTCGGCATAGTCCAGCTCCAGCCACGCCTCCGCCAGTCGCGCGTGGGCCATCGAGAACCGGCCGTCGCTCGCGGCCGCGCGCTCCAATGCCTTGCTGGCCTTGTAGTAGGTTCCATCGCGGATCGCCGTCACGCCTTCCTGGTACCAGCGGAGCGCATCCGGCGCCGGCCGGTATCGGGTGGGCAGCCACCACCACCCCGCCAGCACCGCCGCCGCCAGCAACGCGAGCAGTGCCATGGAGGCCGCCCGGCGGCGGTTGGCCGGCCACGGAAAACGATGGCCCGCCCCACTGGGAACCGCCGGCGCCTCCGTCTCCGGGGTTTCGGGCTGCGCCGGCGCCGGGATCGGGGCGAGCGATGCCACTCGCAGGTCGGCCGCCATCTCATCGGCGGACTGGTAGCGCGCCTCCGGCTGCTTGGCCAGGGCCTTCAGCGCGATGCGGTCCATCTCCGCAGTCGCTTGCGGATTGAACCGCGAGGGGGGCGGAGGATCCACATACAGCACCGCCGCCAGAATCTCCACGGAGTTGGCGCCCGAGAAAGCGGGCTGCCCCGCCAGGCACTCATAGAACACCGCTCCCAGCGAGAACAAATCGCTCGCCGGACCCAGGGGCCCGTCCCTGGCCTGTTCCGGCGACATGTACTGGGGCGTGCCCAGGATGGTCCCTTGCATGGTTGCGGACGTCAGGACGGTGGAGGCATCCTGGCTGGGCGGGGCCTCCTGCATCTGCTTGGCGAGACCGAAATCCAGAACCTTCACCTCACCCCGCTCGCCGAGCACGATGTTGGAAGGCTTGATGTCGCGGTGGGCGATTCCCTGGCGGTGCGCCTCGCCCAGTGCCTCCGCCACCTGCCCGACGATGCGCAGCGCTTCCGCCACCGGCATCGGGCCGCCGCGCAGCACATGAAACAGGTCCTCGCCGCTCACCAGCTCCATGACGATGAAGGGGTGCCCTTCCTCGGTCTCCCCATAGTCGTAGATGCCCGCGATATGCGGATGGTTGAGCGCCGATGCCGCGCGCGCCTCCCGCAGAAAACGCGCGCGAAACTGCGTATTCTCCGGTGAAGCCGTGGAGAATTTGACGGCCACCCGTCTGCCCAGGTGCGTGTCTTCGGCGACGTAGACCACTCCCATGCCGCCGTGGCCCAGATTGCTCAGGATGCGGTAGTGGGATATCGTCTGCCCGATCATACCCAGGTACGCCCATTCTCCGCCAAACCGCGACGGGAAGACAAGTTCGGCCCAATGCCGGCCGTGGCCCAGGGGGCACCCCCTTTGCCGCCGGTGGGTTCGTCCGGACGGGGAAGAATACCGGCGACGGGATCGCCGGCGCTACCATGGGCACAGCCATGAAGCGCTCCGGATTTGCCGACTTGCCTCTGCATGGCGGCCACGTGCCCGCCTGGCTGGCCGAGCGTATGACCAAACTGGGCACGGCCATCGCGGAGAGCATTCTCTACCACTACGGCCCCTCGGAGCTGCTCAGCCGGCTCAGCGACCCGCTCTGGTTCCAGGCGCTGGGCTGCGTCATGGGGATGGACTGGCACTCGTCGGGAATCACCACATCGGTGCTGGGCGCCTTGAAGCGCGGATTGAACCCGCGCGCCAGCGAGTTGGGCATCTATGTTTGCGGCGGACGCGGGCGGCATTCGCGCAACACCCCGAATGAACTGCGCACGGTGGCCGACCATCGCAGCCTGGATGGCGAAGCCCTGGTGCGGGCCAGCCGGCTGACGGCGAAGATCGACAACAACGCCATTGCCGACGGCTTCCAGATCTACCTGCACACGTTCGTTCTCACCGCGGCGGGCGAGTGGGCCGTGGTCCAGCAGGGCATGAACCAGCGCAGCGGACTGGCGCGCCGCTACCACTGGCATTCGGCGGCGGTTCGCGATTTCACTTCGCAGCCCCATACCGCGATTGTCGGTGAGCACCAGGGCACCATTATGAATCTGGTGGACAGCCAGGCGGAGGCGGCGCAACGGGCCATGCTGGCGATGGTCCGCGAGCCGCCCGACGCGACGCTTGGGGAGCTGCGGAAGCTGGTGGCTCCGGCGCACCACGACGTGCGCGCCGCGGACGTGGACCCGAAGCGCCTGGGTGCGGTGCTAGCGGCCGCCTACGAGCGGGAGTTCCGGGATTTCGCTTCGCTGCTGCTGCTGGAAAACCTCGGCCCGCGCACGCTGCAATCGCTGGCGCTGATCGCCGAAGTGGTTCACGGAACCAGCACGCGGTTTTCGGATCCGGCGCGATTCTCATTCGCGCTGGGGGGAAAGGACCGGCATCCGTTCCCGGTGCCGCTGAAGACGTATGACGAATCCATCTCGGTGCTGCGCAGGTCGCTGGACGCGGCCAAGGTGGGCGACGACGAGAAGCTCCAGGGATTCGCGCGGCTCGACCGCTTCGTGAGGGCGGTGGAGCGGAACTGCGCGACCGAGGTGGATTTCGCGGCGGCTATCGCGCACGAGAACGCGATTTCACCGGAACTGGGCGGGAGAAGCGTGTTCGACGATCGAAAGCCACGGCGCGGCGGAAAGCCGGAGCCGCGGCAGATGACGTTGTTTTGACGTGCCCGCAGCCGCGCACTACCTCATCGATGCTCGCGATCCAGAAGCCTTCGGAGATCTTCGAAGTTGTCAAGACCCGGTGCGGCAATAAGGCTCATATTCGGGTTGACAGTCGGAACCAGCGCCTTCCCCAAAAGGCCCGGAGGGCCTGCCTCAGTGCGTCCGAGTAGAAACGTCTCTGGCGGTTTGCAGGGCGGGGCTTTGGGCGGTTGTGGAAAACGAGAGCAAGGCAATGAAACCGCCACCGACGACAATTCACGCTTCTCCCAGTTACCGTGCTCGACGAGGGCTCCGGCAAGAAGGGCTCGGAGACGCTTCTTCTCGAACTCGAATTCCAGGCCGCACTCCACAACGTCCAGATGTCCATCGGGATAGAACACGTACAACGCTCGAAACCCCTTTGCCTTTACAAGCCTCTGCATGCGGCCGGGGATCTGGTATATGAAACTGTTGACGTAGAGGTAATCGCGCATCGCGCGTCTGTCGGAAGCCGCGCGCGCAACGGACACCAGTCCGAACGTCAGCATCGCCTCCACCACCAAACGGCGTGTCGCCCCGCAGCTCGCGTCGTCATCCGCGACCACGCCAATATTTTACGCATGCGATTGCAGCGTAGGCAATCGCAGTTCGGCGCGCTGTCCGAGGACGGCTAAGGCCGCCGGCCGGGCGTCCTCGCGTGGCGCACCAGGTAGGTGGTCCACCAGCGCTCCTGGCCGGGGGCGTCGAAGACTTCGGCCCAGTCCTTGCGGAACTCCTGGGCTTTGACGACGGCGCGCTCTTCGAGAAAGCGCAGGATGCGGGCGCGTTGCGGCGAGGCGGAGGCCATCGTCTTGGAGAGCAGCCGGCCGGCGGCGGTGCTGTCGTTCACTTCTCCCAGCGACTGCTGAATGCGGCGTAAAGCGGACAGGCGCGGCTCCAGGCCGGGGCCGTAGCATGGACGGAACAACTCGAGGGTGTAGCGCAGGCGCTTGGTGAGGAGCCTGACCCGGTGCAGCCTGTCTGCGGACGGATCTTCGGCGAGCAGCGCGCGGACCTGTTCGAAATAGCTGGCGGCGAGGCGGGGAAGCTCGCGGCGAGCATTGGTGGCGGCACCGGCGCGCTCATCCCAAATGGCTGGATGGAGCCTGCTCATGCGCTCAGCTCCAGGCGGCTGCGCCATTTGCGCGAGAAACTGCGGCGCTTCCAGCGGCGGATTTCGATCAGCAGTTCGTGGCTGGCCTTGCGGCGCTCCCCCGCGAGGCGCGTCGAGATGGCGGCGCGCACGGGAATTCCGGCCTCGGCCAGAAGCTGGAGGGCGATATCGCGGTCGCGCACCCGGCCGGCCGCTTCCATCAGATCCGCCAACTGGCGCCGGACCTTTTTCGAAGAATCGCCGGGGAAGAACGGCGCGAACACGTGCAGGCAGCGGCTCAGGCGGCGGATGGCGACGCGCAGGTCGTGGGTGGAATCGGCGTCGCCGTCGCGCGCGGCGCGGTTCAACTGGTAGGCCAGGCGCCGCAGCAGAATCGCAGTTTGCAGCCGTGCGTAATCACGCATAGGAACCACGCCAGGATAGACTCGCAGCGCCAATGTGGCGCGGCAGGCACGAGTGCCCAATGCTTGCGCGCAGACTGTGGGGCGGGCAATCCTGCCCGCAGCCGGCCTTCCGGCCGGCTGGACCCGCTGGAAAGCGGGTCCGCAGGCTGAAAAGCCTGCCCCACACAGCGGCGGAGCCGCAACCAATCCGGCTCTTCCTGTGTGCGAGCAGGTCGACCGCGGGCCTGGGGGACCGCCCCACGAAAATCGTCGCAGGTCCCATAATCAATCTCGCGCCCTGGTCACGGAAATCGTGCGGTTGTAGACTTGCTGAAAAACTTCGCCGGCGCGCTCGGCGCCCCATTGCGCCAGGTCGATATCGCCGCGGGAGCCGATCTGGAGCAGGACCTCCCCATCGCGCAAGCGGCATTCCACGTCGCGGACGCGCTGCTCGCGGCTGCGGTCGAGGTTGTCGGCGATCCGCAGGATGGGGATCATCATCAGCAGCATACGCCTTTCTTCCGCCGAAAGCGACAGGTACGCGGCGTGCACCGGGTTGGGGAGGGACTTGCGGTGATAGCGGCACAGGCCGGCGATGAGGAGCCGCTCGCGCTCGGTGAAGCCGGCCAGGTCGGAGTTGGAGACCACGTACCAGGAATGCTTGTGATGGCCGGTATTGCTGACGAAATGTCCCACGTCGTGCAGGTAGGCGGCGGCCTCCAGGAGCTTGCCGCAGCCGGGCGGCATCTGGTGCAGGGGCTGGAGCGCGGTGAACAGCAGGTTGGAGATATTGGCCACCTTGCGGGCGTGGTCGAGCGAGACGCCGTAGCGCCGGCCCATCGCCTCCACCTCGCGGCGCTGGTCGCGGGTGAGGCGGGAAAGCTCGGCGCCCACGTTGCGGGCAGCCAGGTCGGCGATGATGCCGTCGCGGACGCCGGCGCGGGAGTAGTAGACCGCGGGCAGGTGGAATTCCTGCAGGAACTCCAGCAGAACGGCCACGCCCGGAACGACGATCTCGGCGCGGCGCGGCCCGATCCCCGTGATCTTGCGCCTGCCCGCCAGGTTCCGCTCCGCCAGCTTGAGGTAGAGTTTGCGCACTTGCGCGGTGGGGACGCGCAGGCGGTCGATCTGGTCGCGTTGGGAGCGCGGCACGCGGGCGATGGCGCTGGCCACGGCGGAAGCGGTGGCGGAGGTGGCGATGGCGCGGTCCCAGCCCGAGTTCCCGAGGCGGCGCACAGCGGTATCGAGCTTGGCCTGAATGTACTCGCGCATCTGATGCAATTGGAGCGGGGCGGGCGGGTCGTCCTTCAGAAAGATCTCGCGCAGCCGCACGGCCCCCAGGGGTTTGGAAAACGATTCCCGCAGGCGGCCGGCTTCGGCGGCCACGATCTCGGCGCTGCCGCCGCCGATATCGACGATCAGGACGCGCCGGGCCTGCTGCGGCCAGTCGCTCTCCACGCCGAGGTGAATCAGCCGCGCCTCTTCGCGGCCGGAGATGATCTCGACGGGGGCGCCCACGGCTTCCGATGCGCGCGCCAGAAAAGCCTTCTGGTTGCCGCTGTCGCGGATGGCGCTGGTGGCCACCGCGCGGACGCCCACCACGTCCAGCTTGCGGTGGATTTCGGCCATGCGGGCCAGCACGGCGCAAGTGGCTTTCAGGGCTTCTTCGCCGACCGAGCCGGTGCGGAAGACGCTCTCGCCGAGGCGCGTGACTTCGCGTTCCGAGGCGAGCACGCGGGCCGGCTGCCCCGGCACGACCTCGGCAGCTTCCATGCGGATGGAGTTGCTGCCGATGTCGATGGCGGCGTAGCGGGGCATGCTTCAATGCTAGAACATTGCGCCGCCCAGGCCGCGGATCTGCCGGCCCCCATCCCCCCACCCTGGGTTATTTGCCCCACATTCACGAGCCGACCGCCGTCACGACGTGTAGCAAATGCCGACAAAAACCACTGAATGGCCCACTTTCGGACCTACGACCCGTTTGGTCCTTATGTTGCTTACAGTTACAGAAAGGAGACGGGTTTGCGCCGCATTTTCCAGGATTCGGGACACCTCATCCGCCCGGCGGCTGTACTTCTCGCCGCGCTTGGTATCTTCCTCGTCATTCGCGCTTTAGTGGTCCCCAAGGCCTTCGGCCTGTACGGACACTACCGCCCCGCCGCGCTGGCCGAAATCCGCCAGCGCCCCATTTCTTACGCCGGCCAGGACCAGTGCGTCCTGTGCCACGATGACGAGGCCAAAAACCGCGCCGCCGGCAAGCACGCCCACGTCGCCTGCGAAGCCTGCCACGGTCCCCTGGCGCAACATGCCAGCGACCCCGCCGCTCACGTCCCCAAGTTGCCCGATGTCGCCAACCTCTGCCGCCGCTGTCACGAAAAGGACGCGGCCAAGCCCGCGGCCTTCCCGCAGGTGGTCACCGCCGGGCACTCCGGCGGCATGCTCTGCAATGCGTGCCATCAACCGCACAACCCGCACCTCTGAGGCAAGGAAGAATCGCAATGGACATCAGTCGCAGAGACTTATTCAAGATGGGCGGCAAGCTCCTGGTCCTGGCATCCGCGGGGGCCACGCTCGAGCAGATCACCGGAGCCGAGCCCGCCCCCGAAGCCTACCAGATGGCTGACCACTGGTGGGGCATGATCCTCGATATCGACAAGTGCATCGGCTGCGGCAACTGCGTGCGCGCCTGCTCCAACGAGAACCATGTGCCCGCCGGCTATTTCCGCACCTGGGTGGAGCGCTACCAGGTCCCCGAAGACCTGGACCAGCCGCCGCGCGTCGATTCCCCCAACGGCGCCATGGACGGATTCCCGGCCAACACGCGCGCCGGCGTGAAGAGCTTCTTCGTCCCCAAACTGTGCAACCACTGCGTACATTCGCCCTGCGTGCAGGTCTGCCCCGTGGGCGCCACCTTCGTCAGCCCCGACGGCGTGGTGCTGGTGGACCAGACCTACTGCCTGGGCTGCCGCTACTGCGTGCAGGCCTGCCCGTACGGCTGCCGCTACCTGCATCCCGATACCAATACGGTGGACAAGTGCACGCTCTGTTACCACCGCATCACTCAGGGGCTCACCACGGCTTGCTGCGAGAACTGCCCCACGGGCGCGCGCCAGTTGGTGGATTTCAAGAATCCCAAGGACCCCGTACACGAATTCCTGCGCCATAACAAGGTGCAAGTGCTGAAGCCATACATGGCAACCGGAGCGAAGGTCTACTACAAGGACCTCGACGGCTCGGTCAGATGAGGAGCGAACGATGATACCCGGCGTCGATGGTTTCATGTACCCCAACGAGATCGAGCTGCAATGGAGCCTCCTCATTGTGCTCTACCCCTACATCACCGGCCTGGTGGCCGGCGCATTCATCCTGGC
>Ga0182021_10000518_pt1 | contig 41480 bp, 36 predicted proteins | sample 612E3MmetaG_FD_120493 | JGI IMG/M metagenome (GOLD analysis project Ga0182021, IMG submission 120493) | Permafrost microbial communities from Stordalen Mire, Sweden - 612E3M metaG (Illumina Assembly) | ecosystem: Environmental > Terrestrial > Soil > Wetlands > Permafrost | place: Sweden...
CCAAATCACCATGAGGCACTACGAAAGGCGCCTCCCGCACTGGGACGTCGTTGAACACCCTACGTTCGTTACCTTCCGTTTGCACGGCAGCCTTCCGGCCGGCCGTGTCTTTCCACCGGGACACCTGACCGGCGGGAGGGCATTCGTGGCTATGGATCGCATCCTGGACGGAGCCGTGAATGGTCCGTCATTTCTACGTCGTCCGGATATCGCCGGTCTGGTGGCGACAACTTTGCTCGACGGAGAACACCGGTTTGGGCGCTATCGGTTGCACGCATTCGTCGTCATGCCGAATCACGTCCATGCTCTGGTGACACCTCATGTTGTAGCCACGCAGTGGCTGGGTCCATTAAAGGGATTCAGCGCCCATCTCGCCAACCAGATCCTGGGGCATGTCGGCCAACCGTTCTGGCAGGATGAAAGCTACGATCATCTGGTCGGGTCCGACTCGGAGTTTGGGCGGATTCACGCTTACATTGAACAGAACCCGGTGATCGCCGGGCTGGCCGCTACCGCCGCGGAGTTTGAGTGGTCAAGCGCGCACGGGAGCGGGGCCGGCTGAAGTTGTGGGGCGGGCAATCCTGCCCGCAGCCGCCTTTCAGGCGGCCTCTCGCGCCGTGCGCGAGTCTTCGGAGCCGGAGTCGCCGGCTGAAAGCCGGCTGCAGCCAGGATTGGCTGCCCCACAGGGCAAAAAAAAGGCCGGTCCCGCCGGAGGTGCGCGGGGCCGGCCTTTTCCCGAATTGGCGACAACCGGTCAGACAGCCAGAAACATCGTGCTGCCCTGGCGGTTCACCAGCAGGAGAGTGCCGTCTTTCGCGTTGCGCATCGCGGATTCGAAATCCGCGGTGTCGCGCACGGGTTTGTGGTTCACTTCCTGAATCACGTCGCCGCGCTTCAAGCCGGATTCGGCGGCTTTGCCGTCCGGTTCCACGTTGGTCACCACCACGCCGGTGGCGTTAGCCGGCAATCCAAGCTGACGGGCCGTCCGGGCGGTGACGTTCTCTACCGCGATCCCTTGCAACAAGGCATCTTCGCCGCCGTTCTCCGGCTGTTCGTTTTTGGCGGTTTCGGTGGGCATTTCCGCCAGGGTCAGCGGTAGCGTTTTCTCGGCGCCGTCGCGGAACACCTTCACGTTCACTTTGGTTCCGGGAGCCATCAGGGAAACGTGCATGCGCAGTTCGGCGCTGTTGTTGACGGGCTTGCCATTGATGTCCAGGATGATGTCGCCCTTTTCGAGGCCTGCCTTCTGGGCGGGGCTGTTGGGCGTCACATCGCCGACCAGCGCGCCGCGCACTTCGGGTTCATGGAAGGCCTTGGCGATGGAGGGCGTCACTTCCTGCGCCATCACGCCCAGGTAGGCGCGGGTCACCTTGCCGTGGCCGACGATCTGCTCCATCACGTTGCGCGCCACGCTGACCGGAACGGCGAAACCGATGCCTTGGTTTCCCTGCGATCCGTTGGCCAGGATGGCGGTGTTGATGCCGATCAGCTCGCCGCGGTCGTTCACCAGCGCGCCGCCGGAGTTGCCGGGGTTGATGGAGGCATCGGTCTGAATGAAGTCCTCGTAGTCTTCGATGCCCAGGTTGGCGCGGCCGGTGGCGCTGACGATGCCCATGGTGACGGTCTTGCCGACGCCAAAGGGATTGCCGACGGCGAGTACGTAGTCGCCCACCTGCACCTTATCGGAATCGCCGATGGTGATGGGCTCCAGCGTGCCGGCGTCCACCTTGAGCACGGCGAGGTCGGTTTTGGGATCGGCGCCCACCACGCGAGCGCTGTATTCATGCTTGTCGGGCATGATCACGGTCACGGTAGTGGCATGATCCACCACGTGGTTGTTGGTCAGGATGTAGCCGTTGGCGCTGACGATCACGCCCGAGCCCAGGCCCTGTTCCCTCTGTTGACGCGGCATGCGGCCGTTGCCCGGTTCGCCGAAGAACTGGCGGAACATGGGGGGGATTCCGTCGTCCCCTCCCTGGAATCCGGTTTTCACCACGCGGGCCGAGGTAATGGTTACGACCGAGGGCAGTACCTTCTTCACCACCGGCGCGAAACTGTTGCGGCTGGCGGGTTGGTCCGCGCTCGCAAACTTGAACGTAGCGGGCGGATTGATCAGGCGATCCGCGGCCGCGACCGCGAGACCGCCCAAACCCAGCGCCAGCACCATGGTCATGACGGCCATCTTCGGGCGGCCCGAGATTCGTTGCGTATTCATGTAGCCTCCTAAAAGTGAGCCGTGAAAGAACAGGTTGACAGGCGGCTCCATCTATACAGACGGAGCCGGGGTTTTCCGGTTTGTAGCGGGAAGTCGGTATATGGGGCGCCGGAGAGCTGGTATCTAGTGTAGTGCGGCCGAAGTTTTGCCTGTTTTGTGGGGCGGGCAATCCTGCCCGCAGCCGCCTTTCAGGCGGCTCGCCGGCTGAAAGCCGGCGGCAGCCAGGATTGGCTGCCCCACAGCCAAGCTAGCGGATGATGCCCTTGCGCACGGCGTACAGAATCACTTCCGGGACGCTGCGCAAGTTCAGTTTCTGCATGAGCTTGGCGCGGTGCGTCTCGACCGTGTAGACGCTCAGGTTGAGTAGGGTGGCGATCTCCTTACTGGATTTGCCTTCGGCCACCAGTTGCAGGATTTCGCGCTCGCGAGGCGTCAGCAGCTCGTAGGAATCCTCGGCGCCGGTGCGCTCCAGCCGGCGCATGTAGTCCTGCAAGAGCACCTGGCCCACGGCGGGGCTGAAGAACGACTTCCCGGCAACGGCGGCGCGTATGGCGCGCGCCAGGTCGGCTTCGGCGGAATCCTTCAGCAGGTAGGCCTTGGCGCCCGCTTTCAGGGCGCGGAGCACGTACCCTTCGTCGGAGTGCATGCTCAGCATGACCACCTGCGTATCCGGCAGCGCGGCGCGAATCTGGCGGGTGGCCTCGATGCCGTTCAAGCTTGGCATACCGATATCCATCACCACGACGCCGGGTTTCAGTTGGCCGGCCATGGCGACGGCTTCCCGGCCGTCGCTGGCTTCTCCGACCACGGTGAGGTCGGGTTGGGCGTCCACCACCATGCGCAGGCCGGCGCGGATGAGGGTGTGGTCGTCGGCCAGCAGTATCCTGGTCTGGTTCATACGGTCCCCCGCGCGGGAATGGGCAGCTCCGCCGTGACGGTAGCGCCTTTTCCCGGCTGAGATTCCACTCGCAACGTTCCGCCCAGGTGCTTCACGCGTTCCTCCATCCCCAGTATTCCCATTCCGCGCGAGCGCACGGGATCGAAGCCGCGGCCGTCGTCGGCGACCCGCACCACCATGGATTTTGCCAGCGACTCCACCACCACTTTGGCGTTCCTGGCGCCGGAGTGGCGCACCGCGTTATTGAGGGCTTCCTGGACCAGCCGGTAGATGGAGATGTTGTATTCGTCGGGCAGGTCTTCGGGGACGCTCTCCGATTCCACCGAAACTTCCATCTCGCTGCGCCGCGATATTTCCCTCCCCTGCCATTCCAGGGCCGCGGCCAACCCCAGGTCGTCCAGCATGGAGGGCCGCAGCAGGAGCGCCATATTCCGGACGGCTTGGAAGGTTCGCTCGGCCACCGACTTCAAGTTGTCCAATTGCGCCTTCACTTCGGGGTGGTCGCCGGAGAGCGCGGTCGAGAGCCGGCCGATATCCACCAGCAGGGCGCCCAGCGATTGTCCGACTTCGTCGTGCAACTCGCGGGAAATGGAGCGCCGTTCGGTCTCCTGCGCGTCCACCAGGCGCGCCGAGAGTTGCTCGAGCGCGTGCTGGCTGCGCACCAGGTCGACGTAGCGGGCACGGGTTTGCCGATCGAGCCGTACGATGTACGCCATGCTGCCCAGCACCAGCAGCAGACCGCTTCCGAAGGCGATGGCGAGCACGCGGGAGAGGTTGGCTTGCAGGTTCGCGAACTGAATTACGAGACCCTGGTCGGCATGTTGCAGCCGGTCGCCGTTCCACACCTGAAGTTTGCCGGACCAGTCCAGGATCTGCTTCTGTACGGGAATCAGGTGCCGGGCGAGCAAGCTATCCGCCTGGCGCCGGCGCTCCGCGGGCCGCGCCGCCAGGATCGTGACATAGAGAGTCCGCTGTTGTGAGAAGATGCCGCGCATGCCGTTCAGCAGCGCGGCTTCCTGGGAGTCCAGGACGCTGGGGTAGCGGTCGAAATCGGAGTCGATTTCGAGAGTGAGCCGGTCGAGGCGGCGGCGCGCTTCCGTATCCAGGTCGGCGGCGGTCTGCGCGACGAATTGCTGCACGGCCTGGTCGTAGCTCTGTATGGAAAGCCAGAGGCCGGAAAGCGCGCGCGTGCGCTCCGCCAGGGCGCGCGTGGCGGCCAGCTCCTGGGTGCGCATTTCCGCGAGAAAGCGGACCACCAGAACGCCGGACCCGAGCAGGAGCGCCAGCAGCAACCCGGAAACCCAGAGGAACAGCCAGCGCAGTTTGCCGGAGGGCGGCGTGGGTTCCGGCGCGTTCATGTCGGGGCGCTCCATCGATTACAGCTTACAACCGCGGAGGGTCCGGCCGTGGGCCGCCCCCACCTTTGCGCCACGGGCGAAGTTGCCGGGAGGCGCCGGGTGCGCTATTCTGGAAGCTCAGAACACTTTGTAAGGATTCGATTTAGCAAAGATGGCAAACACTTATTCCGCGCTCAAGCGGGTGCGCCAGACCGAACGGCGCACGGAAACCAACCGAAAGAACAAGACTCGCCTGCGCCATTCGATCCGCGCGATGCGGCGCGCGCTCCTCGGCAAGGACCCCAAAGCCGCGGTGGATCTGCTTCCGAAGACGTTTTCGGTTATCGACCGTTCGGCGAAAAACGGGATCATCAAGACGAATACCGCGGCACGGTATAAGTCGAAGCTGCATGAACGGGTGAAGGCGCTCCTACCCCACTAGCTGCAAAATGAACTTCTCCATGACGATCCGGTCGTCCGGCCGGGCGTCGCGGAGACCTTTGTCGGCGTCGTAGATCAGTCCCATGGCGCGCTCCAGTTGCGGCCGGTTGAACTTGGCCGCGGTCTGCCAGACCTGCTCGGCGCGCGATCCCCACATCGGCACACCCAGGCGCGAGAAGTGTGCCACCACCTGCTGCGCGCTCTTCAGACCGGCTTCCCGCGCCACCAGCGCCATGCGGAATTGCGTGGAGAGGAATGCCAGCGCCAGCGGGAGGTACTCGCCTTCGCGCGTCAAGGTATCCAGAAACTCCAGGGCGCGGGCGCGGTCGCGGCGGCCCAGCGCGTTCACCAGGGCAAAGATGGTGGTGGAGCGCGCATCCGGCACGAGGGCGGCGATATCGTCCACGCCCACCATGCGGCTGCCGGCGTAGAGCGACAGCTTTTCGATTTCGACGGCGATGCGGGCGACGTCGGCGCCGAGGGCCTCGACGAGGAGATCGAGGGCCGCGGGATCGATGCGGAAACCGGCTTGCCGCGCCAGCGCTTCGGCTTCGGCGCGGGCCTCGTGGGTGGGGAACCGGCGCAGCTCGACCACGTCGGGGATGGCGCTGTAGAACTTGCGGACGCGCTCCTGCTTGCGCTTGTCGTCGCCTTCGAAATCGTGGCGGATGGCTTCGAATACCAGCAGGACGCCGGGGGTGGGATCCTGCATGTATGCGGCCAGCGGAGCGGCATCGCCGGAAGCGGACGCGCCTTCGGAATCTTCCTCGGACTTACCGCGCGGCAGGGCGGCTTCGGCGTTGACCACCCAGATGAGACGCTCGGCGGCAAACAGGGAGAGCCCGCGGGCGTCGTCGAGGACTTCGGCGAGACCCATGCGCGAAAGGTCGTGCTCCGTGACGGCGCCTTCGGGCACGATCTGAAAGAGCGCTTCTTTCAGGCGGAGCCGCTGGTAGGCTTCGGGGCCGAGCAGGAGGACGGCGGCGGGCAAAGTGCCCTTCTTCACCTTGGAAAGGAACTGCCCGGGAACCACGTCTAGAACCCCTCCAGGATGGCGGCGACGACGCTGCGGGCCACGTCGCGGCTGAGCCGCTGCATGGCGGTTCCGCTTTCGTCGAAGTACGCCACGGGGTCGACGGAGATCTCGTAGCGCTCGCGGAATTCGGCGCCCTGGCGCGAGAACAGCACCGCTCCGGTCGCGCGGTTGGTCAGGGTCACAGTCAGGGTGACCACGGCTTGCGCGGCCGTGGCACGGGCGGAAACCGGATCGTTCACGGTGGAGAAGAAGGCGAAGTTAGTCACCGTGCCGGTGAGCACGGCGTCGGCCTGGCTGGGGTCCGCCACGATAGCGTAGTGGGTGCGAGAGAGGAACTCGCGGGTGATGTCGGCGGGCAGCAGGCGGGCAAGCTGGTAGCGCGTGGTAACGTTGCCGAAGGCCGGGATGGCGATGGTCTTGATGTTCCTGGGCATCAGATCGGCGTGGCCGGAAACGTGGTAACCGCAGCCCGGCGCAAGCAACGACGCGGTCAACGCGACGAGGCCGAGGGACCAACGGTGCGGTGTAGGGGCCGGGCATGCCCGGCCCGAAGCGCCGGGGAACAAACGAGACGGTCGCGGAACGAGTTTGATCATGTGAGTTGCCGCGCCAGAGCGACGGCGTTTTCGGCGGCCAAACGAAGGTTGTCGGCCACCAGCCAGAACCAGCAGGCCTCGGGGTTGTTGCGGTCGAGCGCGATGGCTCCCACGGCGATGCCACCCTGGCCGGCTTGGCCGACGTTGGTGGGCGCCTCGAATTCGCTTCCCCGGACTTCGATGGAAGCGGTGGCCAGTCCGCTCTCCAGCGCTTCGACGCCGGGGTTGCCATCGAATTCCACCCAGGCGGAGAAGCTGTAGCCGTGGAACACCGGCGCCTGCACCAGGCGCAGCGACGGCATGGGCGCACCCTCACCCTCGCCGGGCAGGCCGAGCAGCGTGGCCAGGTGGTGTTCGATGCGCAGCTCGGAATCCTCCAGCAGGTGAGGAGCTTCTTCGCCATACTGGGCCAGCAGGTTGAAGCCAAGCTGCGTGTCGAAAATGGCCCGCGGCATGGTCTTGAACGAGAGCAGGCTGACGGTCTGCTGCTGGAGTTCTTCGACGCCGGGCATGCCGTGCTCACTGGCGGGAGCGAAGACCTGGATGACGGAGCGGCGGATAGGGTCGTGCGCCTGGAGCCGGCGGAGAAACAGCGCCAGAGCGATGGCGGCGGGATGCGCGATGACGTGCACGGCGTCGTCCACCTCTTCTTCGACCTCGGCTGCGGATTCGGCTTCGACCAACGGGGCGCGCAGGCGGGCGTCGGGGCGTTCCTCGGCGGCGCCGGTCATGTCGATGATGGCAGTCTCGGGTTGGCGGCGAAGGAGTTCGAGCGTCTGGCGGCTGGATTCCGCGGATCCCGCCAGGAAGACGGCGCGCGCGCCGGCCATGCTCTCGGCGGTGAGACCGCCGACCAGGGCAGGCTCGTCGCCCACCAGCGTGAGTTTGCCGGGCACCTCGCCCAGGGCGGCAATCAGGCGGAGATCGAGAGCGGGCGAGGAGGTGGCGGCAAGGTCGCGGATTTCACGGCCCATCAGAGATTCGCTGCCGATGAGCGCGAAGGTCATCGGGCCCGCCTGAGGCGGCGGCGGACAATGCCGCCGATGCGGATGACGATGCCGCTCGCGACGTAGGTGGAGGCCAGGGCCAGAAACACCGGCTGCGGCCAGTTCCAAATGCCGTAAATCAGGCCGCCCAGCATGACGAAAAGCAGGGGGGTGTAAGGCTTGCTGAGGTTGATGCCTTTGAAGCTGTAGTAGCGCCAGGTGCACACCATCAGGAAGCCCAGCAGCACCAGCAGCGCCAGCCAGGCCACGGAAAGGGGCCACCAGGCGAGCGGCTGGCCGGCGAAGGAGAAAACCACCGCGGCTACCAGGGCGGCCGGGGCGGGAATGGGCAGGCCGACGAAATACTTGCGGTCGGGGCGGCCGGGGTTCTTGGGAACGGGGTTCTTCTGGACGTTGAAGCGCGCCAGACGGGCGGCGCCGCACAGTAGAAACAGAAACGCGATGAAATAGCCGGCCCTGAAGAGATGGCTGCGGATGCCCTCGGCGATGGAAGTATCGACAAACTGGACGCCCCAGGCGAAGGCCAGGACGGCGGGCGCAATGCCGAAGCTGACGACGTCGGCGAGGGAGTCCATTTCGCGGCCGAAATCGCTGGTGGTATTGGTCATGCGGGCGATGCGGCCGTCCAGACCATCCAGGAACACGGCGGCGCCAATGGCCTCGGCGGCAATGGTGAAATGCTCCGCGGCGCCGGCGCCGCCGGATGCGGCCGCCATGGCGCCGTTGAAGGAACGCAGGATGGAGAGATAGCCGAGGAAGATATTGCCCGCCGTGAACAGCGTAGGGAGCGCGTAAGCCACCCGCCGGGGCCGGCGGTCGGGGGAGCGCGGATCGATCAGCCGGTCTCTAAGCCCCATGTGCCTGCCCTCCGTCGCGGCGGCGCGCGATGACGCTGGAGCCGGCGGCCACGCGCATGCCTGGGCGTACGGCGATTTCCCATTCGGGGCCGAACAGCACGTCGACCCGCGAGCCGAACTTGATGAGGCCCACGCGCTCCCCCATGGAGACATAATCGCCGGGCTTCTTGTCGAAGACGATGCGGCGCGCGATCAGGCCGGCGATCTGCTTGAAAACCACTCGGGAGCCGGCGCCCTCGACGGTGACGATGTTCTGCTCGTTTTGCATGGAACACGCTTCCCGGCTGGCCACATGAAACCGCCCCTGGTGGTACTCGACGGCGGCGATGGCTCCGCCGATGGGAGCGCGGTTCACGTGAACGTCGAAAATGTTGAGGAAGATGCTGACGCGGTTGATGGCCGGGCCTTCGGGTTTGACCGCGACCACTTTGCCGTCGGCGGGGGCGACGGCCACGGGGCCGGTGGGAATGGCCCGCTCGGGGTCGCGAAAGAAATACAGGCAGAAGGCCGCCAGGACCCACAGGGGCACCGCGAACCAGGGGCCGGCCAGCCAGCGGACGAGAGCGCCCGCCCCGGCCAGAGCCGCCGCGTAGTAGATGCCGTCGATGACGATCACGAACCTACTATTTTCACACAGTGGCGCCGGGGGTCCGATGCGGCGGAAACCCGCTCCCGAAGAACCGGTCCCATGGAATGTGCGGGGGACCATCCTGGCAAACAATGTCGATGAGGGCGCGCATCAGGGGCAGCGCGTTCGGATCGATCTCCCCTTTTTGCGCCATGGCATCTATGGTGGGTCCGATGGTAAACGCAGTCTCGGCGCCCTCGAGCGTGACGTCGCTCAGATATCGAGCCTTGGCTTCGCTGTACGGCACGCCCAAGCCCAGCCACCGTCCCATGCGGATGTTTCGGCCGCCCTGGCAGGTAACATACAAGTCGCCCGCTCCCGGAAGCGTCCAAATCGAGCGTTGATGGCCGCCCACGGTCGCGACCATGTAGGCGATCTCGCACATCGCTTCGGCGAACAGGGCGGCGGACAAATTGTGCATTCCGAGCCCGTTCTCGACATCCGGCGAGCCTTCGAGCAGGCCGGAGACGATTCCAACCGCGAGCGAAAACAGATTCTTCAGAGCGGCGCAGACTTCCACCCCTGCCAGGTCGGTGTTCGGCCAGACATGGTAGTAACTCGTGCGCAGGCAGCCGGCCAGCGAATCGAAAACAGACTGGTCCGGGCAGGTCAGGAGCACGCTGGTGTGGCGGCGCACCGCCAGTTCACCGGCGATGGAGGGGCCGCGGATCGTGCAGATTGGTCCGACACGATCCGAGGGCAGCCGAGCCCGAAGCACGTTGGGCAGGAAATGGAGCTTGCCTCCTTCTCCCCGCAGGCCCTTGGTCAACATCACGACCGGCACGTGCAAAGGCAGGACGCAGCTCAGTTTCTCCGCCGCCCAGTCCAGGCCGGCCGAGTTGACGCCCAGAATCGCCAGGTCGGCTCCTCGCATGGCGTCGCCCAACTCGTCGTGCGCGTAAGGTTGGACTGTTTCCGGCAGATGGACTTCCAGCCGGGGATGAAAGCGGTCTCGACGGAGGGAGTCCACTATGTCCGCATCCAAATGTGTTCCAACGAGGCGGACTGCATGGCCATTATCGGCCAGGGGAACGGAGAAAGCGCTGCCCATCATGCCAGCGCCTAGAATCACGATTTTTGCCATAAGCCCTTTCTATCATCAATTGGAAGGACACCACACCTACGCCCGCGCGAAACGACTCCCCTTCAGCCGTGCGGCACGGGTGGGTGGGCCAGAATCAGACGTTCCGGAAAGAAACGGCCATGGTCGACGATTCCCATCTCAGTTGAGGGGACCACGGCCGACGCCGCCGTCCCGGCGGGGAGCCACTACGCCGCCAACGTGGCATAGGCCGTTGGCGACGCCGGAGTAGTCTTCCGTGGAGCGGCGCCAGGAGGTGGGATCATCGAACTATGACTCAGCCGCCGGTCGCCTCACCGCACACCGAGGGACGCATCTTCGGAACCGACTGGTCGATTGCAAATGTGGCCACGCTTCTGCGCTCCAACGCAGCGCGCGGCGCGTGGCGCAGCGCCGGCCTGGCAGGTGGCTACCAGGCAAAGATCAACCAGCATTACGTCCGGACCGTTTCCGCACGGCACCTCCCAACCAACGTCACCTTGATCTTCATGCAGCTAGAGGATGAGAACTGCTGGTATGCTTCGCTCTGCTTCGCCGGCGCCGATGACTTTCTTCCCTGGGATGGCGATATTGCCGAGCAGTGGCTATGGGAGCTGTTTGGCCAGGACCGACCGCGCGTACTCGGAGATCCGGCTACGATGTGCGGGGAATCCGGGAACCAGAGTGTTCGCCAATTCACGCTGGCAAAATCCTGCCGATAAGGGGCGCGGAACAATGCAGGGCCGACGAGTGGCAGTGATCCTATCCGGCGGAAACGCGGACACCGGCGTCTTCGCGCGGACGCTCGCAGGCAACTATGCCGCCGCGATCTCAGCTCCGCAGATTTCGCGGATTTCGCCTCCGGTCGCGGGCCGGTGCAGACCGTTGGCGACCGGAATCGCGATGTTTTCCCGCCGGATTCCAGCCTCCTCCAGCCGGCGCAACACGGGAGGAACAGTCGGACGGTTCGGTTAGGGCCTGTTTCCTCATCGGCCTTTCCAACGATCCGCTAGCGCGGCCAGTTTGTTTTCCATGGTGAGCCGCGGATCGGGAGGCGGGGGAGGACTCTTGGGTTGAAGCGCCGCGCCCGGTGCGGGCTTTGAGCCGGGCGTCTTCATCGACAACGCGATGCGCCTGGTCTTCGCGTCGGCGCCGAGTACATGGACCGTCACGATCTGGCCCACCTTGACCACATCGCTCGGATCCTTGATGTAACGGTTCGATAATTCGCTGATATGCACCAGCCCGTCCTGATGGACGCCGACGTCGACGAAGGCCCCGAACTTGGTCACGTTGGTGACGACGCCTTCCAGCGCCATCCCCTCTTGAAGGTCGCCGATCTCCTTCACGTTGTCCTTGAAGCTGGGGGCTAGAAACTTGTCGCGGGGGTCGCGGCCGGGCTTGCGGAGCTCTTCCAGAATGTCGTTCAGGGTGTATACCCCGGCGGCGAGGCCGCTCTTGTCGACCTTCTCCAGCAGCGCGGGCTGTTCAATGAGCTGCTGGATGGAAACCTTGAGGCTTTGGGCGATTTCCTCGACCACACGGTAGGACTCGGGGTGAACGGCCGTCATGTCGAGCGGGTGATCGCCGTCCCGGATTCGCAGGAAGCCGGCCGCCTGCTCGAAGGTCTTGGGTCCAATACCGGGCACGGCGGTCAATTGGACACGGGAACGGAAACGGCCGTGTTCATTGCGGAACTCGACGATTTTTTGGGCGGTACGTTCGTTGATGCCGGCGACGTAGCGAAGCAGCGCCCAGGACGCGGTATTGAGGTCCACGCCGACGCGGTTGACGCAGCTTTCAATCACCGTCTCAAGCGATTTGTGCAGGTGGTTCTGGTCCACGTCGTGCTGATACTGGCCGACACCGATGGACTTGGGATCGAGCTTGACGAGCTCGGCCAGAGGGTCCTGCAGGCGGCGCGCGATGGAGATGGCTCCGCGAACGGTCAGGTCGAGGTCGGGGAACTCCTGGCGGGCGATGTCGGAGGCGGAATAGATGGAGGCGCCGGACTCGTTGACGGTCACGCAGAAGAGCGAGGTGAGGCCTTCCTTCCGGAGGAAGTCGCGGACCAGGACATCGGTCTCCCGCGATGCGGTGCCGTTGCCGATGGCGATGGCGCGGACACGATACTTCGCGATCAGGGCTTTCAACGTGCGCTCGGCGCCGGGGACATCGTTCCTGGGCTGGAACGGGTAGATCACGTCGTGGCCGAGGAACTTGCCGGTGTCGTCGACGACGGCGATCTTACAGCCGGTGCGGATACCCGGATCGAGTCCGAGAACGGCGAGTTGGCCCGCGGGAGGGGCAAGGAGCACGTTCTGGAGATTCTCGCGGAAAACCTGGATGGCTTCGGTGTCGGCGCGCTGCTTGAGTTCCAGGCGGATTTCCGTGGTGATGGAGTTGCTGAGCAGACGCTTCCAGGCGTCTTCCGCCGCCAGGTTCAGTTGAGGAGTCCAGTCTCCGGGCTGCCTGTGGATCTTGCTCTTGATGAGGTCGAAGGGGCGTTGCGGGTCGATCTCGACGACGAAATAGAGGACGTTCTCAGCCTCGCCGCGGCGGATGGCGAGCATGCGGTGCGACGGGATCCGCTTGACGGGTTCGCGGTAGTCGTAATACATCTTGAACTTCAGTTGTTCGTCGACCGCGTCCGTCATCTTCCTGCTGACGACGACCCCTTCCTCGAACATGGCGTGGCGCAGGAGCTTGCGGATGTCGGCGTCGTCGCTTATGGTTTCCGCGAGGATGTGGCGTGCGCCTTCCAGCGCCTCCTCGACGCTGGCAACGCCTTTCTGGGGGTCGACAAAAGACGCGGCGAGCGTCTCAAGAGAGGCGCCGGCCGGCTCCTGATTCCAGAGATAAGCGGCCAGCGGGTCCAGACCTTTTTCGCGGGCGATCATGGCCTTGGTGCGGCGCTTGGGCTTGTAGGGTAAATAGAGATCTTCGAGCTCGCCCTTGTCGAGTGTCTGGTCGATACGGGCCTTCAACTCGTCGGTCAGCTTGCCTTGCTCCTGGATGGAGTCGAGGATCGTCTTCTTGCGGGAGACAAGCTCGCGGAAATATTGAAGTCTTTCTTCGATGGCGCGGATCTGGACCTCGTCGAGGTTGCCGGTGGACTCCTTGCGGTAGCGGGCGATGAAGGGGACGGTGGAGCCTTCGTCGAGCAGCTCGACCGTGGCGACGACGCCCTTCAGGGGGACCTGGAGCGTGCGGGCAACGTGAATCGCGAGATCGGGAGAAAGAGACGGGGGGGCCGGCATGGAAACCCGATTTTACCGTGACTCCGAGCGGCTTGAAGACACACCGATTGTGGTATGCTGATGCGGGCCGCAAGGCCAAAAAGGAAATTGTGGGTGATATGACCGCACCGAACTCGATGAAGCTCGCCGCAGCCCTGATACTCGGCCTGTCGATTGGCGTCGCCCAGACGCAGATGCCGCGTCCGCCGTTGTCCCCCATCCCGGCTCCGCCGCCGCGGCCGCCGGTCGATAATCCCGGGCTGCCATCGGTTTTTATCATCGGCGATTCCACCGCCAGCAATGGCGAGCGAAACGGCTGGGGCGATCCCTTTGCCGACTACTTCGACGCCACCAGGATCAATGCGGCCAACCGGGCCGTCGCCGGCTTCAGCAGCCGCTCCTTCATCACCGTTGGAGTGTGGGACAGAGTCATGAAGGAGATGAAGTCCGGCGACTTCGTTCTGCTCCAAATGGGCCAAAACGACGGCGGCACGCTCGACACGGGTCGCGCCCGCGGCTCTCTTCCGGGCCTGGGCGAGGACACGAAAGAAGTGACCATGCCCGACGGGAAGACGGAATTGGTGCACACCTACGGCTGGTATATGCGGAAGTACATCGCGGATACCAAGGCCAAAGGCGCCACCATCATTGTGATGTCGTTGACCGCCAAGAACATTTTCCGGGACGGAAAGAACGTGCGCGTCTACGACCACTTCAGCCAGTGGGCCGCCGAGGTCGCACAATCCGCCGGCGTCGAGTTCCTGGACCACATCGACATCGTCGCCAACGAGTACGACAAGCTGGGGCCGGAGAAAGTGCGCGGGTTGTTTACCGATTCGACGCATACCACCGCCGTTGGCGCCGACAGGAACGCGTCCTTTGTGGTGGCTGGACTCAAGACGCTCAATTCGCCTCTGGTTCAGTACCTGTCGGCGAAGGGGCAAGCTGTTCCGGCCTACGATCCGTCCGTCACGCCACCTCCGGGCCCGGCGCCCGCTGCGGGGCCGCGGGGCGCGGCACCGGGTCAAGGCCCGATGCCCCCGCCGCCGCAAATTTAATATCACCGTGTCCCGGGAAACGACGTTCCTTCGACCGATAGCCCGCATCGCCGCCGCGCTGCTGTTTCTGGCTGGCTGCGCCGCACCGCCGCCGCGGCCGGAACAGCCGAAGGTCGATCCCACCAAAGAAGCCGGGTATGCGGATGCGGTCGAGCGGCTGGCGGCGGTGAACCGGGAAGCGGAGGGCTTTTTGAAACGCGGCCGGTCCCCAGACGCCGCGGCGGCGATTACCAAGGGTCTGCCACTCCAGACTCGCCTGCTGGCCGCGCCTCAGCCGACGCTCGGCGCGATGGAGGCCGTGTCCGATCTCGACGATCTGTACGCGCGTGTGCTGCTGTCCAGCCATCGGGACGGATGGGCGCGCATGCTGTTTCAGAAGAACCTCGCCCGTTGGAAGAATTGGAAATCGCAGACCGGCGACACGATGCGCCGGCTCCGGCAAGCGGAGGCCGGGATAGCGGAGTGCGATCGCCGGCTGCAACAGTGAAGACGGCTAGTGCAGCCACGCGCAGAATACCCTCAATGCAACCATGGACGGCTTTGCGTATGATGGAACTGAATGGGCGTCGATGAAACACTGCTGAATGAGGTAGTTCGACGCGTCCTCACGGTGGCGCGTCCCGACAGGATCATTCTGTTTGGCTCCGCCGCCACGGGGCAAATGACCAAGGACAGCGACATCGATCTGCTGATCGTCGAACCGGCCCCGGCGAACACTCACGAGAGGCGAGTGGAGATTCGCGACGCCGTGGGAGATATCGGGTATCCGGTGGATGTCGTCGTGATGCGAACGGAACGCTTCGAAGCAACGAAGCGCTGGATAGGCGGCATTGCGTACCCAGCTAACAAGTATGGGCGCATCATTTATGAAGCCGCTTGATCCGGGTCTCGCGTCCCTGTTGCGCGAGTGGATCGACAAGGCGGAAGCCGATCTGGAAGCGGCCGAGCGGCTGGCCCCCGATGTAACGAGTAGTATTCGCCTTCGGGAGGTCGTCGGCTTTCATTGCCAGCAGACCGTCGAGAAGTACCTGAAGGCTCTCCTGACGTTCTACCAGGTCGAGTTTCCCAAGACTCACGAGATCAAGCGGTTGCTGACGCTTTTGAGTCGCGCGAATCCCGAAGCGGCGGACGCCTTGGGCGGCGCAAAATGGCTGGGGCCATTCGGAGTCGATATCCGGTATCCCGGCGATGCCGCCGAAATGCTCCCGGGCGATGAAGTCAGGGCCATCGAGATCGCGCGCTTCGCAAAGGCCGTGGTTCGTCGAATCTTGGACGAGGGATAACCTCGCTTTGCCGCATGGGTCGCCGGCAGCATCCGCTGCGTCCATTGCATATTGGTCCGACTTCCCTGAGTTTCTTGGGCAAAATCCCAATCTCCAGCGCAGACCCTCGCGGCGGTCCGGCAAGCTCCTGGCGCCGCTGCGCCGGCAGAATTGCCGAAAACGGGAACCGGCCGCATGTCGGCCGGAATCCAGAAAGTATTGGAAGTCTTTTGTTATGTAATGGCTGGCGGAGAGGGGGGGATTCGAACCCCCGGTAGAGCTTATGACCCTACGACGGTTTAGCAAACCGCTGCTTTCGACCACTCAGCCACCTCTCCGCGAGATGAAAATGGTCCGTAACCGCATCGTACCACAGGTGCCTGGGCCCGGCGCTACGTCACGTCTTTCTCCACGGCCTCGGGTTGTATCCTGGTGGTAGTCTGGACACGCCCATGAATAATCCGCAAAAACTCCTGCCGCTTCTCGCGGCCCTCTGCTCGCTTGCCTTCGCGGCCGGCCAGCCTCCCAAGCTGCGGCTGGCGGAAGTTCAGGCTATCGCGCCGGCCGGCTATCGCGCCGATCTGACGCTCGATCCCGGCAAGGACAGCTTCGCGGGCGTCATCGAGATCCGTGTCGACGTGAAGAAACCCGCGGAGACCATCTGGCTCAACGCGAAAAGGATCGCGGTGGAGGCGGCGTCCATCGCTTCCGGCGGCAAGACCTGGCAGGCGAAGACCGTTCCGGGAGGGGACGATTTTCTGGGGCTGCAACTCGACTCCGCACTGCCCGCGGGCCCGGCCGAAATCACCATCCGCTATACCGGCAGCGTCCGGCAGGGCGACACCTCCGGCGTTTTCCACGCCGAGGACGGCGGCAACCGCTACATCTTCACGCAATTCGAGACCACCGACGCGCGCGGCGCCTTTCCCTGCTTCGACGAGCCATCGTATAAGGCGCCGTGGCAGCTCACGCTGCACGTCCCCGCCGCGGACAAGGCCGTCGGTAACACTCCTGCCACCGAAACCAGCGAGGGCGGCGCGACCACGTACACGTTCCGGGAAACCAAGCCGCTCCCCAGCTACCTGGTGGCTTTCGCGGTGGGCCCGTTCGAGTTCGTGGACGCCGGTTACGCCGGCAAGAAGCGCATTCCGGTTCGCATCGTCACGCCCAAGGGCAAAGCGGATGAGGCCAAGTACGCCGCCGAGGTGACGGCCACCATCCTCACCCGGCTCGAAGACTACTTCGGCATTCCATACCCCTACGAAAAGGCGGATCAGGTGGCGGTCCCCGTCACCGTGGGCTTCGGCGCCATGGAGAACGCGGGCATGGTGACCTACAGCCAGAACATGCTGCTGGCGAAGCCGGCCATCGATACCATCAGCCGGCAGCGCGGCTATGCCACGGTCGCCGCGCACGAGCTCTCGCATCAATGGTTCGGCGACCTGGTGACCACGGCATGGTGGGACGACATCTGGCTGAACGAAGCCTTCGCTACCTGGATGGAACAGAAGCTGATCGCCGAATGGAAGCCGGAGTGGAAGACGCGGGTGCAGGATGTGGATTCCAAGCTCGGCGCGGAGGACTCGGACAGCCTGGTTACGGCGCGCCAGATCCGGCAGCCGATCCAGTCCAAGGACGACATCGACAACGCGTTCGACGGCATTACTTACAGCAAGGGCGCCGCGGTCATCGGCATGTTCGAGAACTGGATGACCCCGGCGGCGTTTCGCAGAGGGGTCCAGAGCTACCTGGCGAAGTACGCGTTCCGGAATGCCACGTCGGCCGACTTCCTGGCGTCCCTCAGCTCGGCGGGTAAGAAGGATGTTACCAAGGCGTTCTCCACGTTTCTGAACCAGGCCGGCGTGCCGCTGGTCTCGGTGACGCTCGATTGCTCGCCGAAGCCGCCCGTCTTGCACCTGGAACAGTCGCGCTTCTTTCCGATCGGCTCGAAGGGCTCGGCCAGCCAGGTCTGGAACATTCCCCTGTGCATCCGGTATGGCCGGGCGGCCGAATGCGCGCTGATGACCGGGCGCACCCTGGATTGGCCGCTCAAGAACGCGAAAAGCTGCCCGGCGCGGGTGGAAGCCAACGCGGAGGCCAAGGGCTATTACCTGGTGGAGTACAAGGGCGGGCTGCTTCCGGCGCTGACCGGCGGCGATGCGGCCAGCGGCCTGGGAGCGCCCGAGCGGGTGGACCTGATCGGCGACGTCGAGACGATCTCCGGCGCCGGGAAAATTCCGGCATCGGACGCGCTTGGCCTGGTGCAGGCTTTTCATAACGACCCCGAGCGCCTGGTCCTCCAGAGAGCGTTGGGAGTGGCGGTCTCGATCCACGAGAACTTCGTCCCGGCCAGCCTCGAGCCGAATTACCACCGTTTCCTGCTGCGGAACTTCCAGGCCCGCGCCCGCGAGCTAGGCTGGATGTCCGGCGCGGGCGAGTCGGACGACGTGCGCCTGCTGCGCCCTCCCCTGGTGAGCGCCGTGGCCACCGACGGCGGCGACCAGGATCTGGCCAGGGAAGCCCGGACACTCACCGACCAGTGGCTTCAGGACCACAGCGGTATTCCTCCGGACGTGCTCGGCGCGGTTCTCACCACCGCCGCGTACGATGGCGGTCTCGAGCTCTTCAACCGCTTCCTGGCCGCCTTCCAGAAGACCGGGGACCGCCAGGAGAAAGGGCGCCTCATCAACGCTATGCGGGCTTTCCACGACCGCGCCGCTATCGAAGCCGGTCTTCAGGCCGTGCTGACGAAACAGATCCCGCTGGAGACCGGCTTTCCGCTGCTGATTTCGGCCGGGCAGGGCTTCTCCGACACGCGTGGGCTGCCGTTCGAGTTCATCCAGGCGCACTTCGACCAGATCGTGAGCGGGCATCCCAGCATTTTCGGAAACGATCTTGGCGCCTACCTACCCTACTCCGGCCAGTCTTTTTGCGACGCGGAGTCGCGCAACCAGTTGCAGGCGTTCTTTGGGCCGTTAGTGGGCCAATACCAGGGCGCCCCGCGCAACCTGGCGCAGGTGCTGGAAGGAATCGACCTGTGCGTGGCCCGGAAGGCGGCGCAGGGACCGAGCGTCGCGTCTTTCCTGGAGAAGTACTGAGTCATGCAGCCGAGTTACAGCCGCCGGTCCTTTCTGCGCGCCATTCGCGACGGGTTGAAGGCCGCAGGGAAGCTCGGCTAACCCGTCCCGCCAGTTCCGCTGGTACTTTTTCAGGTCTTGAACTCTCATAAGCGGCTTGATATCGGCACTGAAATCAGGCACACTCGATTCGAGACACGTCCCATGAAGACCCGAGTTGGCATCCCGATCGCGCTGGTTATCCCGATCGTCTGCACGGCGTTGTCGGCGAATGCGGGGACCCTGACCGAATTTGGCCTCGGCTTTGGCGTGGTGTACACGCAGACGGGACCGAGTACCGTTGACCTGTGGGGTGGTGTCCTCTCTGTCTATGTGTCCACCCTGGGTGCCGGCGACTTTGCTAGCGGAGCGCTCACTTATTGCGGCGGTGGCGCCGGCTGCCCGCTGCCCCTAACGCCGATCTTTGGAGGATTCATGGGGGGAGGTAGCAGCCCCACCCTCTCGGCCCTCGAAGCCGCGTTTCCGTTTGGAGATTATACCGTCACACTGTCGGGCCCGGGCACGGCTTCGACGACGATCGACCACAGCCAGGACCTTTTTCCGGCCGACATCCCGATGCTGGCACCGGCGGCATACGACGCGCTGCAAGGCCTGGACACCGCCAGCGGGATCACCCTTGACTTCAACTCCTTCAGCCCCGACCCGTCTGCCACGTTCGCCCGCACCGACTTGATCATTTCCCCAACGAGCCCTGGGTCGTCATTCCAGAACTTCGGGCTCACCACGACGAGCCTGTTCGTACCTGCCAACACCTTGCTCCCGAGCACAAGCTATGAATGGACTCTCACTTTCATCGAGGGGATCTCCAGCCCTGACTCCAACGGCGTGGATGACGAGCAGTATTTCTACGTAAATACCGAGGGAACGTTTACCACAGGAGCGTCGACTCCCGAGCCTGGCACCGTCGTGCTCATGTCGCTTGGCCTGGCACTGTGCGTGTTCCGGGTGAAGAGGCTGGGCAGATAGATAGGCGCTATGGTTTGGTCCCGCTCGACTGCTCTTTGGCCGCGCGTACAGCCAGCTCGTCGCAGCGGTTGTTGTCGGCGTGGGTGGCGTGGCCCTTGGTCCAGGTCCAGGTGGTCTGGTGGCGCGCCGACAGCTCGTCGAGCTCCTGCCACAGGTCCTGGTTCAACACCGGCTTCCTGGCGGCGGTCATCCAGTTCTTGCGCTTCCACCCGTGAATCCAGAGGGTGATCCCGTTCTTCACATACTCGGAATCGGTGACCACTTCCACCTCGCAACGCTCGCGCAGCCCCCGCAGCCCTTCAATGGCGGCGGTCAGCTCCATGCGGTTATTGGTGGTGTGCGGCGCCGATCCCCACATCTCTTTATTGTGGTGGTCGTAGCGCAGGATGGCCGCCCAGCCGCCGCGGCCGGGATTTCCCAGACACGAGCCATCGGTGATGAGCCGGATCTTCTTCATCGCGCCGCCGCCGGCTCACCCAGGAAGAATTCGTCCACCAGTCCGACGATGGCGGAGGCCTCCTGGGCCCGGTGTATCCGCGCGCGAAGCTGCCCGCCGTGCCGCACCCCGTGCGTGAAATAGGTGGCGAACTGTTTCATTCTGCCGATCATGTCCCTCTCATTGCGTTCCATCAGCATGGCGTAGTACCGGCGCATGATGTCGTAGCGGTCGCGCTCGCTGGGCTGGTCGTACGCTCCGGTCTCCAGGTACTGCGCGATCTGCCGGAAGATCCATGGATTCGCCGACGCCGCGCGCCCCACCATGACGGCGTCGCAGTTGGTCTCGCGCACCATGCGGACGGCGTCTTCCGGCGTGAACACGTCGCCGTTGCCGATCACCGGAATCTTGACCGCCGCCTTCACCTCCGCGATGCGCCGCCAGTCGGCCACTCCCGCATAGCCCTGCTCGCGCGTGCGCGGATGCAGCGCCACGGCCTGCAAGCCGCACTCCTCCGCCAGCTTCGCCATGCGCACCGCGACCAACTCCTCGTCGTTCCAACCGGCGCGGTATTTCATGGTGAACGGGATGGCGATGGCCTTGCGCACCTCGCGCAGCAGGCGCTCCACCAGCGGCAAGTCGCGCAGCAGCGCCGATCCGCCATTGCACTTCACCACCTTGCTTACCGGGCAGCCGAAATTGATGTCGAGGATGTCGAAGCCCAGGTCCTCGCAGACGCGCGCGGCATCCGCCATCACGGCCGGATCGGCGCCGAAAAGCTGCGCCGAAATGGGGTGCTCCTCGGGATCGAAAGCCAGGTACCTCAGCGTTCTGGTCGGCTTGCGGGCGCCGTGCGAAGCGCTCACGCCGTGGGAGCTGGTGAATTCGGTCATGAGCAGCCCGCACCCGCCCAGATCGCGTATGAACCGCCGGAAGATTGTGTCGGTGACGCCCGCCATGGGGGCCAGCACCGTGGCGGGAGCAATCTCGAGCGCTCCGATCGACAAGTGGGTGGGGAAAGGAAACATTGCCGGCCTTCAATGTGGGGCAGACCATCGCTTTTTGCGGTCTGCCAACCTACACCAATCTTAGCGGTTACCAGCCGGAAACGGAACTGCGCGCCGGGCCGTCTGTTTAGTTTGAGGAGAATGACGAATGAAGACGCCGCACATCGTTCTTCTGGTTGCGGCCGGTGCCGTTAGCGGCGCCCTGATCATGAAGGTGGCGTTGCGGCCCGCCCGCCTTGCAGTTCCCTCTCCCGCTGCCGCTGCCGTGGTGGCACAGGCGCCCGCGCCAGTGGTAATGGCAGCGCCTGTGCCAGCCCAAGCGCCCGCGCCTGCGCCGGCTGTTTCCAAAGCCCCGGCGCGGCCTTCGCCGTTTGTGCCTCCAGTGGTGAGCGGCCCCCAGCGCGTGGCTGTCGCGGAGGCTGCGCCGGCCGCGGCCGAGCCTGCCAGGGAAGCGCCGGCTCCGCCCGCTCAACCAGATCCACCCGTCCCCGCCGAACCGGAGAACGCGACTCCACCTCCACCTGCGCCGGGCCCAGGGGGCACCGCGCCCGAACCGCACAAGGTCACGCTGAACGCCGGGATGCTGTTACCGGTGCGCCTTGTCGACGGCCTTTCCTCGGAGCGCAACGCGCCCGGCGATGCCTTCCTCGCAACCCTCGACAAAGAGCTGGTGGTGGATGGCTTTGTGATCGCCGAGCGCGGCGCGCCGGTGGAGGGACGCGTAGTGGCCTCCGACCCCGGCGGCAAGGTGAAAGGGGTCGCGGTAATCGTCGTGGAGTTGACCCGCCTGCACACCTCCGACGGCCAGAACGTGGCCATCCGGACCGAAAGCTTCGAACGCCACGCCGAGCCGGACCGTGGCAACGACGTCAAGAAGGTGGCAGTCGGGGCCGCCCTCGGAGCGGCCATTGGCGCCATGGCCGGCGGCGGCAAGGGCGCGGCCATCGGCGCCGGCGCAGGCGGCGGAGCAGGCGCCGGCGCTGTCATGCTGACCCGCGGCAAGCCCGCCACGCTCCCCTCGGAAACGCGCATCGGCTTCCGCCTGCGAGCGCCCCTAACCCTCACCGAGCGCCTGTAGCGATGTGGGGTGGATTTTCACGCTTTACACGCTGCAACACGGTCTGGCGCAACACGCCAAGCGGTCCAAGCACCTCCACTCCCCGACCCTCACAGGCGGATGACGCTCAGCTCCAGGATGTCCGGATTCGCCGTGCGGACCAGTTGAAGAGTGGCCTCTGGAGGGATAGCTTCGAGGTTCAGCCGGGCCACCGCCGCTTCGGCGCCTTCGAAGACCACATTCTCCATTTCCTGAACGTTGATCTTCGCCGCGCTGATGGCATCGAGCACCGCTGCCAGCACGCCCGGCCGGTCGAGATGCCGCACCACCAGCGCGCAGGTGGCGGGCGTTTTGCGGGCAAGGTTCACGACGTTCGGCGGCTTGCCGGTCTCCTGGAATATGCGCACAATCCGCACCGCCTCCGCCGCAATGGCCTCCTGCGCCTCTTCGGTTGACGCGCCGATGTGGTGAGTGCCGTAAACCGCCGGCGTCCGTGCGATCTCGCTGGTAAACGCGCCCGTCCCGCCGGCGGGCTCTTCGGCGAAGACATCCAGACCCGCGCGAATGCCCTTTTCCCGAATCGCGGCCCGCAGTGCCGCCTCGTCGACGATTTCGCCGCGAGCCGTGTTGATGAAGCAGGCGCCCTTCTTCATCGCCGCGAAAAAGCCGGCGTCGCACAGCCGGCGCGTTTCCGCCCCCAGCGCGAGATGCACGCTCACGATGTCGGCCGCCGCGGCGACTTCGCGAGGCGAATCTCTCCGCTCAATGCCCAACGCTTCCGCTCTTTCCGCGCTGAGACTGCGGCTCCACGCCACCACTCGCATCCCAAAAGCTTTCGCCCGCGGGATCATCTGGCTGCCGATGCTGCCCACTCCCAGCAAGCCCAGGGTGCGGCCGTAGAGGCCTCGAGCCTTCGAGAATTCGGCCTTGTTCCACTGGCCGGCGCGCAGCGAGATCACGTTGTCCGCTATGCGCCGGTCGAGCGCCAGAATCAGCGCGAACGCCAACTCCGCCACCGCCATCGAGTTCTTTCCGGGGCAGTTCGAGACGTAGATGCCCCGGCGAGACGCCGCCGCCAGGTCGATGGTATTGTAGCCGGCGCCCGCGCGGACCACCAGCTTGAGCGGTCCGGCCGCCAGCACCGGCTCGCCGACCCTGGTCGAGCGCACGATCAGCACATCCGGCTCAAACTCGGCGACCCGCCCGGCGAGCGCCTGGTCTTTCAATCCGGGTTCACAGGAAACCTCGCACCCCAGCCCGGCCAGGCCGTCCACCCCGGACTGCTCGAACTTGTCCGCGACGAGTACTCGCATGGGCCGCCTCCCCCAGTCGTCTCTCGACTCCTGGCTGCTGTACGAATTGTACATCCGTCCGCCTATGTTTTCGGTGGTCGGACGGGTGTTTCCGACAGCGATCATGGAATGGAACGCCCTGAACCTGTCCGACTTCGCCCGTCTCGTCAACCCCAAGTGACGATGCCAGTTTCGTGACCTTTCGCTTCGCCCTCGCTGCCCCCCCCGCCTAATCCTTCTTATTGTGGAACCGATACCCCAAAATCGCCTTCACCAACAAATGGTCCGTCGCCTGCGTCACGCCCACGCCCACGCCGAAATTGAACTCCCAGTTCTTGCCGAAGTCCACGTCCACCGCCGGCAGAAACTGTTGCTGCTGGTCGCGCAGCGGGTCGAAGCCGGTCACCGGGCCGTAGGAGCCGTAATACTCCATGCCGAGCGCCACCTTCTTGGTCGCGTCGTAGCTGAATTTCGCGTTGGGCGAAAATTGGAAGCCGCGTTTCGCCTCGGGGCCATGCAGGGAACGGTCCAACGTCGGGTTGAAGCACAGGTACCACTTGTGGATTTTCTTGTCGACAATCGGCCGCATCTCCCAGGTCCAGGTTTCTAGGGAAAAGTTGGGGCGCTGCCAGCCGATTTCGTTCGAGATGCTTAGTCCCACCGGCAAGTGATAGCGCTCCGGCACCGAAAACCGCGGGCGGATGTGCGATCCCACGTACATCCACCCGTCGTCCGGCTGGATGCTGGTGAAGAGATACAGGCCGCACTCGAACCACTCGTTGAACCCGTGGGTGATTTCCAGGGTCTCGTGCTCGGCGTGGTTGGTCGGCAGCACGCCGTCGATTGTGCCCTTTGTGCCGCTGGCGGTGAAGTTGCTGTGCAGCTCCACCATGGTGACCTTGGGCGCCACCAGGTCGGAACCGTAGACCTGGACCTCGTAGTTGCCCTGGGCGCGCAACGCCGCCGCGAAGCAGCCGAGAAGCAGTACGGGTACTACAGCAATGGAAAGGCCGGACCAGGGGGTCCGGCGCGGACGAGGGCGTCCGCCCCACGTTGGGTTGCAGCCTATGCTGCTTTGTGGGGCAGGATGGCATCCTGCGCGGCGGTTGGTAACCGCCGCCGTTCCGAAGGGCCGGGCCCAGAGGGCACCCCCAATCGGCCGGCAGCTTAACAGGCTGCCCCACCGCCTCAGCTCAACCCCACCGGCGACAAGATCGCCGGCGCTACGCAGAACGGCTGTGAAGGAATGTCGCAAGTCCCCACCTACATCCTGGCGATTGGTTCTTGTGCCTCGGCGATGGCGCCCGCAAGCTCTTTCGTCGTCACCAGCCCGAAGAGCAATCGGGCGCCCGCTTCAACCACGGGAACCGAGCGGATTCCCCTGGCCGCCAGCAAGTCCGGGCGGAGCGTCACGTCGATCTTCTCCAGCGTGAACCCCATCCGCTTCCGTAGTTCTTCCAGCCGCTGCCCGATGAGGGGACAGAAGGGGCAGCCCAGCGCGGTGTAGAGCACCACCTTCACCGGCGCATTCCCCGCCGGGCCGGCGCCTTCGTCCACAATGCGGCCGTATCCCAGGGACCGCGAAAGGCTCGGGAACTTGCGGATGTACAGCCACTCGCCGAGCGGCACGCCGGCCAGCCAGACCAGCGCCATCGCCCACCGCCCGCGCCAGCCAAAATACGCCAGCCCTCCAGCGTACATCGCCCAGGTCAAGTAAATCATGGAAATGTGGCACTGTTGTTTCATGGGCCGTCACTCCCCGATGCCCGCCGCTTCATGGTAAATCTCCAGCACCTGGCGGGCGGCCGATTCCCAACTGAATTTTGCGGCCTGCGCGCGGCCGCGGCGGATCAGCTCGGCGCGCAGAGTTTCATCCAGCAGCGCTTCTTTGATGCCGCGCGCGATGTCGAAGACATTCTCGGGATTCACCAGGACCGCGGCATCGCCCGCCACTTCCGGCAGCGAGCTGACGTTCGAGGTGACCACCGGCGCGCCGCACGCCATGGCTTCGAGCGGCGGCAATCCGAACCCCTCGTAGCGCGACGGGAACACGAAGGCCGCCGTGGATTCGTAGAAGCAGCGCAGCGTTTCGAGGGGTACGAATCCCAGGAACCGCACCAGGTGTTCCACGCGGCTCTTGATCACCGTCTGCCGCAAGGCGGGGTACTGCGAAATGGTGTCGCCGATGATCACGAGGCGGAGGTCCTTGTAGAGGGGATGCGCGGCCAGTTGCCCGCGCACCACGGCGAACGCCTCCACCAGCCGCGGCACGTTCTTGTGGCGGCGGATATTGCCGGCATACAGCAGGAACGGATAGTCGATCTGGTAGCGTTCCATGATGCGCCGCTGTTCCTGCCGGTCGGCGCCGCCGTGCGTGACGAAGGCCTCGTCGGGCGCGTTATAAACCGTGCGGATGGAATGCGGCGGCACGCCCAGGTGGGCCTCCGCGTCGTGCCTGGTGGCTTCGGAAACCGCGATCACGCGCTTGGCGCGCAACAGGCCGCGCCGGAAACGGTAGCGCCGCAATGCCATGCGCAGCGCGGAGCGCTTCTCTTCGTAGAACAGGTTGGCCATGTCGTGGATGGTCACCACGTAGGGCCGGATCATCAGCAGGGGAACTCGGTTGAGGGGGATGTGCACCAGATCGGGCGAGAGGCCGCGCAGAAAAATGGGAAACGCCAGGTGGTCGAGATGGCTGTGATCGTCGCGGGCGTAGATGGCGGAGCGGAAATTCTCGGGCAGCCCGGCCAGCAGCGGTACCTCCCCAGGGCCGCTGACAATGGTGTATTGATCCGCATGATCGATGGCGCTCAACGCGTGGATCAGGCTTCGGATATAAGTCCCGATGCCGAAATCCCGAATGCGACGGGCGTCGATGACGATGTGCAAATTCATGCTGGTTCCGGTACCGCCCCCCGGGCCGCGCTACTCAAGCCCGAACGGCGTCGAGCTTCCAATTGTAAAGCGGGAACCGGACGGTGAGCGCTTCCACCTTCTGCCGCACCGCCGCGATGGTCTCTTCGCTCGCGATGTTGCCGAGCACTTCCGCGATCAGCGCGCCCACCTGGCGCATCTCCGCCTCCTTAAACCCGCGCGTGGTGACGGCCGGGGACCCCAGGCGGATGCCGCTCGGGTTGAACGGCGGGTTGGTGTCGAATGGAATGGCGTTCTTGTTCACCGTGATGCGCGCCCGGTCGAGCGCTTTCTCGGCCTCCTTGCCGCGCAGGCCTTTCGAGAACACGTCGAGCAGCAGCAGATGCGTGTCGGTGCCGCCCGAGACGATGCGGAACCCGGCGTCCATCAGGCTTTCGGCCAGCGCGCGCGCATTGGCCAGCACCTGCTTCTGGTAGTCGATGAACTCCGGTTGCAGGGCCTCCTGGAAGCACACGGCCTTGGCCGCCACCACGTGGACCAACGGGCCTCCCTGCATGCCCGGGAATACCGTCTTGTCGATGGCCGGGCCGTACTTTTCCCTGGCCAGGATGAGGCCGGCGCGCGGGCCGCGCAGCGTCTTGTGAGTGGTGGAGGTAACGATGTCGGCGTACTGGCACGGGTTGGGATGCAACCCCGCCGCCACCAGCCCCGAGATGTGCGCCATGTCCACCAGGAAAACGGCGCCCACCGCGTCGGCGATCTGGCGGAAACGCGCGAAATCGAGGGTGCGCGGATAGGCGCTGGCACCGGTGATGATCAGCTTGGGCCGGTGCTCGTTCGCCAGGCGTTCCACCTCGTCGTAGTCGATGCGCTCATCGTCCTTGCTCACGCCGTAGGGAATCACCTTGTAGCTCTTGCCGGAGAAGTTGAGCGGGTGGCCGTGCGAGAGGTGTCCGCCGTGGGCCAGGTTGAGGCCCATGATGGTATCGCCGGGCGAAAGCACCGAGGCATAGGCCGCCTGATTGGCCTGCGATCCCGAATGCGGCTGCACGTTGGCGTATTCGGCGCCGAACAGCTTCCTGGCGCGTTCCCGAGCCAGGTTCTCGACGATGTCGGTGAACTCGCAGCCGCCGTAGTAGCGCTTCCCGGGATAGCCCTCGGCGTACTTGTTGGTGAAAACGCTGGCGGTGGCCTCGGCCACGGCGTCCGAGACGAAGTTCTCGCTGGCGATCAGCTCGAGTTGGGAGTGCTGGCGCTCCACCTCGTGCTGGATGGCCTCATAGACCTCGGGATCGACTTCGGCCAAGGGCCGCGACATTCTTTCCGTCACCGTCATAGTTGACCTTTCTTACCGCCCGAACCAACCGCTCTCTTACGTTCGCGGCTCGGAAACCCGCTCCAATTGCGCGATCTTGGCCACCCGGCGCGCGTGACGGCCGCCGGCGAATTCCGTCTCCAGAAAGATGTGAACCAGATCGAGGGCGCGCTCCTCATCCAGGTACTTCGCGCCCAGCGTGAGCACGTTGGCGTCGTTGTGCTCGCGCGTCATGTGCACTTCGTCTTCGGATTGCGCCGGGGCCGCGCGCACTCCGGCAATCTTGTTGGCGGCCATGGCCATGCCGATGCCGGTGGAGCAAACCAGGATGCCGCGGTCGGAGCGGCCCTGCCCCACGTCGCGCGCGGCGGGCTGGGCGAAGTCCGGGTAGTCGCAGGATTCCGTGGAATCGACGCCGAAGTCGACCACTTCGTGGCCCTCCTGGGCGAGTCTCCGGCGCAGCTTTTCTTTTAGAGAAAACCCGGCGTAGTCGGCGGCAATGGCAATCTTCATAAAGGGGAAGACTCCGATTTTACCATGCTAGAATTGAGTTTTCCCTTCGACAAAAATATGCTCTGGAGCAAGTTGTTTATTCCTACCCTGCGCGAAGACCCGGCCGAAGCCGAGGTCGCCAGCCACAAGCTGCTGCTGCGCGCCGGATACATCCGCCAGCTCTCGGCGGGCATCTACAGTTACCTGTTTCTGGCGCAGCGCTCGCTGTTGAAGATCCAGCGCATCGTGCGCGAGGAGATGGACGCGATCGGCGCGCAGGAGATTTTTCTGCCCGCGCTCCACCCCGCCGAGCTGTGGCAGGAGTCCGGCCGCTGGGACGTCATGGGCGACAACATGTTCCGGTTGAAGGACCGCTTCCAGCGCGATTTGTGCCTGGGCATGACGCATGAAGAGGTGGTGACCGCCATCGCCCGGCGCGAGCTGCGCAGTTACAAACAGCTTCCGCAAATCTGGTACCAGATCCAGACCAAGTTTCGCGACGAGGCGCGCCCCAAGTCGGGGTTGATGCGCGTGCGCCAGTTCATCATGAAGGATGCCTACACCTTCGACATGGACCAGGCCGGGCTGGACGCGGCTTACGACAAGCACTACCAGGCCTATTGCCGCATCTTCGAGCGTTGCGGGCTGCGGTATTCGGTGGTGGAGGCGCACTCGGGCGCCATGGGCGGGAGCCAGTCGCAAGAGTACATGGTCGCCTCGGAGGCGGGTGAAGACCTGGTCGCCTTGTGCCCAGGCTGCGGATACGCGGCCAATCTGGAGAAGGCGGCGGCCGTGCCTTCCAATCCCGCTATCGCCGATCCGGAAGGCGACCTCGAACCCGAGGAGTTTCACACGCCGGGGCGGAAAACCATCGCCGAAGTGGCGGAGTTCACCGGCCTGCCGGAAACCTCACAAATGAAGAGTCTGGTGCTGGTGGCCGACGGCAAGCCGGTGCTGGTGCTGGTGCGCGGCGACCATCAACTCAGCGAGACCAAACTCGGGTCCATCGTCAACGACCCCGAGTTCCGGCCCGCCCGCCCCGACGAAATCCGGCAGTGGTTCGGCGCCGAAGCGGGTTCGCTGGGGCCGGTGGGTGTCGGCAACATGCCCATCCTCGCGGACCAGGCGCTGGTGGGCCGGCGCAACATGATCGCGGGCGCCAACAAAGACGATTACCACCTGCGCCACGTGACCCTGGGCGAAGATTTTCAGGCCGAGATTCACGACCTGCGCCAGGTGGCCGCGGGCGACCAGTGCGCCAAGTGCGGCGCCGCGCTCGAGATCCGCAAGATGGTCGAGATCGGCCACATTTTCAAGCTCGGGTACAAGTATTCGGACTCCATGGGACTGCGCGTGCTGAACGCCGAGGGCAAGGAAGTCACGCCCATCATGGGATCCTACGGCATCGGCATCGAGCGCATTTTGAGCGCCGCCATCGAGCTGTACCACGATAAGGACGGGATGATTCTGCCGGCGTCGATCGCGCCCTTCCAGGTGGTCGTCACGCCCGCCAACAATGCCGACGCCGCACAAATGGAAACGGCGCGGAACATCTATCAAGGGTGTCTGGCGCTGGGCCTGGACGCGCTGCTCGACGACCGCGACGAGCGTCCCGGCGTCAAGTTCAAGGACGCCGACCTGATTGGCGTGCCCTTCCGCATCGTAGTGGGCAAGAAACTCGCCAGCGGCCTGGTAGAGTTGGCCGAGCGCAAGACCAAGAAATCCACCGACGTGCCCGTGGGGGATGCGGCAGCGGCCGTGGCGGCGAGGCTGAAATAGCGCGCGGAAGAAATGCAAACTTTCGAGCAGTTCATTCGGGACACCGCTCAGAAAGGGGAAGTCGTCAACCTCATGTTCGAAGAACGTCTGTTCGATCTTGTAGGTGTCCTGCACAAGATCACGGATGCGCTTGCGGCTGAGAACATCCCGCATGAACTGATCGGCGGGCTGGCAGTTCTGATTCACGTCGAAGAAGCGGACCCTACCCAAACGGCTTTGACACGAGACGTCGATCTCATGGTGCGCCGATGCGATCTGGAACGAATCAAGGAAGCCGCCGCCAAGAGCGGGTTCCGCTTCCGTCACGCCGCCGGGCTCGACATGCTCATCTACGGCTCAACGGAAAGCGCAAAGAATGCCGTTCATCTCATCTTCAGCGGAGAAAAGGTGAGGCCGAATCAGGCCACGCCCAATCCGCCGCTTCTTCCCGAAAAGAAAGTCATACATGGCCGGGAGGTCCTGGTAGTTCCGCTGGCGGATTTGGTGAGGATGAAGCTGAGTTCGTATCGAGATAAAGACCGGGTTCACATCCGCAGCATGGATGCCGCTGGTCTGATTACGCGGGAAGTCGAGAAGGGGTTGCCGGACGAACTTCGCTTCCGGCTTCAACATGTGCGAGAGACGGAGTGAAGGGACCAGACCGCTCGCCTACTTCCGCCCCTGGCGGCTCAGCCGGTCCAACAGGAGCTTCACCGGCCTGGCCGCCGCCAGTACAACCTCATCCCTTGGTTTGAGCATGCGGTCAAGCTCTTTGGCTTGGGCGGAGAGCCAAGTTTTGGGGGCGGGCCGTCCGCTCTCCAGGTAAGTCAGCATCCGCAGGCCGGCCGACCCCAGGGCCGACAAATCCCGCGATAGCGGCTTCAACTCTTCCAGTAATGCATTATCTTTCGCCAGCAACTGGAAGCGCACGTCGTTGCCAGCCCAGCGGGCGAACTGCTCACGCAAAAGTGCGAAGTCCGCCTTGCCTGCCGCCCGCTCCAAAGCGCGCACGCTTTCGCTTTCCGGGCGCGCGGCGTCAACCAGACGGTTCAGCGGCGTGAGACTGGTGTACTTCATGGCGCGGCTGCGGGGGCCCAGTCCCTGGGCTTCGCAGGCATCCGCCAGGACACGCAACGGTTCTGCCGGCCGGCCGGCGGCCAGGCGGTCGAGCATGCGGGGGTAGTTCGCACGGTGCTGGACGCCGGTCCATTCGAGCACCCGGCTCACGGCTTCCATGCGCGCGTACATCGAATCCACGTCGGCCGCGTCCTTGGGCGACCACAGCCTCTCCGCGATGGCCGCCGCGCGCGGCCAGATGCGCGAATCCACGGTCTCCGCGTTGGCGTATTCGGCCCACATGCAGGCTTCGCCTCCCAGAATGCGGGAGGCCGCTTCGGGAGTGAGCGTCTGAGCGTCGCCGGCCAGCGGGTCGATGCCGTAATGGTAGCTGGCCGGCCGCAGGTGGTCCAGGTAATAGCCGGCCGAAAGAATCCCGCGATAGCCTCGGCTCGCCGCCTCGGCCAGGGATGCCTGCCCGCGCCAGGATTGCACCACGGTGTCCGCCGGGAGATCCGGGTGCAGCACCTCGTCCCACCCCACCATGGTCTTCCCGTACTTCCGCAGCAGCTTCTGAATGCGCTGGTTGAAGTACACCTGGAGGCCGCGCGCGCCTTCCAGCTTGCGCTCCTTCGCGAAGGCTTGAATGGCGGCGGACTGGCTCCATTGTTGGTCCTTCACTTCATCGCCGCCGATGTGGAAATACGGGTCGGGGAAGAGTTGCGTCATCTCTCCCAGGAAGGCGTCGAGAAAATCGTAGGTCTCCTCGCGCGTGGGGTCCAGCGTGCCGTCATACTCGCCCCATGTGCGGCCGATGCTGTAGGGACCCGGGGCGCTGGCCAGCTCCGGATACCCCACCAGCCAACTGGTGGTGTGGCCCGGCATGTCGAATTCGGGGACCACGCGGATGCCGCGGTCGCGGGCGTAGGCCACCACGTGGCGGATGTCCGCCTGGGTGTAGAAATCGCCATCCGACCCGAGTTGCTGGAGGCGCGGGAAGCGCCGGCTCTCGACGCGAAAGCCCTGGTCGTCGGAGAGGTGCCAGTGAAAGACGTTGAGCTTGACGGCGGCCATGGCGTCCAGATTGCGCTCCACCACCTCGACCGGCATTGAGTGGCGCGAAACGTCCAGCATCAGGCCGCGCCAGGGGAAGCGGGGGCGATCTTCAATGTGAACCGCAGGCACGTGGAAGCCCTCCGCGCCGGGCATCACCAGTTGCGCGAAGGTCTCCAGGCCATGCAGCGCGCCGTCCACCGTCGCGGCCTCGATCCGCGCGCTATCGGCGGTAACGTCCAATCGATACGACTCGTCTTCGCCCAGCGATGGGTCTTCGGCTCCGGGCCCAGAGGGCGCCCCGGCGCACTCCACGCGCAGGGCGGCCCGGCTGGCATCCGGCGGTCTGGCGGTGAGCATGGGGATGCCGGTCTGCCGGGAGAGTCGCGCGGCGAAACGGTTGAGCGCCATTTCCAGGCGGAGATCGGTGTACCTCGTGGCGGCCACGCTGAAACTGCCGTCAATGGTGAGTTTGCCCGAGCCCATCTCCACCTTGACCGGCAGGGGCATCAGCGCCGGAGCCGCGGCTGCGGCCCACGCGACCGTCAAAAAGAGAAGGGTCCGGAGCCCGGCTCCTGGCTCCTGGCCCCCGCCCCTTGGCCCGTGGCCCCCGGCCCCCGGCCCCGACCCGCAGGGGCGGCGGGTGCCCCGCCTGGCCCCTGGCGCCCCCCACGCGGCCATCAAGAGAAGAAACCGCCGGCGCATCTTCTATTTTTCCGGGAGGTCGTAGCCGGCCAGGCGGCGAATCCACACGTTGCGGTAGCGCACACGGTCGTGGTGCTCCTGCAACATGAGCGGTTCCTCGGGGTCGTGTGGCGCGTACTTGGCCACCTGCCGGTAGACCATCGCGCCGATCGGCTCCTTGTGGTTGTGAACCAGCACCCCGTTGAAGAACACGGTGAAGACGGCCGGCCTGAGGAGCTTCTCGCCGTCAAAGCGCGGCGCTTCGAAGACGATGTCGTAGGTCTGCCACTCGCCCGGCCTGCGCCCCGGATTCACCAGCGGCGGAAACTGCCCGTAGATCGCCGAGGTCTGGCCATCGGCGTAGGTGGGATTGTTGTAGGGGTCCAGCACCTGAATCTCGTAACGGCTCATCAGCAGCACGCCGCTATTGCCGCGCGCCTGGCTGGTGCCCCTGACGTCGGGCAGCTCGGACCACTCGACGTGAAGCTGGCAGTCGCCGAACTTCTCGCGGGTGTACAGGTCGCCCGTGCCCGGAACTACCTCGAAGTAGCCGTTCTCCACCTTCCATTGCGCATCCACCAGCTTGGCGCTGTCGGCGCCCTTGCCGTGCTGATCCCACTTGGAGAGATCTTTGCCGTCGAACAGCACGACGGCGTCCGACGGGGCCGCGCCCGGCTCTTTTCCGGGCGTCACCACGTGAGGATGGGGCCGGTCGGGATCGTGTACGTGCCATTGCTGGCCGGGCAGGATGGGCGTATCGGTGAAGCCCAGGTCGCCCTTCGGCTGTTGCGTCTTCTGTTGCGCGCCGAGCGCGATGGCGAGGCACAGCGCGCCGGCGCAGAGGGTGAGAGCGGTCATCCAGATAGATTTGTAGCGCATAGTGACCCTCACAGGATAACGCCGGGCGCGCCCGCTGGCGAATCTCAGGGTTTGGGCGCGATCAGACCCACCCGCACCGGCTTCACGCCGGGCGGCGTCTTGACCACCTTGCAGATCAGTTGCAGCCGTTCCGCGGGCGAAATGACGCGCGCCGGATTGCGCTCCGCATCGAGGCCCTTGAGCACGGCCACCTGCCATGACGGCACAAAGATCTCAAAGACGCGGATCTTCTCCGCGCCGCCGTGGAACAGCACCACCAGCTCCTCGTCTTCCTTCAGCGCCTTCTGCATGGCATTGATCTGCCCCAGGATGACGGCGCACACGCTCTCCTTCGGCGCGGGCGCCGCGGCCGGTTCCTTGGCGGGCGCGGTGGCCGACAACAGGGCCTGCTGGGCAAGCTGCTTGGTCAATTCGGCGAGTGCCATTCTGGCTTGATGCTAGCACACGGAGGCCTAGGGCCCTTCTGGAGGCGGTTGCGTAGCGCGGGGTTTACCGCTCCACCAGTTCCACGCGGCGGTTCTTGGCTCTGCCTTCCTCGTCCTTGTTCGAAGCGACGGGGGCCAAGGGGCCGTCGCCGTGGGCTCGAAGCCGGTCCGGCGCCACGCCATAGGTGGTAGTCAGCGCTTTGAGGACTGCATCCGCGCGCTGGCGCGATAGGTCCATGTTCATCTGGAATTCGCCGACGCTGTCGGTGTGGCCGACGATATACAGGTTGAGCTTCGGGTCCTGCTGGAGTAACTTGGCAATCTCCTGCAAGGCCGGCGCCGACTCCGGCTTGATGTCCGCCTTGGCAGTATCGAAGTGGATGCCGTAGACGGCCACGTGCCCGGTCTTGCCGATATCGCCCTTCAGCGCGGCCGCATTGACGGTCACCAGCCCGCCTTCCATGGGCTTGGTTTCGATGATGTCCAGATTGGTTGTGCCCGGCGCGACATGCAGGCTCACATAAATATCTCCCTCCGGGCGTGCCAGCTTGCCGGAGTACTGCCAGTGGCCGGCGCCATACCAGGTGTCGGACCAGTCGGCGGTCATGTGAAATCGGGCCAATCCGCAGGCATCGCCGCTGCACGCAAACACCGTCTCGAACCCGGCTTTCTTCAGGGCGCTTTCATAGTTGCGGTAGACCTCCAGGGGGGAGCGGTCCTGGGGATAGGTGTATGAGATCCGGGTAATCTTGCCCTCCAGGTGCAGGCTCTTGGGCGCGCCCTGCGAGGTGACCGCGCCGATGGGAAAACTGAACTCGTCAAACTGCCTGGTCTTGTAGTTATCGATGATCGAGCCGGGATACCGCGAAGCGAGTGCCGAATCCGCGCTTCCCTCGACATCCTTCGACTGGGCAACCGCGGGCGCGGCGGCGAGAGCGAGGAAAAGCCCCGCGGCGAGCAGGTTCCGGTTAATTGTCATGGGGGTCTATCGTAACAGACGCGTATATCCCGATTCGCGTTCCAGTCGGGGAGCGTCACGGGTGGCGGTGGGAACAGCCTGGCCGCGCACCAGCTTGCCTAAACCAGCGGCCGGGCTGGAAACACCGGCGTCACCCTTTCGTTACCGCCTGCTCGATGCCGTTGGTCGGCGCGTGAGCGGCAGGGGCGTCGGGGCACGGGTGGTCGCACTTCCAGTAGCTCGACATGCGCAGATGGGCGAGGTCCTCTTCCTTGATCGAGTAGGTGTATTCCTCACCCGGAAAGCGCCCGTCGCGAACGTCTTTGACATACTCCCGGATAGCCATCTCGGTCAGCACCAGCAGACCGTCGCGGCGCTCGTGCCGTCCCATTTGTTTCAAGTCCGGCACGCTTTCCAGGAACTCGGTGAATTGCCGCGCGACGCTGGGGACGTAGCATCGCGCGAACCACGGACGGAAAGGCTCGTAGAATCCCATGAGATCGTGCATGATCACCAGCTGGCCGTCCACCTTTCCACCGGCGCCAATGCCATAAATGGGCACGTGCAACTGGTGCGCCACTTGTGCCGCGGGCTCCTCCGGCATGGCCTCCAGCAGGATCGCGAAGACACCGGCCTGCTGCAATTCGAAGGCGTCCTCCATGGTCTTGTCGAAACTCTCGCGAGTCTTACCCTGGACGCGATAGCCGCCGAAAGATGCCGTGCTCTGGGGCGTCAGGCCCAAGTGGCCCATCACCAGTATGCCGGCATCCACCATGGCCCGGATCTTCCCGGCCACGCGGTGCCCTCCCTCGCATTTCACCGCGTCGCATCCGGCTTCCTTCACAAAGCGCAGGGCGTTCAGCACGGCATCCCGCTCGCAGATCTCGTAAGAACCCTGCGGCATGTCGCCGATGAGGAAGGTGTTGGGGGCCCCGCGATGGGCGGCTTTGGCCAGCACGATCATTTCGTCCATGGTCACCGGGTTGGTGGTCTGGTATCCCAGTTGGACCATCGCCCCGGAATCGCCCACCAGGATCATGTCGACGCCGGCGCGCTCGGCCGCCAGGGCAAATGGCAGGTCGTAAGCCGTAACCCACGCCGCCGGGGCATGCTGGGCCTTCATGCCCGTCAGATTCGCCAGTGTTTTTTTCGTTTGTTTGGACATATCACCCCAGGCAAAAAGGCCAACCGTGCATCCTATGAATTGGGAGTCGCTCGAAGAATTGCCGGCCGGATTTCCAAATTGGACCCCCGGCTCCTATTTAGTATACACGCAGCCGGGGTGTGGGCGGGCGGCCCGGCCTTTGCTAGAATGCGGCTGGACACAACCAGCCATGCGAAGACTCTTTTGTGGTGCTTTCGCTTGCCTCTGCGCGGCCGTTGCCACCCCCGCCGCGGACTACCATTTTGGCGCCGACATCTCCGGCATGACGCCGGGCGCCACCTTCAAAGATCACGGCGCGGAGAAACCCGCTCTCCAGGTGTTTCGCGACAACGGGTACAACTGGGTGCGCTATCGGCTTTGGCACACCCCCACCAGGGGCGCCCAGAACCTGGAATATGTGATCGCCCGCGCCCAGGAAGCCAAAAAGCTCGGCTTCAAGTTTCTGCTCAACTTTCACTACTCGGACACCTGGGCCGACCCGCTGGGCCAGCCCATTCCCAAGGCCTGGGAAGGCATGGACGCCGACAAGATGGCCAACGCGCTGTTCGAGTACACCCGGGACGCGATCATCGCCTTCCGGAACGCCGGCGTGCTGCCGGACATGATCCAGATCGGTAACGAGATTGGCAATGGGATGCTGTTCCCGGTGGGTAAGATTCGCGACTACAAGACCAAGGAAACAACCCCGCAGAACTGGGAGAACCTTGCCAAGTTCATCTACGCCGGGGTCAATGGCGTGGACGCCGGCCGCGGCAACTCGCCCAGGCCCAGGATCATGATCCACGTGGACCACGGCGGCGACATCCCGCTCACCCGCTGGTTCTTCGACAAGATCCGCGACTACGATATCCCTTACGACACCATCGGATTCTCCTTCTACCCGTGGTCGCACGGAACCCTGCCGGACCTCAAGGCGACCCTCGAATTCGCCGCCGCCGAGTACAACAAGGATGTGATTCTGGTGGAAACCGGCTACCAGAACCGCCCGGGCCGGTACTTCAAGGAACTCCCCGGCCCCTACCCGGAAACGCCGGAAGGGCAGAAGCAGTGGCTGGAAGACGTCAACGCCATCGTGATGTCCGTAGCCCACGGGCGCGGCAAAGGCGTCTACTGGTGGGAACCCGGCAACAACGGCGCGCGCGGCTTCTTCGGCGCCGACGGCAACACCCTGCCGGTGTTCGACGTGTTCCACAGGTACACCCGGCCGATCCACCGCACCGACGGGCAGTAAGAAAGATGAACTGCATCCAAGACTTGCGCTACGCGCTGCGGATGACGCGGAAAGCTCCTGGGTTCGCGGCGGCGGCGATGGCCACCATCGCGCTGGGCATCGGCGTGAGCACCGCCATGTTCAGCGTGATTGACGTCGTGCTGTTGCGGCCGCTCCCGTACAAGAATCCGGGCCGCCTGGTCCTGGCCGGCACCCCGCTTTCGAACGCCGATTATTGGGATCTGCGCGATGGCGCCAAGGCTGCGTTCGAGGACATGAGCGCCACCATGGTGTATCGCGCGATTGTGCCACGCGAGGACGGAAGCGCGGAGCGCGTGTGCAAGGGACAGGTCGCCACCAACTTCTTCGGCATGATGGGCGCGAAGATCGCGTTCGGGCGCGATTTCACGGACGCCGACGGAAAGCCGCCGGCGCGGATGGAACCGCTCTTCCCGCCGTCCGAAGGCGCGGTTGCGATCCTCAGCTACGAGTATTTCGAGCGGCGCTATGGCGGGAACACGGCCATTCTGGGGCACGAAATGCTCGCCGCCGGCGGGCCCGGGCCCAAAATCGTGGGGGTTCTGGCGCCGGGATTCAAACTGTTGCTGCCGGCGGGCAGCCCCGATATCTGGGTTGCCAACAACCGCGGCTACGACGCACCCAATCGCGGCGAGCTGATGCTGCAAGGAATTGGGGTGGTACGGGACGGCGTGAGTTTGGAGCAGGCACAAGCTCAAGTGGATAGCGTGGTGGCGGGTTGGCGGATTCCCCGATTCCGCGTGGGCCTGAAGCCGTGGCACAAGACACTGGCAGCCGAAGTGCGGCCGACCCTGGTCGCACTTATGGGATCGGTGATTTTTCTGCTGCTGATCGCGTGCGCCAATGTGGCGAATCTTGTGTTGGTGCGGGCATCCATGCGCGGGCGCGAGCTGGGGATACGCGCCGCGCTGGGGGCCGGGTGGTGGCGGATCGCCCGCCAACTGCTGGCCGAGGCCGGGCTGCTGGTGGGAGTCGGCACGTTGATGGGCGTGGGGCTAGCGTGGGTTGGCGTCCGTACCCTGCTGGTCTTGGCGCCCTCGAATGTGCCACGGCTGGAGTCGGTGGGAATCGACTGGCGGGTGCTGGCATTTGCGGCGCTGGCGGGTTTGCTGGAATGCGCCATCCTCGCCGCCCTACTGGCATGGCGCGCGGCCCGGGCCGACGTGATGGATGCCCTGCGGCATGGGGGGCAGACCGGCGGACTGGCCACTGGCCGGGTTTTGCGAGATGGCGTAGTGATGGCCGAAGTGGCCCTGTCGTTCGTGCTGCTGATCGGGTCGGGGCTGATGTTTCGCAGCTTTTTGGAGCTGCGGCGCGTGGATCCAGGGTACGATCCGCACGGGCTGCTGACCTTTCTGGCGGTGGGAGATGCCCGAGGATTTCAGCAGCCGCAGCGGCGCCTGGCGTTTCTCGGCGAACTCCAGGATCGGCTGCGCGCGATACCGGGGGTCGAGAGCGTGGGAGCGTCCCTGGCTCTGCCGCTGGCGGGCCGGCCGTCGATGTCCGGGTTGCAATGGGGCAAAGAGGAAGCGCGCGCGAATCCCGGCTGGAGGGCCGATCTTTCCACGGTTTTGCCGGGATACTTCGAGACGCTGCGCACGCGTGTGATCGAAGGGCGCACCTTCACCGGGAACGACAACGCGCCGGGGCGGAACGTGGCGGTGATAGACGAATCGCTGGCGGCCAAAGCGTTTCCGCGCCAGTCCGCCATCGGGAAGCGGATTTTCGTGAATCTGCCGACAGCGGTGTGGCTGGAGGTGATTGGCGTGGTCGCTCACCAGCGCCAGGCTACGCTCGCCGACGCCGGACGGGAACAGATCTACCTGACCGACGGTTTTTTCGGAATCGGGATATCGCGGCACTGGGCGCTGCGCACGGCGGGCGACCCGGCGAAGTATGGCGAAGCGGTGCGGGCGGAACTGGCGAAATTCGCTCCGGGCCGGCTGGCGGTGACAGAGATGCAGACGATGGATGCGGCCGTGGACCGGGCGGAATCGGGGACGCGGTTTCAATTTCTGCTGATGGGCGTATTCGCGGCCATCGCGGCGCTGCTGGCGGCGGTGGGTCTGTACGGCGTTTTATCGAGCGTGGTGCGACAGCGAATGCCGGAGATCGGCGTGCGCATGGCGCTGGGCGCCACGCCTGCCGGCATTTTCAAGATGGTGGTAGGGCGAGGGCTGTTTCTGAGCGCCGTGGGAGTGGCGGCCGGCTTCATGGCCGCGCTGGCGCTGACGCGCGCGATGAGCAGCATGTTGGTGGGCGTAACCGCTACCGATCCGGCCACCTTCGCGGCGATGATCGCGCTGTTCTTCCTGGTTGCGGCGGTGGCATCGTGGGCCCCGGCGCGGCGCGCGGCGGCCCTTGACCCGACCACCACGCCGCGGATGGAGTGAAGCGTGTCGATGGTGTCTACTTCTGCCCCCCCGCCGGTACGGGGTTCAGCGCGGCATTGATCCGATCCGTCTGGAACTTGGCTTTGAACTCCAGGTTCTGATTCAGCCTCGCCTCGAAGATGAGCTCCGGGGTGCCGCTCTGTAGCAGCGGCCCGCGGATGCTGCTCTGGTCGAAGGTCACTTTCCACAACCCGGCATAGCCCCCCACGAAGTCCATATGCCTGGCGGCAACAATGGTCTTGGCTTTCTCGTCGGCGAGGGAGGCGTCGAAGGGCCGCATGAGCCGCTCCCCTTCATTGGCGCCGATCAGCTTTCCCGAGCCCACCTTGCCGCCGATGGAAACCATGATGTAGTACTGGCTGCCATCCTTGCTGAGCAGCATCGCGGCCAGCTTGTTGGTGTCCTCGGCGGTGAGATTCTTGTCCAACATTTCCAGACGCGCGAAAGCGCGCACAAACTGGGCGTCGGCCCAGTAGACATCCAGCGAGGCATACTGACGGTCGAACCACCCCATCAGGCTTCCCGTAAGTCCCACCCTGCCGGTGCGGTCGATCACGATCTTCTGGCAGTCGTCCTTGGGCCAGTTCAGGAACGCCGCGTCGCCGGCGTTGGCGGGCGGCAGCGTTTGCAGGTAGTCCTTGAGGCCCATCTTGTCTTCCTTGCGGTCCAGGGCGAAATCGTAGACATCCAGAATTTCGATATTCGAGGTGGACTTACTGCCGGTGTTGCCTTCCACAAATCCGAACTCGCCGGACGGAATATCTTCGCGCGGAAAGATGCGGTACAGATCCTTCACGGATGTCGGGCCTATGTCGCAAGGCACTTCGTCCTGATTTTGTTCCGTGCTGAACATGACCGAAGCGTTCGCCAGGGTGCGCTGATCGAACTTCTGGCCGGTGATCTTCGACTGCAGCAGTTTGAACTTGCTGACGTCGCGGCTGGGCGGAAAATAGGCAAAAAAGGTCGGGCGGACCAGGTCGAACCGGCTGGTGGAGTGCGCGCCGGGGATGTTGATGTCCACCTTCTGCCTCACGAACGGGATGCTCTTGAGCAAGGACCGGAACTTGCTGATCTGCACTTTGGTTTGCACCCGGCCCAGTGGCTTCAACTCCCCGTCCGCCCAGATGTACACGCCATAGTTGGCCGGCGCGGTCGTGACCGATGCCGGTTTCGGGGCAGGGACCTTTGGCGCCGTCCTGGCGTCGGTTGCCGCGACTTCCTTCGGCACGTTGGAGGCCGGGAAGGCTGGTTTGGGCGCCGGAGCGGGGGCAGCGGCTGCGCTAGCCGGGGCAGAAGGGGGTGGGGCGGCGGAAGCAGCCGGGTTCATCATGGCGGCAATCACGTTGTCGCTTACGCCGGCTTCCTTGAGGGTAACCAGGCCGTCAACCGAAACATCGAACCTGGTCTTCGACTGTTTGATCTTGGCGATGATGACGTCCTCGGAGATCCTGGCCTTAACCAGCTTAATGACGTCCTGGTTGTTCATCGGCGCCGGCGCCGCCGGCGGCTTGGCGGGCGGAGCTTTCCTGGCGGCCGCGGGTGGAGCGGGTGCAGCCTTGGATGGCGCTCCGCTTTGTGCCGGCGGCGCCGATTGCCCACTCAAAACCGCCGCACCGGCCAGCATCGCGACGGGCAAAGTGTATGAACTCA